>Ga0137409_10002489_pt1 | contig 19713 bp, 18 predicted proteins | sample CZODoug1_16funga_FD_122059 | JGI IMG/M metagenome (GOLD analysis project Ga0137409, IMG submission 122059) | Vadose zone soil fungal communities from Angelo Coast Range Reserve, California, USA - CZODoug1_16fungal (Hybrid Assembly) | ecosystem: Environmental > Terrestrial > Soil > Vadose zone... | reverse complement strand
CGCTTTCCTCGCCGGTCTCAGCATCGTAGCCGCTTCGAGAACCCTTCCTCATTTCACTTATGCATTCATACAGACGGAACGTTCCGGAGTTTTCCCGTAGATGCTCGTGGAATCGATCAGCGCGCCGCTTGTCGCAGCAACGCTTTGAACACGTCCTCGTCGATGTCGGAGGACTTGCGGACCTTGACGTGCCGTACGTACTGGCCATTGCCTTCGAGAAGGTCCCGTGGGTCCTTTAACGCAGAGCCGCGTATGAAGCCAAACTGGACGTGGTCCGGCGCCGAGTACACGTAGGAGACCGGCACTTTCCCCTTCACCCAGCAGCCGTTCCCCCACTTCACCGACTCCTCGAGTCCGGGCTCCACACTCTTCACAAACCGCCGAAGCGCGCGGATGATCGTGCGGTTCTTTGGCCGCTGGTCATCCAGGTAGTCGTCAAAGCTGGCATACTTTTTCATTTTCATCGGTCATTCCTGGGTGGCGTACAATTCTCCCCATGAAATTGCGCGCCGGATTGATGGCCGTTACTCTCATCCTATCCCGTGGTGCCTTTGGGGATGGTGACCGGGTGATTTTAGTCACGAGTTTGGCACATCGCGAGGGTAACACCGATAAGCCCTACATGATTGTAGGAGAAATAGCAGGAGGCAAACCGACGGTCTACTACGAGCTGAACTGCGAGCCGACTGCCGCCCGTCTAAAGATTGGACATCGGTACAAGGCACAGATTCGTGGGACCAAGACTTTGCTCATTTTTCTGGATACGACGAGCAGTCCAACCAGCAGTGGAATCGAAGGAATTGAATGCGAAGTGAAATCGGACAAAACGACCGCTCAGGCGACTGGCCCACTTCTCCCGGCTGATTAGATAACTGTGAATTGTATTGAAGCCACCTTGCGGGCTATAATTCGTCGCCGAATTCGAGGTAGGCGCAATGCGAAAAGCCTTCGTATTCTTGGCCCCACTACTCCTTCTTATCGTCGCTTGCTCGTCATCAAAAGAACTCACCCGCTCGAAAGCGTCAGCCCTTATCAATGCGAAGCCAGACTTCGCGACGACTAAAGTCCTTCCGGTGGAGCCACACACCTTCGACAAAATGATTGCAGATAAACTCTTTGTCCAACCCGGAAGTGGCCAGTGGTGGCAACCCAGTCAAGAAACGCGTGCCTACATTACTTCGTTGAGCAACGGAGGATACGCTCTTGCAAAACCACTAAGTCGTTCAGTCGCAGAGATCGACGGAATCAGTCCAGGTCCTGACGAAGGAACTAAGGTGGCTTCGTTCACCTATCACTACAACGATGTCCCGCCGTTCATTTCCCAACATGCTGCCATCACCTCGGACAAGATATTCCATGCGGAGGCATTGTTCAAGACGTACGACGATGGCTGGCGCGTGGAGGAAGTTGAGTACAAGTAATCTCCGGAACTACGCCCACGTCTTCACGACCGCTGCTTCGAGGGCCGGCGGGTCGCCCAGCCTAGCGCATCTCAGATAATTCCGGGTGCCCCGTCCAAGCTTCGCTTGGACGGGTTTTCTTGGGCCGCGATACTGGGACGCAGAGTCTTTGGCATACTATATCTACAAGCTAATAACAATCTCTGTAACTCCTTAATTCCACTCCAAATGCTTTCCTTGACAAAGATCCAGTCAACTAACTAACATCACCAAACCGCCGACAGCCTTTTGTAAGATCGCGCTCCCACCCCGCGATCCGCCGCCCGCCCCAGCGGAGAGGCCCGCCTCCACGCTAAGTAGTTTGCATTCAAGATTATAGCTGTAAGCTCTTTGACATCAATATTTTGGCTCGAAACCATACCCCAACCCGATGATTCCAAAAGATCACCGGGGAGGGGGAGGAGCGAAAGGAAGCGGCCGTCGGCTCTTGGGTTGTTCCTCAGATCTAAGACCTGTGACCCGTGACTTGCCGTAGGAGCCGAAATCTTTAAGCCAGGAGCTAGTAGCCAGTAGCTGGAAGCTAATTACAGAGGAGAAACAAGAGTGTCCCTATATCCGGAAAGCATCGCCCGTTGCCAGCATCTCAAAGTCAACGGCACCCAGTGCGGATCGCCCGCACTGCGCAAGCAACGTTTCTGTTACTTCCACAAGGACTGGCGCCAGAAGCGCCTCCAGATCAACGTCAACATCCGGCGCGAGCAGGGAGCAGTCACCCTCCCCGTCCTCGAGGACGCCAACTCCATCCAGGTTGCAAGTCATGCGTCTTCTTATTACCGCTCAGATCGAGCACCGCACCGCCGGCCTTCTTCTATACGCATTGCAGACCGCATCCGCGAATCTGGCCCGCACCACCTTCGAACCCAAACTGCCGACCCAGGTGGTAATCGACCGCGCCACCATATCCCGCCGTCCCATCGGAGCCACCGCATGGACCACCGCCAAAGATCGCGAATACGACGATCAGGACGAGCCCAAACAGGACATCCAGACAGACTCTCTAGCCAAAATCCTCCTCGAACGAATGGGCCTCGCCAACGTCAAGCCGATAGCGCAACCAGAATACGAAGGCGACGACGAAGTGTTAAGCGAGCCCGATCCGGGGGACGGTGTACCGGGCAAAATTTGAAGCTTGCACCCCAGCAGGCTGCGGAAAAACGTTGTTCGGCAAAGATTTCGGGAGGGCACGACTTCAGTCGTGCCGGTAAGCTGTTTAGATCTGCTTGCGCTTTAGCGCCTTAGGCGAGCTTTTTGCTCCCTCGATTACTTTTTCCGCAGCCTGCTAGGTTTCCCCTAACTGGTTCTGTTAGCGCAAAGGCGGGGAGAAGTCAGTCAGGACGACAAAGGTGGAGTCAATTTGTTCGGTCAGTTTGCCGTTCAGTTCAGATTTTTCTTTGACACTCTTCCACTCCGGGTCGTCCTGGAAGGATTTCCAGTTGGCGGCTGCCTCTTCACGGCTGGGATGCTGGAGGATGTAGATCAGGGTGTTGCTCTTTTGTGGTTCGTCGATGGGCGTCCAGTAAGCGACGCTTTTGAGTCCATGCCGGTCAAAAAGCTTTACGGTATGGTCGCGGAAGCGCGCCAGCAATTCTGCTAATTTTCCCGGGGCCGCGTGATAGATGCGGAGCTCGTAGACCACCTTCGAGGATTGCATTGGATTGTCCTTGTCGTTGTCTTTGCCTCGCTGCGAAGCGGCCCAAAGCAATGCTGGAAGGAATGGCGCCGCCTGGAGCAATGTGCGTCGTTTCATGGCGGGCATTTTAGCAGACGAGGCGGGAAGACTTTGTCCAGCGGTAGAACTGCGTCCAATCGGCTCCCCCGCGAGGAGCCGCTCAAGGACGTCGAAGCAGATGTGCCAGAGCGTCAGGCGCGTGCCGTCTATTAAGGGGGGACTCGGTCGCTCCAAGCTGGCACGTCCGCGGTGAATACGATTATTGTGATTTTGAAGTGCACACAACGCGCGCAGGGATGCCAGAAAAAGCGGATGGCTTTTCAGCCATCCGCCGCTCAAACGGAGAAGACGATCGATTAGGGCATTTCCACAACTTGACGCAATTTCTGCTGGTTATCTCCATTGTCCGCCGGATCCTCGGCGCCGAGCAGTCGGGCCGCGATCCGGAGCGCTTCCATTTCTTTCCGGACCCGTACCAACTCCTGCTCTTTTGTCCGGAGTACATCGTAAGGGTTTTTCATCGGGGAGGGCCTCTTACCAGAATTCAGGACTTGTTCCGCCTGTTGAAACCTACTCTAAGCCATCTTAGAGCGCAGCGAAACCTGCCGGAGGTACATACCGTTCGCGATTCCCCGATTGGTACGCGTGGTCTAGTTGGACGAGGCCTCATTACTCCACAGTTAATGACCGAGGTGATAGGGATGATTTTTCAGTATGGTAAAGGCTCGATAAAGCTGCTCCAGAAGCACCACCCGGGCCAATTCGTGCGGCAGTGTCATCCTGCCCAGCGAGAACACCAAACCGGCCTGCCGGCGCGCATCTTCACTGAACCCATCCGCTCCCCCGATTGCGAACAATAATGGCAGCGCCTGCACCTGCTCACGTTCCAGGAACTCGGCAAGTTCCTCGGAAGAGAACTGTTTCCCGCGCAAGTCGAGCAAGATAAGTTTGTGCCGCTCTTTTTGTCGCTCTCCCCGAGTGAGCGCCAGAACCGCTGCTTCGTCCTTCAATACCAGGCCCGACACTTCGGAGTATCGGGAGATGCGTTTCAAATAATCGTCAGTCAGCGATTGAATGGCAGGCTCTTTCGACTTCCCGATCCACGCCACTTTGATTTTCATTGAAGAAGCCTACCCGTAGAGACGCGACAAGCCGCGTCTCTATTAAGCCCCTACGCCTTCCCCGAGGCCAGCACCACCACCGCTCCGAACCGGATCTCATCTCCTACCCGATATCGATCGATCGCCGTGTGTACCTCGGCCAAAATAGCCGGCCACTTCTTCTGCGAAACCCGTCCCACCATCGTGCGGAACGGCGTCGACACAGCCCTCGCATACTCAAACACTTCTTCCGTACTTCCTTGCCAAACCCACGGAACTCTTCGTTCCGACTCTTCCACCTCGCGAAAACCGGCTGAACGCAGCGCTTCTGAGAGCGAACCCGCGACCGAGAAGCGAAACGGATCGCCGCCTCCGGCTTCCAGCAATTCCCCACCCACGTGACGATGTACGATCTTCATCGTCGTCTGCCAGTACGGTTGTTCAAACAGACCCCACGCCGCAAAACAGGCCCGCGCCCGCGGTTTCAGAACCCGCTGTAATTCCGCCAATGCCTGTTTGACGTCACCGAAGAACATCACTCCAAAACGGCACGTGGCCAGATCAAAACTCCGATCGGGAAAGGGCAACTGGTGAGCATCCGCCTGCTGGATGGAAAAATTGGAGAGGTTCTTGTTGCTTGCGCGCTGCGCAGCCAGTTCCAGCAGCTCTGCACTCAGGTCCACGGCTGTGACTCGGCCGCCCGGCATGATCCGTTGCGCCAGGCTGATTCCGGGTTCGCCGGTGCCGCTGGCCAGGTCGAGAACCTGCATTCCGGGTTTCGGGTCCGCATATTCAACCAGCGCTTCGGTGACAGCTCTGCCCATCACCGCCGAATTAGATTTCCATTTCTCCGCTGCTACCAGACGGTAGGACGAACCCCAGGACGACGCATCTGGATCCGGTGCGGACACGCTAGGCTCTTTTCTTCTTCCGTGGAGTGGCGGCGGCAGGCTTCGCGGCTGCGCGACGTTTCTTCGGAGCGCTTAACTCGGACGGCTCCAGCTTGGTTGCCGACTTCCACAGCCGCTCCAGATCGTAGTACTGACGAGCCGTCTCCGAAAAAATGTGGACCACGAAATCCACATAGTCAAGCAGCACCCATTCCGCCTGCTTGTAGCCCTCTTTGTGCGCAACACGTATCCCGAGAGCCTCCAGCCGTTCGTCTACCGCATCGGCGATCGCCTGCACCTGCCGCGGATTCGTTCCACTGCAAACTACAAAATAATCGGTAAACGCGCCTGAATCTTTTTCCAGTTCAAGAATTGTGACCTGTTCAGCTTTTTTGTCCTGACAAGCGAGGATGGCTTCACTAACCTGGCGTTTGAGAGCGGTTGCTTTCGTCATAAGTTCGTAATTGATTGTATCGTGCCCCATCACAACTGGATGGAGCCCGCCCTTCTCCTCTGCAATCTGACCTCTACCCTCTGACCTCCGGTTTCCCGCGATATAGTCCCATCTTCCGCACGTACTCCGCGACCTTCGGGTCGAGCCATCGCCCGAGCGGCTTGCCCTGTGCCGCTGCCTCCCGAATTACCGTGGCCGAAACGTTCTGCTGTACGCCCTCCAGCAAGTGTAGAGTCACGCCGGGCAGCACCAGATCGCCGCTCGCGGCTTGTTTCTGAAAAGGCTTCGTCACAGATGATGGGGGCCGGACGCCGTCCGGCAACGACTCCGCCACATCCCGCAAGGAAAATCCCGGACGGCTCGCCACCACGAACGCACACTCCGCCAGCAGTGCCTTCGCTTCGTGCCACTTTGCGATGTCGCGGAACGCATCGATCCCGATGAGCAGAAACAGGCGATCAGCCTTTTTCAGGGTCTGCTTGAGTCGCCGCACCGTATCCAATGTGTAGTTCGGCGTTGCAGGAATAGCCGACTTCGCCGGTCCGGTGGAGCGCAGCTCAGGAGGCGCCTCCAACATCGAAGGCACGAATTGCTTCTCGTCCTGCGTCGCCAGCGCCACCATCGCATATCGATGGACAAAGGCTGTCACCGGCTGTTTCTGTTTGTGGGGTGGCACATTGGCCGGCACAAACAGCACCTGCCGCAGCCCAAAACGCTCGGCCGCCGCCTGCGCCAGGGCCAGATGTCCACGATGGATCGGGTCGAAGCTTCCACCAAAGAGTCCGACGTTCATCGGTTGTTTACCGGATCTGCGCCGTCAGTTTCATGTTTTCCGGGCGCTGTTGCAAGTCTTTGTTCCACTTTGTCCAAGGTGTACCACTGATTTTTTGGAAATCGGCATCTCAGCATAGGCTGTTCAATTCGCCGGTTGCCGCTCCGCAAGTCTTGCCCGTCATGATGTCCTACCGGGCAATGGGCATTTGGGCGAGATGGTGAAGTCGGTTGGACTGGCGTAACTCGCTGCTCAAACACGAAAACGCATATTATGAGGTCATGCGAATGAAGCTCCCCCTCATCCGCACTTTGGCCGTCGCTCCCGCGCGCGCACCCATTCTGCGCTACGGAGTGGCGCTCCTCAGCACCGTTCTGGCGCTGATCCCCACCCTGTTCCTTTCGGACATGGCGGAGAGCCGCCTGGTCGTGTTTGCCGTCGCCGTCATGGTCAGCGCCTGGTACGGAGGCTGGAAGCCTGGCTTGGCAGCCACTTCGTTCGCGCTCACGGTCAGCGCCTACTACTCGCTGATCGGCGACCACAACTCGCCGGAATTTCGCAAAGCAATTGCGCACATGGTGTTGTTTTTCGCCGTGGCCCTGCTGATCTGCTGGTTCAACGCCGCCCTCCGAGCAACGCAGGAGAGCCTGCGCCGGTCGGAAAGCAACTTCCGGTCCCTGGTCACCAATGCGCCCTATGGCATTTGCCGTTGTGACAGCCTGGGAGTTCTGCTCGACGCGAACCCGTCGCTCATTGCCATGCTGGGTTTTTCGCACACCGAGGAGATCGTGGGCCGGCATCTGGGCAGTCTTTACGTCGACGCTCAGCAATGGTTTCAAACCGCTGACTATTTTCATGCCGGGAAAGAATTCAACAATATCTCCGCCGACCTGTCGCGCCCGGATGGCACCACGATCCAGGCCCGAATCTCCGGCCGCGTCATTCCCAACGGCAAGTCGGGACCCACGTTCCAGATTTTCATGGAAGACATTACCGAACGGCGAGCGCTCGAACATCAGCTCCGGCAAGCTCAAAAAATGGAAGCCATCGGACGTCTCGCCGGCGGCATCGCTCACGACTTCAATAACCTGCTGATGGTGATCTCCGGCTATTCCGAGTTCCTGCTCGAACGCCTCGGCCCCGACCCGTCTCTCCGCGGACCGGCCCAGGAAATTGCCAACGCGGCTCAGCGCGCTACCTCCTTAACCAGGCAGCTCCTCGCTTTCAGCCGGAAGCAAATGCTCGCTCCCAAGGTCCTCGATCTCAATGAGGTCGTGACCGAGAACCTGAAGATGCTGACGCGCATGATCGGGGAGGACATCGATCTGGTCATGGTACCGACTCCGACCATCGGTGCTGTGCGCGCCGACCCCGGCCAGATCGATCAGGTCATCATGAACCTGGCCGTTAATGCCCGCGATGCCATGCCGGAAGGCGGCAAGCTCACCATCGAAACCTCCAACGTTTTCCTCGACGAAAATTTTGCCCGCACCCACGCTCCGCTGGAAGCCGGCGAATACGTCATGCTCGCCATCAGCGACACCGGTCTCGGCATGGACGCGGAAACCCAGTCCCGCATCTTCGAACCATTCTTCACAACCAAGGGAGCGAAGGGCACGGGCCTCGGCCTTTCCACCGTCTATGGCATTGTGAAACAAAGTGGCGCCTACATATTCGTGGACAGCCAGCCCCAGCGTGGCACTACCTTTCGCACCTATTTTCCGCGCGTCGACGGCAGGGAGGAAGCGGCCGCCGCGCAGGAGTCTCTCGGACTTCCTCGTCCCGAACGCGGGCAGGAGACCATCCTGCTGGTAGAGGACGAAACCAACCTTCGCCGCCTGGCGCGGCAATACCTGGAAACCCAAGGCTACAAGATTCTCGAAGCCGAGGACGGCGGGGCCGCCCTTCAAATTGTTGAGGGACATCAGAGAACGATCGATCTCCTCTTAACCGATGTTGTTATGCCCGGAATGAATGGCCGCGAACTCGCCGTGGCGATCACGTCCCAACGTCCGGGAATCCGAGTCCTCTACATGTCGGGCTACACCGAGAATGCGATTGGTCACAATGGCACGCTCTACGCCGGCATCAACTTGTTACAGAAACCGTTCAGCCTTCCCGCTCTGAAAGACAAAGTCCGAGAATTGCTGGACTCCGAGCCAACTCCCCAGGAGGCCGCTATGCCATCCCACAGTACCGCAAGTGTTCTAATCGGAAAAAAGATTCCACCGTTTCGCGCTCGCCGTTTCAACCTCCACCTCCCGCTGCGTTATCGGTTGCTGGGAGAACAGCGCTGGCTGCAAGGCACCACAGAAAACATCAGCCGCTCTGGACTCCTGTTCCTGGCGGAAGAGATGCTTCAGCCCAACGCGCAACTGGAGATCAACCTGGTGCTTCCGGCAGAAATCGCCGGACTCTCCGCGACCGAAGTAGTGTGCCGCGGAGAAGTTGTCCGTACCATCGGTACACCTGGTAAGGGAGTGAGTCCCGCGCTGGCAGCGAAGATCCTACAGTACCGCTTTCAGCACGGATCGCACATGCCGCAAGCGTGAAGGGCAGGTCACGGGTCACAGGTCAGAGGTGTCAGCAAGGTGCAGTCGTCTGTTTGGTGAAGCCGTTGTGTAGAGACGCGGCGTGCCGCGTCTTTTGTCTCGGTCCGGACACTAGGTTTTCCTGTGACCTGTGACCGCTGACCCCTGACCTGTCCTCCAGTTACCTTCGACACTCGTGCCAGCTTGGAAAAACCACGCCGACGCTGCTACAGTTCGGCCATCGGGTATTCTGGCCGGGGTGCATTCTATGTCGCTGGTGGTGAAACTTGAGGACGATCTCGGCGAGCGCAGCGAGTGGGTCATGCTGCACGGAATTGTTCCCGCTAATCCGGACGACGCTTACCCTCTCTTGAGCGGCATCGACCCGTTCGGTAAGACCGTGTTCAATCATCTACAGATGGCGAGTTTCCTCGCCGAGTGGGACCGCGTAAAAGATCGCGCCCACGACGAATCCCAGATGGAAGCCTGGAAAAAAGTAAAAGAGATGGCCGAAGCCTGCCGCGAAGATCGCGACCTCTACCTCCGCTTTGTGGGCAACTGACCGGGTTCCCCGTGTTCCTCTGTGACTCCGTGGTTCATGCTCTTCGTTTACTTCGACAACCGTGCCAGCACTTCTCGAAACAAAGTGTCAAAACTCTGGGTGGTCTTATCTCCTCGCGACGCCACTTGCAATGCCTTCTCCGCCGCTGGGCGCTGATACCCGAGATTCACCAGCGCGGACAGCACATCTTCTTCGATCGGACTAGCGGCGGCCAGGCTGACCTCAGCCGTTCCGGTCGTCGCCGGCAGTTTGTCCCGCAGTTCCAGGACCATCCGCTCCGCTGTCTTCTTGCCGATGCCCGGGATGCGCGTGAGGCTGGCCAAGTCGGCGCTTCGAATTGCGCCCACCATCTCGTCGGCGGGCATCCCGCTCAGGATCGTGATTGCGAGCTTGGGTCCGATCCCACTCACGGTCAGCAACTTCTCAAAAAGATGTTTCTCCGCGAGCCGCAGAAATCCGAAAAGACTTAGGGCATCTTCACGAACGTGAGTGTGAATGTGCAGAGCGACCTCCGCTCCCGCCGCTGGCAGTTCCGAAAACGTCGGCACACTGATGACCACGTCGTAACCGACACCGTGCGTTTCCACGATTGCCTGATTCGGATGTTTGGCCAACAGAGTTCCGCGAAGATGCGCAATCATCGGCGCTAGTGTACAGCAGCAGTGGTTGGTGGCTAGTGGTCAGTGGCCAGTCAAAACCCGTTTCGTGCAGCCGAAGCGGGTTCGCGAAGCACTAATCACCAATCACTACCCCTGACCACTAGCCACTGCTGTCCCGCTTTTCCTGCTTCTTCCACAAGTTTTTCCTTCTCTCCACAGTTTCTGCACAGCCCGGGCGGCCTTTACTCTTGTGTCCAAGCCCGTCTTCCCGCAAGGTATTGTGCAGTCAGAGCGCGGACATTCTGAAGCTCTGCCGATCTGGTTTGGCGTTGCCGGTGATTCCACGAGGGTGATCATCGGGGGAAGTCTGGTTTACTTCGGTGAACTGGTGCCCGGGCGTTGCGGCCTCCAATAAAATCCTCCCTTCCAAGGCTGGATAGAAGCGCTGAACTGGAAAGCCGAAGTGCAAACTTCGGCGAACATCGTCGGATTGCGCGCTCTCACGAGTGCCGGTACGCGATGCTCTTTCGCCTACCGCGAAAGACGGCAGGCAGAATATTCGCGACACAGTGCGGCTCGGGTGGCTGGCCCGGGCCGCATTTGTTTTTTAGACGCCTGCACTTCGCCGTGTAGCAACTAGCGACCTCTCCTCAATGCGTGCACCTGCGTGGAGAGCAGCCCTTCAGGTGTCCAGTCCCATGACCTCCTTACAAAGTGTTCCGGGACATCCCTTTACACTCCGAGCCGAGAGCTACGCGTCCCCTGCCGATTTTCGTTAGAATTCTTATTCCACGGTTTTTCGGGAGTTGCCAACGATGAGAGTCGTGCGTCCGCTTATTTTTGCCGTCTTTATTGCAGGTGCCTTTTTTTACTTCACCACCTACCGGAGCGGCCGGTTGCGGCCTGCCAATTGGGTCAGCCAACCGGCCAAAGTCGAGATCACCGAGGCTGCTGGCGGCGATCCGCTCGATGCGGAGGAGCAGAACAACATCAGTGTCTATCGCAAGAACATCGCCTCGGTCGTCAACATTACGTCCCGGGCAATGGCTTACGACTTCTTTTACGGTTTGGTCCCGCAGGAAGGACAGGGCACTGGATTCGTCATCGACAAGGAAGGCCACATCATTACGAACTACCACGTAATCGCCGAAGCGCGGCAGGTGGAAGTTACGCTGAGCAATCGCAAGAAATACAAGGCGACCATCGTCGGCACCGACCGTTCGCACGATCTCGCTATTGTGCAGATCAAAGCGCCGGACCTCCAGCCCATGACCCTGGGCGATTCAACTCATCTCCAGGTCGGCCAAAAAGTCTACGCAATCGGCAATCCGTTTGGGCTCGCTGGTACGCTCACGCGCGGCATCGTCAGCTCCATCCGACAGGTGGAAGAGCCCGATGGCATGGTGATTGAAGAAGCCATTCAGACCGACGCCGCCATCAATCCCGGCAACTCCGGCGGACCGCTGCTCAACTGGCACGGAGAAGTGATTGGCATCAACACCATGATCGCGTCCAGCGTGGGACAAAGCGCCGGCATCGGCTTCGCGATCCCGATCAATACCGCAAAAGCAGTGCTGAACGATCTGGTCACAATCGGCCGTGTGCGGCGTCCCGCTCTCGGAGTGCGGACCATCCCCATCTCTGGCGAACTCGCCACCGAAATGAATCTGACCGCCGACTACGGATTGCTGATCGTACAAGCCGTCCCCGGTGGCGCCGCCGACCGCGCCGGCCTGCACGGAGGCACCGAGCGCGCGTACCTCGGCAACATCCCTATCATGATTGGCGGCGACCTGATTGTCGCCGTCGACGGAAAGAAAGTCGAAAGTCAGCAGGACCTGGCCCAGGTCATGAACAACCACCGCGCCGGCGACACAGTGAAGGTCACCATCTTCCGGACCAAGAAGAAGATGGATGTAAGCGTGGTGCTGGGCGAGGCGAGAGAGCAGGTGTAAGTGCCAAACCGTGGCTTTCAGGTTGCAGTTAGTTGAAAAGTCTGATTTTGGGTGGCGCAGCGGTTTACCGCTGCGGTTAGTCCATCCCCTTGATCGGCTTCAGCCGCTGAGGTCATCCTTCTAACTTTGTGCTCCCTCTATTTAGAACGACAATCTCGCACTCACCTGCATCTCCCGCCCCGGCGTCATCGCCATGGTGATCGTCCCGAACTGCGGCGTGTTCACAAACCTGTTCGGAGTCCCCAGGTTGACTTTGTTCAGCGCGTTGAAGGCCTCCCCTCGGATCTGCAAGCTCGCCCTTTCAGTGACGCGGAATGTCCGTGCCAGCGCCAGATCGAGAGTCTGCAGCGGTGGACCGTAGACAGAATTTCGTCCGACGTTGCCAAACGTGAAGGCAGGGGGCGCTGCAAAAGCCGCCGGGTTAAACCACTTGCCGGCAGTCCGCGTCCCCGGACCAAAAACCGGCTCTCCGGTGACATTGGCGCGGATGGGATTTTCTCCCAGCACGGTCCCCGAGTTCGCGGTGTCTCCGAACACTGAGATCGTCAACGGCATGCCTGACTGTACCTGGTAAATAGTCGTGAAGTGCCAGTTCTGTGTCAGCATGCGAGTCCACGTCGCCGCGCCGTAGGTCGGGATATCAAACACGCTGCTCAGCGCAAAACGATGCCGCACATCGCATCCCGGCCCTTTTTCCGCCGCCAGGTCGCTGTTGTTCTGCGGGATCGCGGCCTCGTCCATGGGAGAGCGGAAGTCGGGCGCATTGGTAAGTGCCTTGGCGTATGTGTAGTTCGCCAGGAAGCTCAGGCCATGCGAGTACTTCCTGCGCACATTCACGTAGCCCGCGTCGTACCAGCTCTGTGCAGAATCTTCCAGCCGGTTAATGGTGCTGACCGGAAACGTCTGGCTTTGGATGATGGCATCCGGATCGCTGCTGGGCGTCAACACCGTGCCGTCGACAAACGTCAGAGTCTTGTAAGGGCGACGCAGTCCGATCGGCCCCGGTCCCGGAGGCGCGTTATTGATCAAGTGCGAGCGCTGTAGATGAAATCCGCGCGCGCCCAGGTATCCCACCGCGAGCGTTGTATTGCCGCCGAAGCTCTTCTCGACCTGCGCGTTCCACTGCTGCACGTATTGCGCGGGCGCATTTGGATCGAAGGCCGTGAAGCTCACCGTCGTCGGCTTCAAATTGCCGTTGCCCAACACCGGCGTGCCGAAATTGAGTTCGCTCGTGAACAACCCTGCGGGCGGCGTGAAATTGTCAGCCTGTTGCGTTTCCGGAAAAACATAAGGAACATTGTGGCGCTGATTACACCACGTGTTCATGTCCACCGGCGTAAAGAAAATTCCGTAAGCCGCCCGGACTACCAGCCCCATCTTTGGGATATTCTGGGCGATTCCAAAACGTGGCGCGAAGTTGTGCTTGTTCGAATACATCAATCCTCGCGGATATCCCTGCTCACCTCCGATAAAAACCTGCGGCAACCCATCTTTGAAGATGATGTTGGAATTCGTGTTCCGCAGATCGTAGAGGGGGCTCGTGTATTCGTAGCGCAGCCCGATGTTAAGGGTCGTATTTGATGTAACTCGCCAGCTGTCTTCGGCGAAGGTATCCCATCCCCAGTTGCGCAGCTGCATCTGCGGGATTCCAGCTTGACGCTGCTTGACAGCGGGTAGGCTCAGCAGCAGGCTGGCGAAACCCGATCCACTGCCGTCGTTGAATCCGAATTCCGTGGTGTAGCCGGTGGTGTATTGGTAGTAGCCGCGGTTCTGAAAGAATCCCCACATCGGCCAGATGTACTTGCGGCCGTCGCCGCCGAACTTTAACGCATGCCGTCCGCGCTGCCAGGCAAAGGTGTCGCGCAACTCCACCGTAGTGTCCCAGGCGTGCATGGGAGTCGCGGCGAACGTGTCTCCAATCCCGGTGTAGCCCTGGGCTGCAAACCAGGGCGCGCCCCAGGCGTTCTGTCCGCCGAATCCAACGCCCTGAATACCAAGTTGGCGCACGATGTCATTGACGCCATTGTTCTGCGACGTGTGGTCCATCGCAAGCCGTGAGAACGCGAGCGAAACCGTATTCAGCTTCGTGCTGGAAAACACGTGGTTCGATGACACCACCGCCTGCTGCGAGAGATTGTCGAAGTTCGCTCCAAAGCCCGGCAGATTTTCCGTGGTCGCAGTCGATCCGTTGCTGGGCGAGAAGCCGCGTTCGGTACTCACCGTATAGCGCGCGAGAACCGTGTCGTTGTTTCCGAATATGTGGTCCACACGCACTGTGCCCTGATCCTGGCTGTGGTTTTCGTTGCGGATGTCGAGATAGTTATTCGAATCCTTTCCCGAATTGTCCATCCCCATGTTCGGCATCGGGACATACTTCATCAGAAACGTCTGGAGCGGCTGGTTGATCCGGTCGACGGGAATCTTGTTGTCAGGAAACTGGCTGCGCGTGTAGGGGAAGTTATTTGGTCCAGTCGGCTTCGTCGGATCGTAGTTTGGATTGGCAATCGCCGTCGTGGGATCATAAATCTTGGCGTTGCTCGCGCCGAAGTCGCCACCGATTTCGTCCGCGGTCGGGACCGTCAACGTTTGCGCGTCGGCCTGCGCCAGTCGCAATCCTTCATAGTTGAGAAAGAAGAACGTCTTCGTGCTCTTGCCCAGCAGCGGTCCACCAAACGAAGTTCCGAAATTGTTTTGGACCAGGTGATTGTTGCCCATGGACCCAAACGTCGTCGCATCCATGGCGCCATTCCTCAGAAATTCGTACGCCGTTCCATGGAATTGATTGGTTCCACCGCGGGTGACGATATTGATCTGTCCTCCGCCGGCTCCTCCCATATCGGCGGTATAGCTGCTGGTTTCGACCTGGAACTCCATGACCGCGTCCGGAGACGGGCTCAAGTTCTGCGTGTTGAACGTAGGATCGGTATTGGTGGCGCCATCGAGCAGAAAGAAATTAGCATTCGGACGATTGCCACCAATCGTAATGGCGGAGCGCTGTCCCGGCCGCCAATACAGCGGATTGGTTTGCCCCGTCTGCGCTCCAAAACCCACATGCGCTCCGGGCACCGTCAAAACGAGGTCGATTAACATCCGCCCATTCAGCGGAAGCTCCTGCACCGATGTCCGTTCGACCACTTCACCAACACTGGCGTCAGTAGTCCTTAAGACATCGGCCATCGCGCTCACCTGGACGCCCTCTTTAACCACTCCCACCTTCAGTCCGATATCGACCGCCAGCTTTTCGCCGACCTCCAGACGCAAGGACTGCTTCACCACGCCAAACCCGGCGGCCTCAGCGGTCAGTTCGTAGTCGTCCGGCAAAAGCCCAGGGACCGAGAACAGACCGCGTTCATCGGTGGCAGCCACACGGATCGCCCCAGTGCTGAGCGCCTTGAACTGGATCGTGGCCTTGGCGACTGGAAGCGATTGCGAATCCCGCACCGTGCCAGTGACCATCGCATAATTGCTCTGGCCGAACGCCGGCAACACCAGACCGAGCGCACACAACACACACAAAACGATACGAGTTACTCGCATACACAATGTCCCCTGGGTGAAGATGAGCGGGTTCCAACGAAACCGGAAAGATTTCGACTCCCGAGTGTCCGTCACTTTAGAAAGGAAGTACTGAAGGCAGCAATAATAGAAATCTACTAGGCGGCAATATCAAAACGCTGCCGTTGACTCGTCGAGATTAGCCAACCCTGTCGAGCAGCTCAGCTCCCACTGCACCCACCGCTGCAGCCTCCAGTTAGCCGAGGAGCTTTACTCCACCATTTCTGGATTCTCCGTTTCAAAAGGAGGAATAGCATCGCTCGACGTCTCTCCGGCGACGTTGAGTTTAGCAGACATATCAGTGCTATCCACGGCTGCAATCGACCGCAAAGTCTCGAGATTACTTGAGGTCGTGTCTCGCCGTCTGATGCGACTGCGCCCTGGTAGTGGTGCAGTTTGAATCCTCTGACCTTACTATCGCAATGGAGGCATGGAAACCTGCTTCGCTGAAAGCCATGCCGCCGCAGTCAAACATAATGTAATCACGATTGAGAAAGCGATGGGTATGATAAAGAGGTATCTCCAGCTCACAACCGTGATGGCGGCAAAGCAAAGGGCGAACGCCCACGCAGTGCCGCGCATGAGCGCCAAAGTCGCTGCCGGAAGGCCACCTAGCTGCCATGCCAATATCGCCGCGAATAGATAAAACACACCGACAGAGAATCCGGCCGCCACAAAGAGGTCCCAATACGTGCGGTTGAACCCCTGCACGTCAAAGTGAATTGACCGCATTGAGCCAAGAAGGGCATCAACTCCCCATGTGGGATCAGACTGGCGAAAGCCGAGTGTATGTCCTACCGCGAAAAGCAGCAGAAGAACAGCAGCGATTCGATAAAACGTAGATGCTTTCATTCTTGCCTCCAGAGATCACGGCAGCGGGCACCACTATCCTGCCGCGTAGGTTCAAACTGCACCACTACTGCGCCCTGCGATAAAGTGATTTCCATGACGAAATGTCGTATCCTAATCTCCTGCTTATGACCGCCGCCCGCTAATTCGGCCTCTGTTGTTCTGGCGAAGCTCGCGCCTGCGGGTGCGAGTTCGTCTCGATTCCCGTCTTCAACAACAGAAAGGACTACCAAAATGAATTTCGTGGATCGGGCCTTGGCCCGCCGTCTTGAGTCTGCGGAGGAGATACCGCAGGTATACCACGCAGAGTGGTGTCAGAAAAATAAGCCGTCCGTAGGCGCTGCCGTGGAGACGATCGCGGGCGGCCACATGATTTTCGCCGGACTCGGTTCCCCCATCGGACGAGCCGTAGGCATGGGATTTGCCGCGCCCGTCACCGCGGATGACATGGATCGCCTGGAACACTTTTACTTTTCCCGCGGAGCGCCGGCGCAGACAGACTACTGCCCACTGAGCGATCCGAGTCTGCTGGACCTCACCAAACAGCGCGGCTACGGAATTTACGAACTCAACAACGTGCTCGTTCGCAAGCTGGATCCCGCGGAGAAGTTTCCCTCACCTACCGGCTTCACCATCCGCGCCGGCAAACTTGAAGAGGCGCTGGCGTTCAGCAGCATTCTCCGGCGATGCTTCTTTCCCAATGGTGGCGAGCCGGAAAGCTTCGACCACATGCTCAGTCCGATGTTCGCGTTTCCGGGCAGCCTGACCTTCGTCGCCGAGATTGATGGACAACTGGTAGCAACAGCCGCTGGCCTGGTCATCCCCGAACACAAAATCGTCGGCCTCTACGGCGCCGGTACTCTCAACGAGTATCGTAGACGTGGCTTGCAGACCGCGATGCTCCAGCGAAGAATGCAAGTCGCCGCCGAAGCCGGATGCGAGTTCGCAGTGATCGTCACTCTCGGTGGTACAACTTCGCAACGAAATGCCGAGCGCATGGGCTTCCACGTCGCGTATAGCAAGGCGACTCTGATCAAGCAGCCGCCCACCGGTTGAATCTTGGCTGGAACAGCCTTCAAGATTGGAACGGGTTGGCAATGGGCGCGGTTGGAAAGGGCACGGGTTTGGGGAAGGGCACGAGTTTACTCGTGCCGTAATCTTCGGAGTGAGTTTCGACTTCAGCCGCAAAGGTACGCTCTGGCCGCCGAATGATTTTCCTGTATGTGTTCAGCCTTCCGATTCTTCTGGGTTTATCATCGGCAAGTGCCCGACATTGATAATATCCGAAAGTTCTGTCTCTCCCTTCCCGACGCCACTGAGAACATGCAGTGGGGCGAAGATCTCTGCTTCAAGGTTAACGGGAAGATTTTTGCTGTGGTGGAATTGTCGAAGGGCAAACTGGCGCCGATTTGTTTCAAGTGCACGCCCCAAAAATTTCACGAATTGCTGGAGGTTGATGGGATCGCTCCCGCGCCCTACGTCGGACGTTATAAGTGGGTGCTCCTGGAGCGCGCCAGCATCCTCACCTCCGAGGAACTTGAAGACCTGATCCGCCAGTCGTATGAGTTGGTCGTTGCCAAGGCCCCCAGAAAGAAGAAGTCGGCGCGCCGCAAGCCCGCGGCAAAACGACGCCCCGCCAAGTGAAGCCATGTCTCTACCCATGTTTGACTCTCGCAATCGCTGTGGGCTAGCCTCATAGGTTCGCTCTTCGATGGCGCGCCGGTAAGGTTGCGCTCTCGTTGTCTCCATCCGAATGCGCATTCAACACAAGTTGCCGATCGCTGCCTTGCTGGTCGTCCTCCTGCTTACGGGTGGCCTAGCGGCGCTTCTGCGCCCGGTCAACGCCCAGCATGCGATGGTCGCGAGCGTGCACGAACTGGCGTCGCGCGCCGGAGTCGAGATAATGCAGGCCGGCGGCAACGCAATAGACGCTGCCGTAGCCACTGGGTTCGCGCTGGCTGTAGTTCATCCACAGGCCGGAAATCTTGGCGGAGGAGGATTTCTGCTGTTGCGGAAGGCAACTGGCGAAGTCCACTTCATCGACTTTCGTGAGAAAGCGCCCGCCGCCGCCACTCAGAACATGTATCTCGACGCGCAGGGCAACGTGATCAGCGACGCCAGCACGATCGGATACAAGGCGATCGGCATACCCGGCTCGGTCGCGGGACTTGTCTACGCGGAGAAGAAATTCGGAAAGCTCTCTCTTGCAAAGGTGATGGCTCCCGCGATTCACCTGGCGCGCGACGGTTTCCCGCTCGCCTGGGAAGACGCCGAAGATCTGAAGGATGGCGACCTCGCAAAATTCCCGGCTTCGAAACGCATCTTCCAACGCGACGGCAAATACTACCGGGCCGGCGAGATCCTGAAACAGCCGGAACTGGCTCGCACGCTGGAGCGGATCGCCAAAAATCCCGACGACTTCTATCACGGTGCGATGGCGCGCGAACTCGCCGCAGCCGCCGCGAAAGGCGACGGTCTAATCACCGCCGATGATCTCGCCAGCTACGAGGTCAAAGAGCGCGAACCCATTCGCGGCCGGTATCGAGGATACGACATCATCAGCGCGCCACCTCCGTCCTCGGGTGGAACGGCACTGGTCGAAATCCTGAACATTCTGGAAGGATTCGACCTCGCCAAACTCGGCAACCGCTCGGCGCAATCGATCCATCTCATGGTGGAAGCGTTTCGCCGCGCCTTCTACGACCGCGCGGAATTTCTAGGCGATCCCGACTTCGCGAAAATCCCTGTGCCGCAGTTACTCGACAAGCGCTACGCCGAGGCCTGGCGTGAATCGATCGATCTCAACCATGCCAGTGCCAGCGCGGAATTGAAGCGTCCCAGCGTGTTCAACGAACTGGAACGTGTCGCCCAATTCCGACCGATGGCTATCCGCGAACCACGAAATACAACCCACTTTTCGGTGGTCGATCGAGAAGGCAATGCCGTCGCCGTCACCACCACCCTCAACGATTCGTTTGGGTCGCGCGTCACCGCCGAAGGTCTGGGCTTCCTTCTCAATGACGAAATGGACGACTTCACCACCAAGCAGGGCGTGCCCAACATCTATGGACTGATCCAGGGTCCGGCCAATGCCATCGGCCCCGGCAAGCGTCCGCTCTCGGCGATGTCGCCCACTATCGTCCTGAAGGATGGCAAGCTCTTCCTGGTGCTGGGTTCTCCCGGCGGCCCGACCATCATTACTACGGTCGCAAATATCCTGATCGGTGTAGTTGATTTCGGCCTCGACATTCAGGAATCTGTCAACGCGCCAAGAGTGCACAATCAGTGGCTCCCCGACGTAATTGAGGTGGAAGACC
>Ga0137409_10002486_pt1 | contig 19727 bp, 18 predicted proteins | sample CZODoug1_16funga_FD_122059 | JGI IMG/M metagenome (GOLD analysis project Ga0137409, IMG submission 122059) | Vadose zone soil fungal communities from Angelo Coast Range Reserve, California, USA - CZODoug1_16fungal (Hybrid Assembly) | ecosystem: Environmental > Terrestrial > Soil > Vadose zone... | reverse complement strand
GCGACCCTGCGCATGCGCATCGTCTGCGTTTTCGCGCCACTCGGCGTTGTTCTGCTCCTGACCGTCGGCTTCATGGGCTACTACAACTGGCGGCTAACGGGAAAAGCTTTCCTCTTCCCGTATGCCTTGAACACGCAGACCTATCGAACCACGGGGCTGTTCCTGTGGGACCGCCAGAAAGAGCCGCTGGAATATCACAACCAACAATTCGAAGATTTCTACAACGGATGGGAGCGCGAAGACTATCGGAACACGTGGCAGGACGTTCGAAGAGTTTCCGGTGAAAAACTGACACGCAGCGGCAGCACGTACTTCTGGTGGGGCGCTCTCTGGCTCTTGCCGGGACTCCCCTTCGTCTTTTTCGATCGCAAGATGCGATTGCCGCTCTTAATCCTTCTGATAGGAACAGCCGGATTCCTGGTTTTGATCTGGTCGATGCCTCACTATGCTGCAGCGCTGACGGGCGTGATTTTTCTACTGCTCGTCCAGGCCATTCGCCATTTGCGCACCATCCGTTTCCGTGGACGCCCTCTAGGTCTCGCGCTTTCCTGGGCCGTCCTTTTTCTGCTCGTAGCCGATGTGAGCCTATCCGTCAAAAACCACGCCTGTGACCCGCTGGCGTGGACCTGCCAGGGAGATCCGAGCCGCGCAGCCATCGCGAAGACTCTCTCCAATACTCCCGGCAAGCACTTGATCATTGTGCGCTATGAGGAAGATCACAACCTGCACGATGAGTGGGTTTATAACGGAGCTGAAATCGACACTGCCAAGGTCCTATGGGCCCGCGAACTCGATCCGGCCCAAAATGCCAAGCTCTTTGCTTACTTCAAGGATCGCCAGGTCTGGCAGGTGGAACCCGACACGGATAATACGGAATTGATTCCATACTCTCCCCCTGCTGTTTCGCCCAAACGCTAAGCGGCTCAGCTACTTTGTTTTCCTGAGCAGCGCCACAAAGTGCAAACCCCGGCCAGCGACAAAACTGACAGGAGGCGGGTACAGGGGCACTCGCGTTGTCCAGGTCGTCTCCGCGAGCCCGCACTTCGAAAAACAATCCGCCCATTGGCTGCGGCTCTGGTAGTTGTACGTCAGCACTACACCGTACGGCCGGTTGCCCACCCAATCCATAAGACGCAGCGTTACATCATCGAAAATGTTTTCGTCCAAATGATCTTTTAGAAGCACGAACGAACGGCTGACCCGAACTGCCTCACGAAGCAGGATTGTAGGGTCCTGCGTGTGGTGCAGCACATCCACAAAGAGGCAAACGTCGAACGTACCATCCGGAAACGGCAGCGACTTTCCCTCAAATGGGCAGCATTCGATTTTACATTCCGGGCGCACCAAAAATTCCACGCCCTGAATGGAAACGTCTGGACGAAGTTGGGCGATCAGACTGCCAATGGTGCCGTCACCACAGCCAATATCGAGGACCGATGCGCGCTGGGGAATCTGCGCCGCAAGCATCTCGGCAAGGACGCGGGTGCGCCGTTCAAACACGAAAGCGCGATGCCAGCTTCCCATCCAGGAAAGTGGCCTGGAGACCGGTCGGGATGTCTGCGACGGGGCGGCCATTTATTTCAGGTCGTAGTCCCCTATGAATGTCTCGCGGCTGATGCCTAGCATGCTGAGGAAGAAAGACGCGAAAATAATCTGTAAACCGAGGAACAGCCACATCGACCAGAAAAGCACCTGGCGGATTTCGTGCAACTCGCCGAAGCCGCTCGCCGCCCATTGCCAGGTCACCCACGCGCACCCGGCAAATCCCATCAGGAACAGCACGCCTCCCGCAAGCAAGCCCTTCTCCAGGGTGACGCGCTTGAGAACGCGCCGCAATGATACCGAGCGGCGGTCAAAGCGTTCGGCGTAGCTGAATACTTTTGCGAAAGCGCCGATCGAGAGAATCTGCGCTCCAAGAAGTGTGAAGATCACCCCAAAGATCATCGTGTGAATATCCAGCACCACATGCGAAGAAATCCGTCTCTGCCCTGGCAGCAGCCAAAACACCAGTGCGAGTCCCGCTAGAACTAGCGAGGCCCCTGGCAGCAGGAAAAGCCAGTTTGGCGCATACAGCAGCATGAACCGCAGGCTGCGCCATCCATCTCGAAAACTGCGGAGATGGGGCGCGCGTCCGCGCTTGTCCGGCCACAAAACGATAGGAATCTCCGTGATGCGCGCCCCGATTTGTGTGGACTTAATAACCATCTCGAGCGCAAATTCCATTCCCTCACTTCGCAGATCCAGCTGGTCGTACAGGCTGCGCGTAAATCCCCGCATCCCGCAGTATCCGTCTCCAATGCGTGCATGAAATAGGGTATTGAGCAGCGCGGTGAGACCAGGATTGCCAAAGTACTTGTGGAGCGGCGGCATGGCCCCCGGTTTGATGCCACCCCGGAACCGGTTGCCCAGCACGATGTCGTGGCCTTCGCGCAGTTTTTCCACGAATCGCGGCACATCGGTGAAGTCGTAGCTGTCGTCCGCATCGCCCATGACGATATAAGGGCCGCGCGCGCCCGCGATGCCTGCGCGTAACGCCGCTCCGTAACCGCGCTCCGCCACGCGAATCACGCGCGCGCCGCGCTCCTCCGCGATCTCAATCGAGCCGTCCGTCGACCCGTTATCCGCGACAACTACTTCTCCGGGCAGCCCGGCCTCCCGGAAAGCCTTCATGGCTTTATCCACGCAATGCGCCAGTGAATTCGCTTCATTCAGGCATGGAATCACCACGGACACTTCGACCGGGTGTGATCCACCGGTCGCTTCGGGCAATGTGCCCTCGGAAGCCAGCGTTGTTTTCATACGGGAGCCCATGATAACCCGCTCGCTCCAACTTTTCATTACGCGAGTTGCCGCTCGCTGATGAACAAGCAAACAGCCAAGGGTCCCCTCGGGCAGTAGGTCCGTTTCGCACATGCGCGTCATGCAGCTAGGCGGGTCTTTCGGGGCATCGCGTCTAAACGCGAGGTTGCGGCCCGAGCCGCCGTATCACCGACGGACTCGTCAGCTCCCTTAATGCGTCCTTCCCTACCCAACGCGCCGTGGCGTTTGGTGAGCCCGCCAGACGACAGGCCACCGCAACTGCGGCGGCATTCAGGGCGCGGTTGCGTTTGCCGACTGCGCGCAGGGCCATGTTCACGGCCTTCTTGACGAAGTTACGTTCGTCGGCGGCGGCGCGCTCGATGAGGACGAGGCCCTGCACGAACGGCTCGTTCCCTGCGCGCTTGTCATGCACGCTGAGACTCCAAAGCAGCGCAAATGCAGTGCGCTTGACGAACTCTCGCTTGCTGCCGCTCCAGTGCGTGACCTTGGCCCAGGCGTGCGCCATGCGGTCGAACAGGTTAAAACACATGGTGTCGCAGATACCCCAGTCGTCGAAGTCCATGCACCAGCGGTCCATCTGCGTCGGCGTGACCCGTGATGGATCATCGACGAACGAGGCTACCATACGCGCCTCGTAAACGCCGGTGTCCCAGAGGGCGGCGGCGAGTTCATGGTTTCGCCCGAGGCGCTCGCCCAACACCTTCATATCCCTATAGGTGACGCCGAATGCCTTGTCCGAGGGAAGGGCATAGCGCGTCATGCCCTCCAGCGTGGCCTTGGTGCTATGGCTCTTCAGCCATTTGAGCGCCGACTGAACTTCATCTTCGAGCGATCCCTTTGGTGCCCTTGCGGCTGGGTTGACGGCGGGCTTAGTCGCACCTTTGGGTGCGGAGACGGAAGTTCGGGTGGATTTGCCGGCCCCTTTCGTCTCAGCGTTTTTCATTGATATTCGACCTTTTATCCTGCTCGCTGTTTGGGCGCTGGCACGGCTTTCGCCGCATGTCGCCGGTGCAGACCCGTAAACCATTTGAACGCCGAGCTCGAGGAACGTGACTCGAAAGCGATGCTCCCAGGGACGCGAAGCTCCACTTCCGTTCCGGTTCCAGTTTGACTGAGGACCCTGAGTTTCGCACCGACTCTCTCCGCTCGCTCGCGCATACCAGACAGCCCCCAGTGGCCTTCGCGCCCGGATTGCAGTACCTGGAGGTCGACCCCGCAGCCGTCGTCGCGGACAAGAACGCGCAATTGACTGGCCTCATATTCGAGTTCAACCTCGATCCGGCCGGCTCCGGAATGCCGGAATGAATTCACCAGAGCTTCCCGCCCAATGGAATAGACTTCATCGCGGATTACGGGATGTAGTGATTGTGGGTGGCCTTCCACGATGATGCGAAAGTCGATTCGCTCTTTGAGGTCCAGCTCCTGCGGGACTCTGGAAAATGCCCTTTCGAGGTCCAGAGCCTCTCGGTCGTTCGAGCGGAAACCTCGAACTGCGTCACGCCCTTCTTCGATCACCTGCCCCGTGAGTTGCAGGACCCGGGCAAATAACGGCTTGGCCGGGGAATCCGCCGGCAGTTGATCCACAGCCATATGGAGCTGCATGGATGCGCTGATAACCCCTTGAAGGAAGGTGTCATGCAGTTCGCGAGCGATCCGTGTGCGCTCGCTGACACGCTCTTCCAGGCGAAGTTCGATGATCCGTCGCGTTATGGCCCAGCCAAAAAAGGCGGCGATGAAAAACGTGGCGATCGCCGTCGCCGGCACGATCAAAAAAATTCTTAGCTGTACGTTTTTCATATTCGCGACGGCATGCGTCATCTCTTGGCTGACCTCCTGGTCAACGCTGTTGACGAAGGTGGAAGTCAGAGCTTCCACAGGCTTCAGTTCATTGTTCAGGCGAAGGCGAACAGCCTCCCAGTCACCCTGCATAGCTAAAGCGGTGATGGCCTCAAGCTGTGAGGGTAGAGTGACCTCAATCCCTTCCAGAATAGGCACAAACGCTGAATCGACACGGGTTTCCGACGGCAAATGATTGAGGATTGTTCTTGTCCGTTGGGTCTGTTCAAGAAGAGTTCCGCGCAATACCTCCGCTTCGGTTGCCAAGCGGCGCGCATCCTTGGACTGCGCGAGTTCATCCAGTCGCTGATGAAAAGACAGAAGATTTTCCTGAAGTCGCAAAACCGCAATCAACTGCTGGCTTACGCTTGTGAGACGATCTGTTTCTACGCGAGCCCTTTGAAATTGCCAAACAAGGAGGGCGTTTCCACCTAGAATCAATCCGACTAAGAGAGCAAAGGTGAGCGTGAGACGCGGACCGATGTCGAAATTGTTGAGGTCTGGTGACTTCATTCGAGCTCGCTTAGATCTTCTCCGGCCGCGCCTCTGTCCGCCGGCGATGAAACTTATCGGATGCACACAACCAATCACTCACGCGGGCGCACAATCTATTCCGCCGGCTTGGGCGGGCCGGTACTGAAACCCGTTATTTTAATGAGTTGCTCTTCCAATTCGGCCGCAGCGTCTGGCGCCGCTCTCTGTCCAGTCAGCACCGAATGCACGGCGGCGATGTAAGCTCTGGTAACTTGTTCGTATTTGTCTCCGGCCACGCTCGACGGCCGGCTGACTACACCGCTCCTGTGCTGACTCGATTTCTCAGAATGGCTCTGCGGACCCGAAATCGGCGGCAGATCGTAGACTTTGGGCTGCGCACCTGGGTTGGCCGAAGCGCTCTGCTCCTGCTCGCTCGAGTGGATTTCTGCGCGAATCAGGAAGCGAGCAAGCTCGATGGCTTCCTGAAGATGGGCCGAATGCCGGGAAACCGCCACGCCTGAACCTCCCAAGGTGCCGGCCCACCCTCCGGGACCGCCGGGAATTCTCGCGTAGCCGGTCTTGCTGACCATTAGCGAGCTTCGCAAATGGTGTAGGCGAAATTGCCCGCCGGGCGTAATCGTTGTCCCTCCCCAGACACGGCCAAATGCTGCTCCCCCCGAGTCAAGAACGTTCATGGAATCGACTTCCCGGTACGCTATGACGCTGCGTGGCGATATCCAGCCAATCCAGCGTTTGGCCCGTTGCCATGCCCGAATAGCCGCTGGATTATTCACGCTGATTGTCCGGTCGTCCTCGATTATTCGCCCCCCTCCTTCGGCGGCCTGCCATTCCAAGGCGTTGCACGTCAAAGCTTCGGCGGCCACTCCTTGCCAGACGTAGCCCCAGAAATCTTTCTTGCCTTTGGCGCGCTCGCCTGCCTGGATTCGCGCTGCCATGCTCTCAAGTTCGTCCCACGTCTTTGGAGGATGATCATAGCCGTATTCGCGGAGAAGGTCGGTTCGATATTCCAGAACACCTACCTGAACCCCATAAGGAATTGCCACAACCTTGCCACCCACCGTGTAACTGGGCATCAATTGTGGCTCCAGGGAGGAGATTTCAGCCGCCAGATAGGGTCGCAGATCGATCAGATTACCTTCGAGAACCCCAGACCAGATCAAGTCGATGCCCAGGACATCGGGACCGGAGCCACGTTCCTGCAGAAGCTTGCGCGAGAGACCCAGTTGGTCGAGCGCGCTTTCAGGAACCGGAAGGTTCTTCAGCTGGATATTTGTTTGTCGCCTGAACTGCTGCAATAACGGCGCCGCTGTCGATAACTCATCGGGTTGGGAAAACCACCCAAGACGGAAGTAATTTAACGTTACCGGCTCTCGCGCAGGCTGTCGGCAACCACCCAGCGTCATCGCAAGCAGCGAAATCCCCAACGTCCTCCTGGCATTCGCCGAAATCCAGCGCCTAAGCGGCACACCCGGATGTCCCGTCACCGTACTGGCCATACCTCCACCTGATCCAATCTTCCAGTTCTTGCTGAACCCTGGCCAATGTTTGTTCTTGGATTCGTTCCCGCACAAGTCAAGCTACGCCCGCAGATTCTCAAGTCAGTTCCGCGAATGGCTTTGCACACTCTTGTATATCCTCCGCAAGGGTAAGGCGCAACTCCGAACACGTGTTTTGATCCAGCCAAAAGCTGCTGCCTTCTTCACCGCCGCCCGGGCTGCGATAGCCCTCCTACGCAAGCCCGCGCGCGGTCGAGCAGCAAGTCGCGTTCGCGCGCGTTGCGCGTCAGCGATGCGGCGCGCTCGAACTCCGCCTGGGCTTCAGCGGACCGGCCAAGCTTGAAAAGAAAATCGCCGCGAACGCTCGGCAAGAGATGGTAGGACTTGAGAGACGGCTCCGAAGCGACCGTGTCGATGACCTCGAGACCCGCTGCCGGACCGAACGCCATGGCGTACGCGACCGCGCGATTCAGCTCCACGATGGGCGACGGCATGAGCTGCGCGAGGGAGTCGTAAAGCTCAGCGATGCGTTTCCAGTCTGTTTCCGCGGCCGTACGCGCGCGAGCGTGACATGCCGCGATGGCCGCTTGCATCGCGTACGTGCCTGCCGTCCCGCTAAGCCCCTCGGCGCGTTCGAGTGCCGCGAGGCCACGATGGATGAGCAGTTGATCCCACTGCCCCCGGTTTTGATCGAGGAGCAGGATGGGCTCCCCCGACCGGCCAATTCGTGCGCCAGAACGCGACGCTTGAATCTCCATGAGCGCCACCAGGCCGTGGACCTCCGCCTCGTTCGGAGCGAGTTCGGCCAGGATGCGCCCGAGACGCAGCGCATCCTCGCACAGCGCCGGCCGCATCCAGTCCTCGCCGGCCGTCGCCGAGTACCCTTCGTTGAAAATGAGGTAGATTACCTCTAACACGGACGACAAACGTGCGGCAAGCGCAGTCCCCCGGGGCACCTCAAAGGGCACATGCGCCTCAGCGAGAGTCTTTTTTGCACGCACGATTCGCTGAGCGACGGTAGGCTCCGGCACGAGAAACGCGCGCGCAATTTCCTCGGTCGTCAAACCTCCCAGCAAACGCAACGTAAGCGCAACTCGCGCCTCGGAAGAGAGCACCGGATGACACGCCGTGAACACCAGGCGAAGGAGGTCATCGCCGATGTCATCGTCGATTGCCGCGTCGAAGTCCGCCACGGCCGCCTCCTGCTGGACTTTGAGCTCGTGGCCGAGTTCCTCATGCTTGCGCTCCAGGAGCTTATTCCGGCGAAAGTGATCGATGGCGCGATGCTTCGCAGCAGCCATCAGCCAGGCGCCCGGATTGTCCGGGACGCCCGATTCCGGCCACTGCTCGAGCGCGGCGACGAGGGCGTCCTGCGCGAGCTCTTCGGCCAAACCCACATCTCGAACCACCCGGGCAAGGCCCGCGATGATTCTGGCCGACTCGATCCGCCAAACCGCGTCGATGGTGCGATGGATATCGGTAGCCGTCACGGATACCCATCACACCATCTTCAATCCGCCTGTGCAAGCCCGTGCGCGCAGCGGCTCTATGCTCGCGGCCGCCCTGTACCCGAGAACTTCTATGCTTTGGGAGCGAAGTCTTCCGGTCCCAGCACCTGGCGAACTTCGGTTTCGCCCTCCCACCCCGGCCAGTGTTTCTTGTGTAGCTCCATGAAATGCTTCGCGGACTCGAGCGCCTCTTTTTTTGACTGGAACTCAAGAATCGCAAACCCGCCGACGACTTCCTTGGCCTCGGTGAAAGGCCCGTCGATCGGGGTTATCTGGCCTTTAGAAAGACGGACGCGTGTGCTCGCTGCAGTGGGGGCCAATCCGCCGCTTACGACCATTGTGCCGGCTTTGACGGCCTCTTCGCCAAGCTTTGCCATCTCATCCATGAATCCCTTGGGCGGTGGGCCAGAATTTTCAGCATGTTTGACTAGCATCATGAATCGCATGGTGACACCTCTCCTGTCTGCGTTTTTTTACTCCAGAGTTGCGTTTCCGGGCGCTTTCGACCGGGATTGCGACTCTGGCCCTACTGTTACCTCGAACTCGGGCCCACAAAATCGACAGCGCCCTTACGTGAACTTCGCGAATATGAGTCCGCCCGCGTCAAACTCACACCGACTGAGTTTTTGCGGCTGGCTCGGGGCAAGCGTGCGCTTCGTATATTTGGCGAAGCTCACACTCACCGCCGCCCACTACTTCAAGGAAATCCTTGGCCAGTTTAATGACTTCTTCTTTGGAATTTGCCTGAAGGATCGCGAAACCGCCGATGACCTCCTTGGATTCCGTGAACGGCCCGTCAGTCACCGTATGCTCGCCGTCGGAATAGCGAACGCGTGCTCCCAGCGCGCTAGGCAGGCAGCCTTCAGTCCCGAGCAACCAGCCGGCTTTCATGCCTTCTTCGATCAGTTTCCCCATCTTGGACATTTCCTCTTGTGAAGGAGGAACGCCCTTTTCCACGCTCTTATAGATGCTTAGGAATTTCATGATCATTTCTCCTTGTATTCGTATTGTTGAGTTTCTGCTTCGATTGCTGCTGATTCATGAGCGGGTGTCAATTCACGCTCAATCTTACGTCGAATGACACGCTGCGAAATCGACATGGGCAGCGCATTATTTTTTCTGAGTCACGCCCCCTTTTTCTGCTTGGCTTGCCCCTGCATCTCTGGAAACCCAGACGCTGCCTCCTGGACATCCGTTGGGAAGTCCGTGAATTCCTGCACCTGCCGAACTTCGATCACTTCGTTTTCCGAACCAGGGCACCGCTTTGCCCATTCAATCGCCTCTTCCTTCGACTTCACTTGGATCATCCAATACCCACCGACAACCTCCTTCGTCTCGGTAAACGGCCCGTCGGTTACCTGAGGCTTCCCTCCAGAGAAAGAAACGCGCGCTCCCATGGACGGTGGGTGCAGGCCATCCAATGCCAGCAGGACGCCGGCCTTCTGCAGCGATTCGTTGTACTTCATCATCGCCGCTACGGCCTTGGCGTCTGGCATAGCGCCCGGCTGGGCCTTCTCGTATCCTTTCGGGATCATTAGCATCATGAATCGCATTGTCGTGTCTCCTTCTCGTTTGGGGTCAGAACCCGGGCTTCCCGCCGGTCTCGAACGGCTGAACCTGGGCTCCACTTACACGTCGAACGAGGGGCCGCAAGATCGACAGGTACGGTAACTTTTTTGAAAGAACTTGTTAAGCGTTCGCGAACCAGTACGCCGCATGTGCGTAGGTCTCCCTGTGGTCCCTAGCCAGCTATGACGCAAAGCAACGGCCAAACGGAAGCCACAATTTGGAATAAATGTTGGCAACACCTTGAATCCTCATATAGATACGCCGGTACAGATTGCCAGCACACTAGAATGACGTGGCGCAATACGTCTACCGCGACCCATGCCGTCTCGTAACGAACGCTGCATCCCCGTTCCGCCGCCGCATCGAAACTGCACAGCAGAATGGCCAGCGCGAACCCCGCGACGCCCGTTCCCACGATTCTCTTCCAGTTCCGAGAGTATTTGTCTTGTCCTTTCATGGCCGCCTCCCGTGTTTCCTTCCTTCTTGGCTCTACATAAATGTCGAATGAGGGGCCACGAAATCGACAGCTTCAGAATTTTTTTGGGGTATTTCTTGCGTTCCAGCGCTGTTTCGTTATGACCGACTTGCGGTACAGTACTTGGCGAATCGTGGCAATGGAAAATAAGACCGGCGGCATGAATACAGACGCTCCCAACGCACCCTTGTCCGACCCTTGGGAAGCCGCCTATCTGCGTTTCGAAACGCCAGAACAGGAAATTCGGAAGTTTATCGCCCGCCTCAATCGCTTGGGCGCTATTCAATGGCCGCGCGACGCGGAAATTGTCGAGCTTTTTTGCGGCCGCGGAAACGGTTTGATTGCTCTCGAGCGTCTCGGTTTCACCCGTCTCGAGGGCGTGGATTTATCTCCCCGGCTAGTCGCTCAATATCGCGGACCCGCGAAATGCATTGTCGCCGATTGCCGCAAACTTCCTTTCGCCGCTCGCACCAAAGATATCCTCATCGTCCAAGGCGGCCTGCACCATCTTCCCGCTCTGCCTGACGATCTCGATCAAACTTTTTCAGAAATGCAGCGCGTCTTGCGAAACGACGGCTGCGTGGTTCTCGTCGAGCCGTGGCTGACTCCCTTTCTGCAGTTCGTGCACGCTGTTTCTGAGACCTCTTTCGCCCGCCGCCTTTCCAACCGAATGGATGCCCTCGCCACCATGATTCACTTCGAACGCCGCACCTACGAGCAATGGCTCGGCCAGCCCGCACTCATCCAGAAAATTACCCGCGCCCACTTCGTTCCCGTGCACGAATCTTTCGCCTGGGGCAAATGGAATTTCGTCGGCGCTCCCCGCTGACGCCGTTCCAATCACATAACATCGAATTCCCCACTTCCAGCTTGCATTTTCTCTTCCCCCCGATATGATGGCTGCGTTTCGCAATCCCTTCGAGACCTCACATTGCCTGAATTATCAGCAGCATCTTCAGCGGCTAGTCCCGCTCCTGCGGTCAGCCGTGGCCGTCTTCTCCAGGTTCTCGGCATGTGGTTCGGCATGGCTGTGGCTATCGGAAATGCGATTGCCGCCGGAATCGTTCGAACGCCGGGCGAAATTGCCAAGATCCTTCCGAACCCTTGGCTGTTTATTGGTGTGTGGGTCGCTGGCGGACTTTACGCGCTTTTCGGTGCCTCTTCGATGGCCGAACTCAGCGCAGCGATTCCCCGCAGCGGCGGCCAATACAATTTCTCTCGTCGCGCTCTCGGCGATTACGCTGGATTCATCGTCGGATGGAGCGACTGGCTTTCCACGTGTGGCACTGCCGCCGTCGCCATTGTCATCGCCGAGTACAGCGGCCATCTTTTTCCCGTGCTTGCCGGCCACGTAAAGCTTATCGCCGCCGCCATCGTCCTCGGATTTGGCATCCTGCAATGGCGCGGCGTCCGCTGGGGCAGCCGCGCGCAACTCGTGACAGCGGCGATGAAAACCGCCGCCCTGATGATTCTTGTCGTCACCTGCTTTATTCTTGGCGCGCACGCGCGCGCCGCCGCTCCCGCTGCAACCACAACTCTGCCACCCGTACCCGCTGGATGGCCGCTCGTCGTCGCCCTGGTTCTAGGATTGCAGGCCGTCGTCTACACTGTCGACGGTTGGGACGGGGTCATCTATTTCGGCGAAGAAGTGCGCAATCCCGGCCGCGACATTCCCCGCGCCATTTTCGGCAGCGTCTTTTCCGTGATGGGGATTTATCTCCTGCTGAATCTGGTGGCCCTGTACGTCCTTCCCATGAATGAAATTGCCGGCAACAATTTTGTTCTAGGCGCCGTCGCCGATCGCGTCTTCGGTAGATTTGGCGATCCTACAATTCGCTCGATCATGATCATTTCGATGTTGAGCAACATCAACTCCAATCTGCTCTTCTCTTCGCGCACCCTCCATGCCATGAGCTGCGATGGCCTCTTTTTTCGCCGCGTCGCGCGCGTCAACGCTGGCGGCACTCCCGCTCTTTCGCTGCTCCTCAGCACCGTCGTCAGCTTGCTTTTTGTTCTCGGATCGTTCGAACGTGTGATTGCGATGCTGTCGTTTTTCTTCGTGGCCAACTATACGCTCACGTATGCCTCGCTTTTTGTGCTGCGCAAGCGCGAGCCGCAGATGGATCGCGCCTACCGCGCGTGGGGTTATCCCTGGACGACAGGGATCGCCCTGGGTGCTTCCGTTCTATTTTTGATTGCCTCGATCGCCACGGACCGGGAAAACGCACCGCTCGCGCTGGCCATGCTAATCTTGAGTTATCCCGTGTTTCGCGTTTTGAAGTGGGTCACGCAACGCGCCGATACCAGAGCCTCACAAAATTCCTAGCTCACTTTTTCCGCGATCGACTTCCCCTGCATGAACAGCAGCAAATAATCTTTCCCGCCCGCCTTCGAATCCGTTCCCGACATATTAAATCCGCCGAAAGGATGCGCGCCAACCATCGCGCCCGTGCACTTCCGGTTTAGATAAAGATTGCCGACGTAAAAAGTCTCCTCGGCCTTTTTGATTTTTTCCGGGTTCTTCGAGTACACCGCGCCGGTCAAGCCAAACTCCGTATTGTTCGCAATTTCCAGCGCCTGATCGTAATTCTTCGCCTTAATCACCGCGAGTACCGGCCCGAACACTTCTTCCTGCGCCAGCCGTGCCTTCGGATCCACATCCGCAATAATGGTAGGCTCGATAAAGTAGCCGTCGCCTGCGGCGCGCTTCCCGCCCGTCAGCAGCTTCCCTTCCTTCTTTCCGACTTCGATATAGTCCAGAATCGTTTTCATCGCCGACTGGCTCACCACTGGCCCCATGTAGTTGTTCGGATCGTCGCTCGGGCCCACCGTGATTTTTTTCGTGCGCTCCACTAGCTTCTGCACAAACGTGTCGTAAATTTTTTCGGACACAATTGCGCGCGAGCACGCCGAGCATTTTTGCCCCTGATACCCGAACGCCGCCTGCACCGTGCCTTCCACCGCCGCGTCGATGTCGGCCTCTTCGTCCACCACGATTCCGTCTTTCCCGCCCATCTCCAGCACCGTGCGCTTGATCCACATCTGTCCCGGCATGGTCTTCCCCGCCAGCTCGCTGATGCGCAGCCCCACTTCCTTCGAACCCGTAAATCCGATGTAGCGCGTCTTCGGATGAGTAACCAGCGTGTCTCCTACCGCGCCGCCCGGCCCGGTGATGAAGTTCACTGCTTCCTTCGGAATTCCCGCCTCAAAAAGAATGTCGATAAATTTTGCCGCAATCGTTGGCGAATCGCTGGCCGGCTTGAGCACCACGGTGTTCCCCGTCACCAACGACGCGCTGACCATTCCCGCCATAATCGCGCACGGAAAATTCCACGGTGGAATAATCACACCCACGCCCAGCGGGATATAAACAAGGTAGTTGCGCTCGCCCCGCATGGGGACCAGCTTTTGCGGCTCGCCCAAGCGCAGCATTTCGCGCCCGTAGTATTCCAGGAAGTCGATCGTTTCAGCGATGTCCGCGTCCGCTTCCACCCACGTCTTGCCCACTTCGTAGCACACCAGCGCGTTCAGTTCGTACTTCCGCTCGCGCACAATCTGCGCCGCGCGGAAAAGACACTTCGCCCTCTCTTGCGGCGAAACTCTCTTCCACGTATCAAAATACTTGTGCGCGTCTTCCACCGCCTGCCGCGCCATGTCCACCGTGGCATTCTGGAAAACTCCAATGATTTCCAAGGGGTGCGAAGGGTTCGTGGACGTGCGCTTCTCCGTCGTGGTCACCTTTTTCCCGTTCAGCCACATCGGGTATTCGCGCCCAAACTCCGCCTTCACCTTCTTCAGCGCCTCTTGCATCCGCGACCGGTTTTCCGGCTTCGCGAAATCAATAAACGGCTCATTGGTGAACTCGGAGACGTGAACAATCTGTTCGGCAGTAGCCATGGCGGGTCCCCCTCCTCAATCCGTAAACAATCCATTCTACTGCGCCACCAAAGTTGCCGACAAGCAGCCGGGCACGAAGGGGGTATGAACACGAGTGGCCTGCCACTTGCCAAACAGCGAGAAGAGAGGTCCCCGGCCCGGCGGAGAATCAGTCTGGGCAAGCCAGCGGGGATAGCCAGCTGAGTTCCTGCCAATTCGCTGTTGGTCGAATCAGCTTCAACCCGACAGAATAGGAACGTCTGGAAGCGGTGTGCAATAAACGACGTGCGCGCGCGAATAGAGACGGCCGGAGACCGATCGAAGGGAAACATCATGATTGGGAGCCCAGAAGGTTTTCGTTAAGATCTGGACGCCGTGAGGGCTAGCGTTGATCGTAGACGCAATCTCAAGCGCGAAACTGTAGAGCACGACCGGCATTTCTTCGGGGATGCGGCCTTCAGCCCGGAGCGGAGAGAATATGTTTACCGTAGCTTGTTTTTCTCCTTTTGAGTTGTGATCGGCTGCCGGGCCGTGCCACCACCGAATTTCGCAACCGGGCTGGGGACGCGGGTGCAGCTGTAAGTCCGGTACACGGACCACGTGACGCGGCGGTCATGGAAACTCAATCCTATGAGGTAGCGGCCGTCCACGCGTTGCCGGCAATAGACGATCTTTCCGGAGAGCGTAGATTCATCTTTGAATGAAATGACCTGTGCCACTTCGCCGATTTGCCAGGGGTCGCTGGATGCCACGCTGGCGCCGTGGAGACTAACGTTATGCGTATGTGTCAGTTCTCCTCCGTCGGCAACCTGGGTCTGCGCATGGACGAGGAGCACAACAATCGCTTTCGGTATGCGTTTCTCGATACGTCCGGCGAAAATGCTCTTTGGGTTCATTTCGCCTAGGCCTAGCCGGCCGGCGGACATCCGCAGCACGAGGCTGGTGGAGGCCGTCGACGGTTTGACATTCTGCTCAGCAACTAATTAGCACTGAAAGTTCCTTAAACAATCGCGTGAAGACACCAAAACGGGCTCCGGTAAATCCACTAGTGCTTTGGCAATACCTTCGCCAAGGAGGTTGGCGGGGCACAAACTAAGCGAACAAGGACGCGCGGGCGCTTTTGATTTGAAGTCTTCCTGGCATGCTTGCCCAGGCTGGCTGACATCACTCGCCGTCCTCCACAGCCCCTGAACACTTGCGCAGACACACAGTGAGCTCTATCCCTTTGTTTTCTTCTCTTTGCAAAATCTTTCGAACAAATATCGCAATTCCCTCAAGATTAAACTATAAAAAGAATTGACAAATGATTAAATCAATGCTATCATGGACGGTGATTGATCGACTGAATCTCCACCGAACCTGTCGGACCTCTACCGCCACTCCCATTCCCATTTGGGTTCTCACCCCACCCTTAGCTCAGAAATCATCGCCCCTTTCGTTTCATGCACTTACGAATTGCAAATTTCACAACCCCTTTGTTTTGACATTCATACAAAATGCCCGGGCGTGTACCCCCCTCCATGAGGAAAAATTATGAACACAACTATGCAAGAACCGGCCGCAAACCTTCTCCCCGATCCCGAGCCCGAGCCCTCATTCGCAGAGTTACAGCCGCAATCTGCGACCTGGAAAAATCATCGTCATGATCTCAGACTCAGTAAATCCTTTCATTTAGTGTATTTGTGGTAAACTCTTGCGCAAAACCCTCAGCCGAAGGCGATCTCCTCGAATCGTCTCTGATCGCCGCACGGCGACAGTTCAAAGGAAAGTCCCATGGCCACGTTTGATATTTTTCTTCCCATGCTGCTGAAATTCGAGGGCGGTTACGTGGATGACCCCGAAGATCCCGGCGGAGAAACGAACAAGGGAGTAACGATGATAACTTTTCGCGGGTGCTCCCACGAACTTCTGGGCATTGACCCCACTTCGGAAAACCTGAAAGCTCTCACGGACGCGCAGGCAGGAATCGTATACAAGGCGCTGTACTGGAACAAAGTTCAGGGCGATGCCATCGCGCTTCAGGATCTTGCCAACATCCTCTGCGACTTTTTCGTGAATGCCGGCACGCACGCCACAAAATTGCTCCAGAGCGTGATGATTGGTATGGGCGCCAACATTTCGCCGGATGGCGTGATCGGTCCCGGTTCCATCCAGGCGCTCGGCGCGCTTCCTCAGCAGGAGGTTTATCGCCGCTTCAAACAGGGCCGCATCGCTTACTACCAGGGTCTGGGACAGAAATATCCCAAGTTCTTGAACGGCTGGCTCAACCGCGTCAATTCTTTTCCTGATCTCTAAGACCCTGCCGGAGCGCGCGGCTCGGGGTAAGCGCCAGGCAGAGTGGGAGTAACGTAAACGACCGAAAAGGGCTACGGTTCAAACAGGAATTTGATGGTGACGGTGACGTGGGCAGCGATGCGCTTGCCGTTCTGCCTGGCTGGAGCGTATTGGTATTGCTTGAGAGCGTCCATCGCAGCGTGGTGCAACGAAGCGGGCCCCGCGAGCACCTTCATCGATTTCACGGCTCCTGAAGCATCTACCAGGGCGTCCAGCGTCACGGTGACCGTGTTGCCTTTATCGAAATACCGCAGCGCATAAGGAGAGGCGACCGCGCGAACCGACTTGATTAGTTTTGGCGGCACTACAGAGGTGCTCGAGGGGGGTGGTTGCGACGAAACGGATGCGGTCTTGTCGGAGGAACGGGGGACGATTCGCTTTGCCGCAGCGGGAGTAACTACGGATCTTGGCGCAATCTCGGCCACGTGGACATCCGGACCGTTCGAATGCGAAGGCTCGAGGGCAGCCAAGTCGGAAGGCTTTGCGGAAGCCGCGGCCTGCGGCATTGTGTCCCGCGGAGCAACTGCTGGCTGAAGCACAGCGGCGCCGCCAGCTTGCGAAGGCCTGCCGGAATCCGTCGCGGCCACGGCGCTCTTCTGCGCAGCGGAAGCGGGGGCGCTTGAAGCTGTATGGATAGCGGGTTTCTTTGGCGGCTTCAGCCAGGGAATCCAATTCAGGTACCAGGCTGCACCTAGCGCGCCGGCCAGCAGCGCCAGGGAGAGAACACCAGCGCGCAGCGCGTCTGGCCGCGAATTGGCACTGGGAGTGGGCCTCGGTTTCGGAGAACGCTCGACTGCCGGCTTCTGGCGATTGACGCGGATCTCCGGCTTCGGAAAGGGCTTCTCTTCGATTGAAGTGGCGGCTTCGCGTTCAACCGGCAGGGGCGGAGCGACACGAGAAGAAGGAGAGGAAGATTTCACGGGAGCTTGCGCGCGCGCGATCGGAGACTTTGGAGAATCTTCGCACGGTGTCGCGGGGGCAGGCGGAGGAGTTGGAGTGACCGAGGGCGCTGGAGGCTGGTGCAGGTTCTCTCCTGTGATCTGGGTTTGCATCGATCGCAATTGCTCGCGGAGCGCCTCAACTTCCTCCTTGAGCTTTTCGACTTGTTCAGCCCTGGGAGCGGGCGCTGGCGCGCTTTGTCTGCTGGAAACGATGCGCGAACCTTGCACAAGTTCGGCAGCTTCTTTTTGCTGCGCAGTAGCGGGAAGCAGCTCCGAGTTTTCCGAGAATTCGAGGCCCCAAAATCCGGGCGCGGGCTCGCTGAATTCAACTTCCACGTAACAATTCGTGGGCCGGAAGTCGCGCTTGCGGGTCACCAGGGCGACGATTTCGCGCCGGGACTCCTTGTGGGTGAGAAAAAGCAACTGACCAGCGGCCACTGCAGCGGAAAGGCGGATGACAGCGCCGTTTTCGAACACCAGCACCGTGCTGGTTTCTTCGGTAAAGAGGTCGCGCCGGCCGCCGCTGTCGCCGGGACGCGCGCCGGTGGCGATCACTGGGACTTCAAGAGCTACCGCATTGGTCTTTGGAGCAGACGGTGTACTGGATCGGCGCGAATTTGCAGGGCTCGCCAAAGGCGAGGCCGGTGAACGGCGAGTGTCCACGACGGAAGCCACGATAAGATTGCCCCTCGTGCGCCGGAGGCGACGCATTTTAGGAAAGAGCGACGGCTGCGGAGAGCCGCCCACACAACGGTCCAGCCAAAATTTAATTATCGCAGGCAGAGGGACCGCCGGCCATAGTACAGACGTACGCTGTCCTTCCGGCCGGGCTGATCGAGAAGGGTCAGGGGACCCGCACTGCAGACTCCGATTTTCGCGGCAGCCACAGAACGCAAAAAGACGGTGGAAGGCTTCAAAAAACTTGATGGGTGCGAGATTAATGCGTTGGTTCGAGAATGAGTTTCTGGATGCGCCAGTTCAGGATTTCGGCTACGTAAAGTTCGTCCTCGGAGGGACAGGCGATTTCGTGAATCCAGCCGAATTGGCCGAGCTGCTTGCCGGATTTGCCAAGGACGCCGAGAACTTTTCCGTCGAGGGAGAGTTTGTAGATGCGGCCGGGAAAAGCATCGGAAGTATAGAGGACTTGATTTGGTCCAGGCGTGATGCAAAGGGTCCAGGGTGCTCCTGGGGACATGGTGCCGGCTGTTGAAGAGGGCTTGTTGCCAATGGCGGGGCGAGCGTCGGCGGGCGCAGGAACGTCGACGGTGAATTGGCGGAGAAATTTTCCGTCGGTGTTGAAAACCTGGATGCGGCGGTTGCCGCGGTCGGCCACGTACAAATTCCCATCGCGATCGATTCCCACATTGTGGGGATTCCGGAATTTGCCGGGATTTTCGTTGGCGTGCGTTCCACCCTCGCCTGGGCCACCCCATTGCTTGATCCAGTTGCCGTGCTTATCGAATTTCGCGATGCGCGAATTGAAGTAACCGTCGCCGATATAAATATTGTCGTCGGTGTCCCATGTTACGTCCGTCGATCCGTTGAACATTGCGTCCACAGGAGTGGGCGCAGGATTCGCATGGCGGTAACGAGGCTCGTCCGGGCCTTCATCGCGCCGTCCCAGATTCATCATGACGATGCCTTCCGGATTCAACTTGATCACGGACATGGCGGCCTTGTCGACGACCCACAGGTTGTCATATTTGTCGAAGCGAACCGAGTGCGCGTACGCCAGTCCGTAAACGCCACGAGCGATTTCGCGCACGAAGTTACCCTTCTCATCGTATTCGAAGATGTCCGTTGTGGCGTTGCCGTAGACCGGGCCGCCCGTCGCGGACGTTCCCGGATGATTCAGCACCACGAGGTGTCCCTTGGAATTCATGGCCACGGCAAGGACCTCTCCAAGATTCCTGTCGGGAGTAATCTTCAGGAACGGCACAGATTCGAACGGAAGATCGGGGACGTCCGCTTGCGCGAACGCGGGCATCGCCAGCAGGGACAGCAACACGAACATGCAAAATCGTTTCATGGCGCCTCCAAAATATTGTAAGTTGCATTTCATATCTGAAATTTACGGAGCCGGTCGCCTCAAAGCGGAAATTTCTATCTTGAATCCGCGAATGCCACGCTCAAGCCTTTCCCCACCGGAATCAAAACATGCTGAAACTGATTTAGACTTTTTATCATTGAAAGATAGCCGGACATTTCTTCAGGGTGTGACAACGCGTTATCGGCCAAAAGAAGCGCCTGCGGAGCGAGTTTGGGCAGCAGAAGACTTAGTTGGCCGGGCGCGCTTTTTCTATCAGCATCAAAGAAAACAAAATCAAAAGGCCCGGGAAGAGTCTTGATGACATCGGTAGCATCTCCGAGTCGCAGA
>Ga0137409_10002485_pt1 | contig 19738 bp, 21 predicted proteins | sample CZODoug1_16funga_FD_122059 | JGI IMG/M metagenome (GOLD analysis project Ga0137409, IMG submission 122059) | Vadose zone soil fungal communities from Angelo Coast Range Reserve, California, USA - CZODoug1_16fungal (Hybrid Assembly) | ecosystem: Environmental > Terrestrial > Soil > Vadose zone... | reverse complement strand
ATGTCGGCCGAGGTGGCTTCCTCGAGCGGGCCCCAGTCCTCAAGCTCCGCGGTGGCCGCGGCGGCGAGGAAGGCGGTGTCAATCACGGGCGCTGCATCGGTCATCGTCAGGACGCTTTCTCGGAGGGGGAGGAAGGGGAGGCAAGCTTCCCCGAGGAAGGGAATGCCAGTTTCTCGGGGAACGGGAGCGCGATCGGATCGGCGGCAAGCCTACTGCGCCCGCTCGCGTCGAACCGGTCAAGCCCCAGGTCGGCGGTGTCGACGACATCCGTCGTCCCGGTCAGTGCGAGGTCAGCGGCGACCCGGGCGACCGCCGGGCCCCACATCATGCCGTGCCCGCCCGCCGATGCGACCGTGACGCCCTCGATGATCGATCCATCGGCTTTCACCGCGGGACCCAGGATCGGCAGATGGTCCGGGGTGTAGTCGATGGTGGCAGCCCACACCTTGCGCAGCTCCAATCCGTCGGTCACCGGGAGGAAGTGGGCCAGCCGGCGGCGCATGGCGTCGAGGTAGGCCCAATCGATCGTGCGCGCCGGGCCCGGCGTTTCGTCGGGATTGCTCATGCCGAAGAGCAGGCCGCCCTCCTCGAGGCGCCAGTAGAGGCCACCCGAGAGGTCGAAGGCCATCGCCTGGCGTTCGACCTGGAACGCAGGGTGTGGTTCCGTCACCGCCACCTGATGGCGAACCGCGCCGGCCGCCACACCGGCCGTGGATGATGCCCTTGGCGCCGAGCCCGAGAAGCGCGAGCCGAGCGAGGCCGAGCCCAGGAAGCCAATGCCGCCCCGCAACCGGGCCGGCGAGCCGCTCAAGACCTCCGGTCAGGTCGCCGTTTTCGTTAGCAGGCGCGAGAAGAAGATATTCGTGCGGCAGGGCCTCCAACCGGTATTCGAGATGCCGATCGAGATCGCCAACCCTGAGCAGCCGCTTGGCACCCACGTGTTCACCGCCATGGAAATCCAGGACGGCGGCGGCCACATGCGTTGGAACGCGATCAGCATGCCGGCCGAGCATCTGGCCCGTCCGGTGGACGTCCGTGGCGGCAAGAGGGGCAGGAACCCCGAGCCGACAGCGGCCCACGATGGGAAGGCGCCCTCGACCGCCGCGGAGGCGCTCGATCGCATCAACCTTCCGCCGGAAGCCGTCGAGCGCATCAGCGAGCTGCTGACGCCAGGCTCGTCGCTGGTCGTGTCCGATCATGGACTCGGCCGCGAGACCGGCCGCTACACGGAATTCATCGTCCTGACGCAGTGATCTGCGCTGTGGCGCCCATGGTCGGGCGCGATCCCTTGTAGCCCGCATTGAGCGTCAGCGAAATGCGGGAGCGACCGAGCTTCTCGCATCATCGTTCCCGGATTTCGCTGCGCTCAATCCGGGCTACCAGCTGACTGCTGCGCGGCCCATGGTGGGGCGCAATCCGATCAGCTAGGCTGCCGCTGTTGCGGCAGCCTTTTTGTTTCTGCCGGCTTGGTGGAGCGGGCAGGTCGGGGAGCGAACATGGAATACCGGATGGCGCGATCGGCCTCAATTGCGGCCATCGCGATCGCTGTCGCCGTCATGGCCGCCGACCTTGCTCTCGGTCAAAGCTGGCCCACAAAGCCCGTGCGGGTGATTGTGCCGTTCTCGCCCGGCAGCGCCACCGACCTCGTCCCGCGCACCGTGTTCGATCATGTTGCCGCTCAGGTTGGGCAGACCATCATCATCGACAACCGCCCCGGCGGCGGCACCACCGTGGGCACCGCCACGGTCGCCAAGGCGGAGCCGGACGGGCATACGCTGCTCGCGCACTCGAACGGTCTGGTGACCACGCCCGCGATTCAGGCCAGCGTGCCCTATGATCCGGTGGCGGATTTTGCCGCGCTCACGCCGCTCGCCGTCGTTCCGATGGTGCTTGTGATCTCGCCCGAGAAGAAGATCACCACGCTCAAGCAGCTCGTCGATGTCGCCAAGGCCAGGCCTGGCACGCTCAACTACGCGGCTGCCGGCATCGGCACGCCGCCGCATCTGACCATGGAGCGCTTCCGGATCGCCGCCGGCTTCACCGGTCAGCTGGTGCCGTTCCGCGGCGCGCCGGAAGCCCTCACCGAGGTGCTGGCCGGCCGCGTCGACGTCTACTTCGCTCCGGCGCCGCCCGCGATCGAGTTCATCCGCGACGGCAAGCTCCTTGCGCTGGCGGTGTCGAGCGTCCGGCGGGCGGCCGCGCTGCCCGATGTGCCGACCACGCTCGAGGCCGGCTTTGCGGATTCCGACTTTGACTTCTGGGTGGGCATGTTCGCCCCCAAGCAAACCCCACGCGGGATTGTGGCGCGCATCCATGCCGAGACCGTCAAGGCCCTGCAGAACCCGGCGGTCATCGCCAAGCTTGCCAATCTCGGCGTTGAGCCGTTGACCATGAGCCCGGAGGATTTCGATGCCCGGGTGGCCAAGGAAGCGCGCATTGCGGTCGAGCTTGCGCGTGCGGCCAAGATTCCGCTGCAGTGATGACGTGAGTTGGACTTTGATCCGATCAGATTGAATCGGATCAAAAGTCTAACTTTCTGTTTGAGCATGATCTTTTCCGAAAAACCGGCTTCCACTTTTCGGGATCATGCTCTAAGGCTCGCCGCGATCACGCCGATCAAGCACCCGGACGCAAGGTATGTTCGAAGGTTTTACCAAGACCGAAATCAAGACCACTGGCGCCCGCATTGTGACGGTGCACGGCGGCAAGGGGCCGCCAGTTCTGCTGATGCACGGCAATCCGTTCTCGCACGTGTCCTGGCATAAGGTCGCGCCGCGGCTCGCCGAGGAGTTTACCGTGGTGGCGACCGACCTGCGCGGCTATGGCGATTCCGAGAAGCCGCCCGGCGGGGCCGATCACTCCGGCTACTCGTTTCGCACCATGGCGCAGGATCAGGTGGAGGTGATGGCGGCGCTGGGATTCAAGCGCTTCTATGCCGCCGGCCACGATCGCGGCGCCCGCGTGCTGCATCGCATGTGTCTCGACCACCCCGACAAGGTGGCGCGCGCCGCAATCCTCGACATCATCCCGCAGCATCACCTGCTCAACAATGTCACCCGCCAGTGGGGCACCTTCTCCTGGCACTGGTTCTTCATGATCCAGCCGCACGACTTCCCGGAGCGGCTGATGGGCGCCGACCCCGACTATTTCATCGAAAAGAAGCTCGCCAAGACCCCCCAGGGGCTGAGCTTCTTCGATCCGGCGGCGCTCGCCGAATACAAGCGCCATTTCCATAATCCGGCCACCATCCACGCCATGTGCGAGGACTATCGCGCCACCCACGGCGTCGACCTCGCCATGGACGAGGCGGACATCAAGGCCGGCCGCAAGATCACCTGCCCACTGCTGCTCTTGTGGGGGGCGACCGGGGGCGTCGGCCGTAACCATAAATCCATGGAAATCTGGCCACGCTATGCCGCCGATATCCGGGGCGGCAAGGCGCTGCCCTGTGGGCACTACCTCTCTGAGGAAGCACCGAATGAAACCTATGCCGAGCTGCGCGCGTTCTTTGCTGAGGGTGAGACGCTTTAGCTCACTCGCGCTGGGCGAAGCGCTTTGCTACTGATAGAGGGCCAGCAAGGGTTGCATCCCATTCGCGTCTCACATCCCCGTCACTGCGTGTAACGAAACTGCACGATGCAGCCCAATCCATCCAATCGGTGGCAGGCAATGCTCAACGCAGGGCGCGTTGCGGCGGATTATTGCAACCGCTATATCGGCTGGAGCCGGATCGGCTTCCTGGTCAGCGCCGTCATCATCCTCATCGCGGTCGTGGTGCTCGTGCGCATCCTGCGCGACATCGAGGTCGGCGAGGTGGTGCAGGCGGTCAAGGAGACCGAGACCCGCGACATCGCGCTCGCCGCCTTGTTTGTGGCGTTCGGTTACTTCACGCTGACCTTCTACGACCTGTTTGCGCTGCGCACGATCGGGCGCTCCGATATTCCCTACCGGGTGGCAGCGCTCGGCGGCTTCACCAGCTATTCGGTTGGTCACAATGTGGGTGCGAGCGTGGTGACCGGCGGCGCGGTGCGCTACCGCATCTATTCGGTCTGGGGTCTTGATGCGATTGCGGTCGCCAAGGTGTGTTTCATTGCCGGACTGACGTTTTGGCTCGGCAATGCCACCGTGCTCGGTCTCGGCATTGTCTATGCGCCACAGGCGGCGACCGCCATCGACCAGCTGCCGCCGTGGGCTAATCGCGTCGCCGCCATCCTGACCCTAATCGTGCTTACAAGCTATGTCGCCTGGGTGTGGAACAAGCCGCGCGTGATCGGCCGCTCTGGCTGGCAGGTCACGCTCCCCGGCGGGCCATCGACGCTGCTGCAGATCGGCATCGGCATCGTCGACCTGACCTTCTGCTCGCTGGCCATGTACATGCTGGTGCCGGACGAGCCGAACACCAGCTTTGTCGCGGTGGCGGTCATCTTCGTGTCGGCCACGTTGCTTGGCTTCGCGAGCGCGGCGCCCGGCGGCATTGGCGTGTTCGACGCCGCCATGCTGGTCGCGCTGTGGCAGTACGACAAGGAAGACCTCCTCGCGGGGCTGCTGCTGTTCCGGCTGATCTATTATGTGGTCCCGTTTGCGCTCTCGCTCGGCATCCTTGGCATCCGTGAGTTGATGCTGGCGACGCGTGGCCCGCCACCACCCGCGAGGATGTCCTGACGGGTGTCGCACGCCGCCTGAAAGCGCTATGAGATGTCCAGGGCGGACTCCGACAGCGCTGGGTCATGCGATGAGGCTGATCAATCACCTGGATCGCTTGCAAATCGGCCGGTGGATCGACTGGCTTCGTCCCGCGCAGCTGGTGCTGGCCGCTGCCGTCCTCGCCTTCGGCGGGCTCTGGGCGCTCGGATTCATGTCAATTGTTCCGGCGCTCATCGGCTTCATCCTGATTGCGGCCTCGGCGTTCCTGACCGCCGTGCGTGCCGCGGCCACAATGGAGGCTTCGGTGCCCGCTGCGCCGCTCATTCAGCCCAGCCAGGAAGCGCTGGTGGAGGCCATCTTGTCCGGCCTGCCCGACGCGGTGGTGGCGCTCGACCCGCAGGGCACCATCGTGGCGCTCAATACGCGCGCGAGTGCGCTGGCGCCGGCGTTGCGGAAGGGCGAGCCGCTGTCGCTCGGCCTGCGCAATCCCGAGGTGCTCGATGCGATCCGTCGTGCCGGTGCGAACGGCGAGGTCGAGCGCGCCGAGTTCGTTCTGCGGACCCCGGTCGAGTGCTGGTACGAGGTGGTCGCGGTGCCGGTGACGCCGGTATCGGGCTCGGCCGGCAGGCTCATCATGACCACCTTTCACGATCTCACGCCGCTGCGCCGCGCCGAGGAGATGCGCGCCGATTTCGTCGCCAATGCCAGCCACGAATTGCGCACACCGCTGGCCGCGCTCTCGGGCTTCATCGACACGCTGCGGGGTTCTGCGCGCAATGATCCGTTCGCCCGCGACCGCTTCCTCGGCATCATGGAAGCGCAGGCCAATCGCATGGCGCGACTGATCGGCGACCTGCTTTCGCTCTCGCGCATCGAGCTCAATGAGCATCGGCGCCCCGATGCCGAGGTCGACCTGGTCGCCATTGTGCGTCAGGTCATCGACGGGCTGCAGACGCTCGCTCGCGATCGTGAGGTAGAGGTGCGGCTGAGCGTGCCGGCCGACTCGCTGAAGGTGCGCGGGGATCGCGACGAGCTGTTGCGGCTGTTCGAGAATCTGGTGGAGAATGCGCTCAAATACGCACCCGCCGGGAAACGCGTGGACATCACCCTGTCGCCGCCGTCCGAGCGCGAGGTCCGCGTCGCGGTGCGCGACTATGGCCCCGGCATTGCGCCCGAGCACCTGCCGCGGCTGACCGAGCGCTTCTATCGCGTCGACGTCACCGAGAGCCGAGCGCAGGGCGGCACCGGGCTCGGCCTCGCTCTGGTCAAGCACATCTCCAACCGACATGGCGGCCGTCTGACCATCGAAAGCACGCTGGGGCAGGGGGCGACCTTCACAGTGCATCTGCCGGCGCTGCGGTCCTGGCGCTGACACGACGACGCGAATACTCGCCCGGCTTGACCATGCTCCGATAATTCCATATTCGTTGAAATATGGAAAAACCGCAGGCGGTGGCGGCCTTGGCGGCGCTGGCGCAGGAGAGCAGGCTCGATGTGTTTCGCCTGCTGGTTCAGGCGGGTCCCGAAGGCATGCCGGCGGGGCGGGTCGCCGCTGCGCTCGACCTCCCACCCAATACGCTCACCTTTCACTTCGACCGCCTGCGCGCAGCCGGGCTCGTCACGGTGCGGCGGCAAAGCCGCTCGATGATCTACGCCGCGCGCTTCGAGGCGATGAATGCGCTCCTGGTGTATCTCACCGAGAATTGCTGCGGCGGCACCAACACATGCGCGCCTCCCGTCTGCAAACCTCCGAAAACCGTACGCCGACGCCAAAAGGTGACCGCATGAGCTTCCAACCTTATAACGTGCTGTTTCTCTGCACCGGCAACTCGGCCCGCTCGATCATGGCCGAGGCCATCCTGAACCGGCTCGCAGCGGACAAATTTCGCGCCTACAGCGCAGGCAGCCAGCCCAAGGGGCAGCCTCATCCCGAAGCGATCAGGCTGCTGCAAAGCCTTGACTACGACACCTCCAAATTCCGTTCGAAATCCTGGAACGAGTTCGCCAAATCCGAATTTGCCAAGCCAGGCGCTCCCGCGCTCGATTTCGTATTCACGGTTTGCGACAACGCGGCCGGCGAGGCGTGTCCCTTCTGGCCCGGCCAGCCCATGACGGCACACTGGGGCATCCCCGATCCGGCGGAAGCCACCGGCACGCCAGCGGAGATCGCGCTTGCGTTCAAGGATGCCTACCGGATGCTGCATCAGCGCATCGCTATTTTTTCGGCGCTGCCGATCCGCAGCCTCGATCAGCTCAGTCTGCAGACGCGGCTGCATGAGATCGGACGCATCAGCACCATGGCGAAAGAGCCCAGCTGATGCCCTCGCTGGCGCAGCGGGTCTTTTGCGAATGGCTGGGCACGGCGCTTCTGCTCGCCACCGTGGTCGGTTCCGGGATCATGGCGCAGCGGCTTGCGGGTGGGAACGTCGCGCTCGCGCTGCTCTGCAACACGCTTGCCACCGGGGCGATCCTTCCGGTCCTCATTCTGGTGTTCGGTCCGCTCTCGGGCGCGCATTTCAATCCGGCGGTGAGCCTTGCGTTCTCGCTGCGTGGCGGCCTGCCGTGGCCGGCGGTCCCGACCTACATGCTGGCGCAGGTGCTCGGCGGGATTGCCGGCGTCTTCGCCGCGCATCTGATGTTCGAATTGCCGGTCTTGCAGATCTCGACAACGGCTCGCACCGGCGTCGGGCAGTGGCTGGCGGAAGCGATCGCCAGTTTCGGATTGGGGCTGACGATCTTCGGCTGCGTGGCTCGGGCACCAGCGGCCGTGCCTTATGCGGTCGGTCTCTACATCACCGCGGCTTACTGGTTTACGGCTTCGACGTCATTTGCCAATCCGGCGGTCACCATCGCGCGTTCTCTCTCCGACACGTTCGCGGGTATTGCGCCGGAAGGCGTGGTGGCATTTATCGCCGCGCAAACGGCGGGGATGCTCGCTGCGCTGGCCGTGGACTATTGGCTCTGGGGCTCTGTCAGGGAGTCTGCGGGTTTGAGAAATCGGAGTTAATCACTACTTCTTAAGGAATAACCAGAGCGTGGAATGAAAGGGATGGGCGATGGATAGCGCCGGTCGGCAGGCCCATTGGGAAAATGTTTACGGAACCAAGGGCGAGAAGGAGGTCAGCTGGTTTCAAGACAGCCCGACTATTTCTCTCGACTTGATTGATGCGACGGGCGTGGCGAAAGGCGCATCCATCCTCGACATCGGAGGCGGTGCCTCGCGCCTGGTCGATGCTCTCCTTGATCAGGGGTTTGAATCTCTGACCGTTCTGGATCTTTCCGAAAAGGCGCTGGCGACCACCCGGGCGCGTCTCGGTCGCAAGGCTGCGAACGTACGGTGGATCGTCGCTGACGTGACCAAGTGGAAGCCGGCCGAGAGCTACGACGTGTGGCACGACCGCGCGGCCTTTCACTTCCTGATGGAGCCGCATGATCGCGCCGCCTATGCCGAGCGCCTTCGCGAGGCCGTACGTTTAGGTGGCCACGTCATCATCGGCACGTTTGCGCCCGATGGACCTGAGCGGTGCAGCGGCCTGCCCGTGATGCGACACAATGCGGTCTCTCTCGGCCAAACGTTGGGTCGCTCGTTCGAGCTGATTGAGACTCGCCGGCACGATCACCAAACCCCGATGGGCGGCATCCAGCGCTTTCAATTCAGCCGATTTCGACGAGCAGCCTAGTGTCCCGATTCCGAAGTTCGCATCAGTGTGCGGCACTCTCGTTTGCGAACTTCGGAATCGAAGGACACTAGCAACTTATTGATCGAGTGTGGCTTTGGTTCAGAAGTCCGCATCTCGGACTCGCGGCGAGAATGATGCGGACTTCTGAACCGCCACACTCGTGCGACGAAGCTCCTCGATCGCTTGACGAGCCACAACCGCGGCACCTTGCAGAGCAAGCACCGCCATGATGGCCGCGACAATGAAGTCGGGCCAGCCGGCACCGGTGCCAAACACGCCGAGCGCGGCGAGCAGCACGGCGAGATTTCCAAGCACATCATTGCGCGTGCAAATCCAGGCCGATTGCATGTTGGCATCACCGGCGCGATGCCGCCATAGCAATCCGAAGGACGCAATGTTTGCGACGAGCGCGGCGAAGCCGACAGCACCCATGGTGGCGGCCTGCGGGATCGTCCCGTGCCAGGCGTGCCAGACCGTGACGCCAATGACCCACAGTCCAAAGACACCCATGGTGCTGCCCTTCACGAGAGCCGCGATGGCGCGATAGCGCAGCGCCATGCCCACGACGAACAGGCTGATGGCGTAGTTCGCCGCGTCACCCAGAAAATCGAGGGCATCGGCTTGTAGCGACGCTGACCCGGCGGTCAGGCCGGCCCCGATCTCCACGCCGAACATCACGGCGTTGATGGCGAGCACGATCCACAACACTCGCCGATAGGCGGGATTTCCGCGCTGCGGATCGCCTTCATGGCAGCCGTGACAGCAGCTTGCGTTCATCAAGGAACCATAAGTTTCGGTCTTTCCGGATTATTGTTCTGGAATCGGCCGATCACAAGCCGGCGGGGCCGGCCCCGCATTTCGGGATGCCTGCCGAACATGTCATGAGCTTGCCGGTTGCGTAGCTCACGCGGCTTGTGGCGGTTGGTGAGGCAACGAAGCCTTAAATCAAAGGTTCCGGTGCACTGATAAGCGTCGTCAATCAGAAGGCCCGCTGCGGGCGCTCCGTGGCCGGAACATCGAATAATCTCTTTTATTTACAACTACTTATTGTGTCATCTAACTGTCATCGAGCGATCATAGAACGATGACATGCGACGTGTAGCGATACCGCTAGCCGGATGGCTCGTCGATCGGACGGGGCAGATCGGTGGCGCGCTGAGCGCGTCAGTAACCAAGCTTAACAAAGCCAGAGGTTTGCCGTCGTGGGCCAGGGGCCCGCGCTGGCTTTGCTTTTGGCTGATGACAGGAGAAGAGGCATGAGATTGCTCCCAACCCTCGCGACTGCCGGCCTTGTCGCAGCGGCAGGCCTGACTCAGGCGGTCGCCGCCGATATTTCCGGCGCCGGCGCGACCTTCCCGTATCCGATCTATGCCAAGTGGGCGGACGCCTACAAGAAAGAGACCGGCGTCGGTCTGAACTATCAGTCGATCGGCTCGGGCGGTGGCATCAAGCAGATCCAGGCCAAGACTGTCACGTTTGGCGCAACCGACATGCCGCTCAAAGGCGCTGAGCTCGACAAGGATGGCCTCGCGCAGTTCCCGACCGTGATTGGCGGCGTTGTTCCGGTGGTCAACCTCGAAGGCGTCAAGGCCGGCGAGCTCTCGCTCGATGGCGCGACGCTGGCGAAAATCTTCCTCGGCCAGATCAAGACCTGGAACGATCCCGCGATCGCAAAGCTCAATGCGAATGTGAAGCTGCCGGCGCAGCCCATCGTCGTTGTCCATCGCTCGGACGGCTCGGGCACGACCTACCTTTTCACCGACTATCTCTCCAAGACTAACCCTGACTGGAAGAGCAAGGTCGGTGCGAACACCGCGGTCGAGTGGCCGGTCGGCATCGGTGCCAAGGGCAACGAAGGCGTTGCCAACAATGTCGGTCAGACCAAGGGCTCGATCGGCTATATGGAATACGCCTACGCCAAGCAGAACAAGCTCAGCCATACCAAGATGGCGAACAAGGACGGTAAGGTGGTCGAGCCGACCGCGGAAGCGTTCTCGGCCTCCGCGGCAAGTGCCAACTGGGAAGGCACTCCGGGCTTCGGCGTGATCCTGACCGACGAGGCCGGTGCCGCCTCGTGGCCGATCACGGGCGCTACCTTCATCCTGATCCACAAGAAGCCGGCGAAGCCGGCTGATGCCGCCGAGGCGCTCAAGTTCTTTGCCTGGGCCTATGCCAAGGGCGGCAAGGCGGCCGAGGAGCTCGATTACGTGCCGATGCTGGCCAAGGTCGTCACCTCGATCCAGAAGAGCTGGCAGGAGGTCAAGGACGACAAGGGTCAGCCGGTCTTCAAGGCTAACTAACCGTAAAGCCGCCGGTCCCTCCTCCTGTCCTGGGGGAGGGATCATTTGCGGCTTGTGCCAGGCATGCAAGATCGGTTGATTGGGCTCTCCCGCTTCTGTGTCAGGAGAGCCTTTCTATGGAACCCGCCAGGGAACCTACCAGGAGGCAGTCTGTGGTCGATGTAGCGTTGCAGACCGGAGCTGGCACGCTCGACGCCCAGGCATCGCGGGCCCGCGCGCTCGATGGCTTGCGCTTCTGGGACAAGGTTTATGGCTGGCTGACGTGGGGCTGTGCGATCGGCGTCCTGGTCATTCTGGGCGGCGTCATCGTGTCGCTGTTCATCGGCTCCATGCCGGCGCTGCGGGAATTTGGTTTCAGCTTTGTGACCGAGCAGCGCTGGAATCCGGTCACCGAGAAGTTCGGGGCGCTCGCGCCTATTTATGGGACGGTGGTCACCTCCTTCATCGCCATGCTGATCGCCGTGCCGGTCGGGCTGATGATCGCGGTCTTCCTCACCGAGCTGTGCCCGAAGATGCTGCGGCGGCCGATCGGCATTGCGATCGAATTGCTCGCCGGCATTCCCAGCATCATCTACGGCATCTGGGGCCTGTTCGTGTTCGCGCCGTTCCTGCAGGACACGCTGCAACCCGCACTGATCACGATCTTTGGCAACGTGCCGGTCCTGTCGTCGGTGTTCGAGGGCCCGCCTTACGGGATCGGCGTGCTGACGGCCGGCTTGATCCTCGCCATCATGGTGCTGCCATTTATCACGTCGATCTCGCGTGACGTGTTTGAGGCCGTTCCGCCGGTGCTGAAGGAGGCGGCTTATGGGCTCGGCTGCACGACCTGGGAGGTGGTGCGCTATGTGGTGCTGCCCTATACCCGCGTCGGTGTGATCGGCGGCGTCATGCTCGGGCTCGGCCGCGCGCTGGGTGAGACCATGGCGGTTACCTTCGTGATTGGCAACGCCCACAGGATCTCGAGCTCGCTCATCGCACCTGGCACCACGATCTCGGCCACCATCGCCAACGAATTCACTGAAGCTGTCGGCGATCTCTACACATCGTCGCTCATTGCGCTGGGCCTGATCCTCTTCGTCATTACCTTCTTCGTGCTCGCGGCGGCGCGCTACATGCTGCTGCGGATCGAGCGCAGGATCGGGTGATCTCATGGCTTCGCTCCCAATGGCCTCGCTCTACGCCTCTCGCCGCCGCCGCAACATCATCGCGATGGCTCTGTCGCTGACCGCCACCGCGTTCGGGCTCGGCTGGCTGGTGCTCGTCCTTGGCGCCTTGCTGTGGCAGGGCTTCGCCGGGCTTTCGCTCAGCGTGTTCACCGAGATGACGCCGCCGCCTGGCAGCGCTGGCGGGCTGCTCAACCCTATCTTCGGCAGCCTGATCCTCACCGTGCTGGCCGTCATGATCGGCACCCCGATCGGAATCCTCGCCGGCACCTACATGGCCGAATACGGCCGCCACACTCGGCTCACCTCGGTCGTTCGGTTCATCAACGATATCCTGCTGAGCGCGCCGTCGATCGTGGTCGGCTTGTTCATCTACGAGGTCATGGTCGCCCCCATGGGTCATTTCTCCGGCCTTGCGGGCGGCGTCGCGCTGGCCGTCATCGTGATTCCGGTGGTGGTGCGCACCACCGAGGACATGCTCAACCTGGTGCCCAACCAGCTGCGCGAGGCGGCGGCGTCGCTCGGCATGCCGCGCGCCTTCATCATTGCGCGGATATGCTACCGGGCCGCACAGGCCGGCATGATCACCGGCGTTCTGCTCGCCATTGCGCGCATCTCGGGAGAGACTGCTCCGCTCCTGTTCACCGCGCTCAACAACCAGTTCTGGAGCACCGACCTCAACGCCCCGATGGCGAGCCTGCCGGTCGTGATCTTCCAGTTCGCGCTGTCGCCCTATAAGGACTGGCAGCAGCTCGCCTGGACCGGCGCCTTGATCATCACCTTTACGGTGCTCGCGCTTTCGATTACCGCGCGTGCGCTAACCGCGAGAAATCAATCATGACTGTTGCGTCTGTAGCCACCCCCGCTGTGACCGTCACCCACCGCGCGGTTGAGCGCGACAATCTGCCTGAGAAGGTCTCGATCCGAGACCTTGAATTCTTCTACGGCGACCATCGGGCGCTCAAGTCGATGACGATGCCGCTCTACGAGAACAAGGTGACGGCGTTCATCGGTCCTTCGGGCTGCGGAAAATCGACGCTGTTGCGCGTGCTCAACCGGATGTACGATCTCTATCCGAACCAACGCGCACAGGGACAGGTGCTGTTCGACGGGGAAGATATCCTGGCGCCCCGGCAGGACCTCAATCTGCTGCGCGCCCGCATCGGCATGGTGTTCCAGAAGCCGACACCGTTTCCGATGTCGATCTACGAGAACATCGCCTTCGGCATTCGCCTCTATGAGAAGCTGCCGAAGTCGGAGCTTGACAGCCGGGTCGAGATGTCGCTACGGCGCGCCGCTTTGTGGGACGAGGTGAAGGAGAAGCTCGCGGTCAATGGTCTGAGCCTGTCGGGCGGTCAGCAGCAGCGCCTGTGCATCGCGCGCACCGTCGCGGTCAAGCCCGAGGTGATCCTGTTCGACGAGCCCTGCTCGGCGCTCGATCCGATCTCGACCGCCAAGATCGAGGAACTGATCGACGAGCTCAAGGCCGACTATACGATCGTGATCGTGACCCACAACATGCAGCAGGCCGCTCGCGTCTCCGATTTCACGGCGTTCATGTATCTGGGCGAGCTGGTGGAGTTCGACACGACCAGCAAGGTGTTTACGTCGCCGCGTGACAAGCGCACGCAGGACTATGTCACCGGCCGGTTCGGCTGATCGACAAAGGAATGACGCAATGACAGTTACGATGAGCGAACATACCGCCAAGGCCTTCGATGTCGATCTGCAGGACATCGCCCGCATGGTCGCGGAAATGGGTGGTCTGGCCGAGAAGCAGGTGGCCGACGCGGTCGAGGCGCTGGCCAGGCGCGATGCCGAGCGGGCCCAGCGCGCGATCGCGCTCGATCCGTCGATTGATGCGCTGCAGCGCGAGGTCGAGGAGAAGGCGGTACTCACAATCGCACGGCGGCAGCCGATGGCGGTGGACCTGCGCGAGGTCGTGAGCGCGCTGCGCATCGCCAACGATCTCGAGCGGGTCGGTGATCTGGCCAAGAACATCGGCAAGCGGGTGACGGCGATCAGCGGCGATTTCCATCCGCAGAAGCTCATCCGAGGCGTCGAGCACATGGCGGCGATGGTGCTCACTCAGCTCAAGGAAGTTCTGGACAGCTATGTCGGGCACGACCTCGACAAGGCGCTGGTGGTGTGGAAGGGCGACGAGGAAATCGACGCCATGTGCACGTCGCTGTTCCGCGAGCTCCTGACCTACATGATGGAAGATCCCCGCAACATCACATTCTGCATTCACCTGATGTTCTGCGCCAAGAATATCGAGCGCATGGGAGATCACGCGACCAACATCGCGGAGACCGTTTACTACATGATCGAAGGCCGGCCGATCGCCGAGCAGCGACCGAAGGGTGACACCACTACCCTGGCGGCTGCCTTGGCGACGGACAACTGAGTGACTGCATGAACCCACGCATCCTGATCGTCGAGGACGAAGAGGCGCTGACGCTGCTGCTGCGCTACAATCTGGAAGCCGCCGGCTACGACGTCGAAAGCGTGGCGCGCGGCGACGAGGCCGACCTGCGCCTGCGGGAGGCGATCCCCGATGTCGTCATCCTCGACTGGATGCTGCCGGGCGTGTCCGGCATCGAGCTGTGCCGGCGGCTGCGTTCGCGACCGGAGACACGGCAGCTGCCGATCGTCATGCTGACGGCGCGCGGCGAGGAGAGCGAGCGTGTGCGCGGCCTGTCGACCGGTGCTGACGACTATGTAGTCAAGCCGTTCTCCGTTCCCGAGCTGCTCGCGCGCGTGGCGGCGCTGCTGCGCCGGGCCTCGCCGGAGCGCGTCGCCGACGTGCTCGGCTTCGGCGACATCGCGATCGACCGCGAGAAGAAGCGGGTCACGCGCGGCGGCCGCCCGATCGATCTCGGGCCGACCGAATATCGTCTGCTCGAGTTCCTGATGGAGCGGCCGGGCCGCGTATTCTCGCGCGAGCAATTGCTCGACGGGGTGTGGGGCTCCGACATCTATATTGATGAGCGCACGGTCGACGTGCATGTCGGGCGGCTGCGCAAGGCGCTCAATCGCGGCGATGAGGTCGACCCCATCCGCACGGTGCGCGGCTCGGGCTATGCCCTCGATGATCGTTTTGGAAAGCCGGCCTGATCTTCCTGCTCAGAGCCTGTGAATCTTTCACCATTCCGACCTCATCCTGAGGAGCCCGAGCGAAGCGAGGGCGTCTCGAAGGATGGCCGCGAGTCCGAACCTGCCGCCATGGTTCGAGACGGCACGCTGCGCGCGCCTCCTCACCATGAGGCCGAACGTGTTGAGCTCGTGCAAAATCGCCAAGATTGAAAGATCCATAGCCTCTCAGGGCGTCATGCCCGCGCATAGCCCGGCCAGGACGTGGAAGGTGTGTGGATCGATCAGCGCGGCGACCGCCGGTCGCGCCGCAGGTTCGGCGGCTGATAGGCGACGCGCGAGTGATAGGCGCAGTACGGCAGGTTCGTCACCGTCTGGCCGCCGCAGAAAAAGAAATCCGCGCTGCCGGGATCGCCGATGGGCCAGCGACAGGTCATCTCGTTGAGCTCGAGCAGCGTGCGACGTTGTCCGATCGGGATGATGTTGTCGAGCAGCTCCGGCTCGGGCTCCGTATCGTATTCGAACGCATGCGCAAGCGCGGTGTTGCCACGCATCGCAGGGCGTGGAACGCGCAGCATGTGCGAATGCGTGCGCGGCTTGCGCGGGCGCGGCGTGGAGGAGGACGGCGACTTCGCACGACCCGACAGGCCAAGCCGATGAACCTTGCCAATCACTGCATTGCGCGTGATGCCGCCAAGCTCCGCAGCGATTTGACTTGCAGAGAGACCGTCGGACCACAGCTTCTTTAGCAGCTCGACGCGTTCGTCAGTCCAGCTCATGCTTTCAAGTCCTAGAAGGCGCGCAGATCGTACGATCGTCAAAGAATCCAGCGCCTAGCCTGGGCAACGATGAAGTCACCCGACGCCTGCTCCTTACTGACGATTGACTCTAGAGTGTCTAGAGACCGATCCGCACGAAATGTCGTGTCTCAGTGAGACGAACGCTACAATACGGCGAGAGTCAGGCGCAAGAGTCGCGCTCTCTTGCGTCCACACCTTCCAGCCGCGCGGCGCGTGTCGTCCACACATTTCCCCCGATCGAGCGTTGCTCACAGCGTGCGTGGCGGTGCCAGCGTGTCGTGAGCGCCACACTGCGCTAAGGTTTTAGTGCCTCGCACGCGAAGCTCGCGATCTCATAGCGGCACCCACTGACGCGAACATTGGAACCAAAAAGGGAGCCAGCAACTCCATGACTCCGATGCCGCTTTTCGATTTGAGGCTCCCAACCGCGTGAGCCGCAACTGCTAAGGAGGTTGAAATCGGTGGCAGCAACGGCTGAGACCCGTGTTGACAGCAGTTCGCCCAGCAATAGAATACGTCACTGTGCCGCCCGGAGAGGCGGCACATTTCGTTTCCGGCAAGTCAGTCAATATGCAAGTCAGTCAATATGATGAAAGCGGCTTCGACATCGCATCTACTGCCGACCTATGCGCGGGTCGACCTCGCCTTCGAGCGGGGCGATGGTGCTTGGCTCACGGCCACCAATGGTGAGCGCTATCTCGACTTCACCTCCGGCGTGGCGGTTAACGCTCTTGGCCACGGCCATCCGAAGCTCGTGGCTGCAATCAGCGAGCAAGCCAACAAGCTGATCCACGTCTCCAATCTTTATCGCATCCCGGAGGCGGAGCGGCTGGCGGCGCGGCTGTGCGCTGCGAGCTTCGCCGACCTCGTGTTCTTCTGCAATTCCGGCGCCGAGGCCATGGAGTGCGCGATCAAGACCGCGCGCAAGTTCCATGCGGCGAATGGTCAGCCCGAGCGCTATCGCATCATCACATTCGAAGGCGCCTTTCATGGCCGCACGCTCGCGACGCTCGCGGCCGGCGGCCAGAAGAAGTATCTCGATGGCTTCGGCCCCGTGATGGATGGCTTCGACCAGATGCCGTTCGATGATCTCGCAGCGACCAAGCGCGCGGTCAGTCCAGCGACCGCCGCGATCGTGATCGAGCCGATCATGGGCGAGGGCGGCGTGCGCGTAGTGCCGCACGAGCTGCTGCGGGCGCTGCGGGCGCTGTGCGATGAGCACGGCATGCTTTTAATCTTCGACGAGGTGCAGACCGGCGTCGGGCGTACCGGCGAATTCTTTGCTTATCAACGTACCGGCGCCGTGCCTGACATCATGACGCTGGCGAAGGCGCTGGGTGGTGGCTTCCCGCTCGGCGCCTGCCTGGCGACGGCGGAGGCCGGCAAGGGCATGACGGCCGGCACTCACGGCTCGACCTTTGGCGGCAACCCGCTCGCCATGGCGGCGGCGCATGCGGTGCTCGATGTGGTGCTGGCCGATGGCTTTCTCGACCATGTGCGCAGATGTGGCCTGCTGCTCAAGCAGAGGCTCGCCGAGCTCAAGGACCGCTTTCCAGCGGTGATCGCCGAGGTGCGCGGTGAGGGGCTCCTTGTCGGCCTGCGTGCGGCCGTACCGAATGGCGAGCTTGTCGACGAGCTGCGTGCCGAGAAGCTGATCACGGTTGCGGCTGGCGACAATGTGGTGCGGCTGTTGCCGCCGCTGATCGTGTCCGACGCCGAGATCGCAGAGGCAGCGCATCGGCTGGAGCGGGCCTGCAGCCGGCTCACGCAGCAGCATGCGCGCCACGGAGCTGCTGATGGGGCTGTCGATGGAGCCGTCGGATGAGCACCAACGGCGTCCGTCACTTTCTCGATCTGTGCGACATCAGCACGAAGGATTTGCGCGGCATGATCGACGCGAGCCGCGCCATGAAGGAGCGGCTCAAGCGCGACGGCCAGCCCGGCAAGGCGCCGCTCAAGGGCAAGACGCTCGCCATGATCTTCGACCGGCCGTCGACGCGCACGCGCGTCTCCTTCGACGTCGCCATGCGCCAGCTCGGCGGGGAGTCGATCACACTGACCGGCCAGGAGATGCAGCTTGGTCGCGGCGAGACCATCGCGGACACCGCGCGTGTGCTCTCGCGCTACGTTGACGGCATCATGATCCGCACGCTCGAGCATGAGACTTTGCTCGAGCTTGCTCAGCACGCCACCGTGCCGGTGATCAACGGCCTCACCCACCGTTCGCATCCCTGCCAGGTGCTGGCCGATGTGATGACCTTCGAGGAGCATCGCGGATCGATCCGCGGCAAGACCGTCGCCTGGTCGGGTGACGCCAACAATGTGCTGACGTCGTGGGTGCATGCGGCGGGACGCTTCGAGTTCCGGTTGCGCGTTGCCTCGCCGCCCGAGCTCAAGCCGAAGAAATGGCTGATGGATTGGATCAAGGCGTCGCCGGCGGACATCCGGATCGGCTCGGATCCGGAAGAGGCGGTGAAGGGAGCCGATTGCGTCGTCACCGACACCTGGGTGTCGATGGGTGACCGGGACGGAGCGCGCCGCCACAATCTGCTCAAGCGCTATCAGGTCAATGCCCGGCTCATAGCGCGCGCCAAGCCCGATGCGATCTTCATGCACTGCCTGCCCGCCCATCGCGGCGAGGAGGTCACGGCCGATGTGATCGACGGGCCGCAATCGGTGGTATTCGATGAGGCGGAAAACCGGCTGCATGCCCAGAAGGGCATCCTGGCCTGGTGCCTCGCCGACTAAGGCATCGACAAAGTCACATCGACAAGCCGCACCGACAAGCCGCACCGACAAGCCGCACCGACAATCTACATCGACAATCCACTTGGCATCGAACGGGCTGGAGGAAGGGCTGGAGGGTCGCAAAGCGCGCCTCGAAGGTCCATATAGAGCCGATGTCTGAACCTGATACCGGCATTCCCGTTCGCGAGCCTGCCGCGACCTCTGTCGACGACACCATCCTGCCGTTCGCGGTGGAGGAACTCGACGTGCGTGGCCGCGTGGTGCGGCTTGGGCCGCTCGTCGATACGATCCTGCGCAGCCACGCCTATCCCACCCCGGTGGCGCGGCTCCTGGGGGAAGCCATCGTGCTCACCGTGATGCTCGGCTCGGTGCTCAAGTTCGAGGGGCGCTTCATCCTGCAGACCCAGACCGACGGGCCGGTGCGGATGCTGGTGGTCGATTTCCGCACGCCGGGAAGCGTGCGCGGCTGTGCGCGCTTCGACAAGCAGCGGGTGGCGGCCGCGATGGCCGCAGGCGAGGATGGTCCAGGGGAGCTCCTGGGGCATGGTCATCTGGCGATGACGATCGACCAGGGTCCGGACACGAGCCGTTATCAGGGCCTGGTCGCGCTCGAAGGCAAAGACCTCGAGCACGCCGCGCATGAATATTTCCTGCGCTCGGAACAAATCCCGACCAAGGTGCGGATCGCGGTCGGCGAAGAGGTCTTGGTGGGTGCCGACGGTGCCCGTCAGCACTGGCGCGGCGGCGGCCTCGTGCTGCAGTTCCTGCCGCGTGATCCCAAGCGTGCCCAGCAGGCCGATCTCGACCCTGGCGATGCGCCCGAGGGCGTCGAGCTGCACAGTCTGCCTGAGGATGATGCCTGGCGCGAAGGCCGCTCGTTGGTTGCGACTGTACAGGACGACGAGCTGATCGATCCCACCGTCTCATCCGAGCGGCTGCTCTATCAGCTGTTCCATCAGCACGGCGTGCGGGTGTTTCGCAGCCGCAAGCTGATCGCGCAGTGCTCGTGCTCGCGCGAGGGCGTTGCCGCCATGCTCGGGAACTTTTCACAGGACGATCGCGATCACATGGTCGAGAACGACGTCATCACGGTCACCTGCGAGTTCTGCAGCGCGACCTACGTGTTCCAACCCGGCGATGTCGCGAGCGAGGAGGCGGACGCCAGCCGGGCGGAACCATGACCGTCCCGAGCACGATGCTAGTGTCCCGATTCCGAAGTTCGCATCATTCTGCGCACCCTCGTTTGCGAACTTCGGAATCGAAGGACACTAGCAACTTATTGATCTAGTGTGGCTTTGGTTCAGAAGTCC
>Ga0137409_10002484_pt1 | contig 19741 bp, 14 predicted proteins | sample CZODoug1_16funga_FD_122059 | JGI IMG/M metagenome (GOLD analysis project Ga0137409, IMG submission 122059) | Vadose zone soil fungal communities from Angelo Coast Range Reserve, California, USA - CZODoug1_16fungal (Hybrid Assembly) | ecosystem: Environmental > Terrestrial > Soil > Vadose zone... | reverse complement strand
TGTGCGCCGAACCCTGCAGCGGCTGCAGCGCCTCGGGCACGTAGCCGACGGGAATGAACACGCTGCTGCGCTCGGTGGTTCGATCGATCCGACCCGGTACTTTGCCGGCGAGCGCCGAGTCCTGATCGCGCTTCTCCGGCCATAGCATCTGCTCGATGGAGGCATCGAACACCTTCATGCGGCCCGCCACCGACGGATCGGCGGTGAACGGACCGACGCTGTTGTTCAGCAGAAAGGGCGCCGTGGACCAGAGACCGATCAGAGACGGCACCCGGGTGTAGCCGCGCCCGTTCGCCGGCATCTGGTACTTCACCGGGTCGCCGGTAAAGGGGTCGCTCAACGTCACCGTGCCCACCGACGGCAGTTCCTTGTAGGAGTGCGAGGAGAAGTTGTCCCAGATATTCCCGGCGAGCGCATTGGTGGCCAAGGGACTGCAGACATTGGTTCGCAGCAAGGTCGCCGGGATACGCGCGTCGCTGGACAGATAATTGTCGGTCAGAAAATCCGGCGCCGCGACGATGGCGCGCATTTGGCGTTTGAAGTCATCCGTCTGGGTCCAGCTCCAGTAGCGCTTGAAGCAGGCCAGGTAAGCCGCGCCGGCACATTTGTCCGGGTCGAGTTCCAGCGTCGCCGGCGGCGGGGGACCCTTGCTCGAATGGCATCGGGCGCAGGTGTCGGCGAATACCTCCTTGCCGCGCGCCACGGTCTTGGCATCGTCGCCCAGAAAGGCGCTCCCGCCGGGCGCATCCTTCAGCCGGTCGGGCCGCGCAGCCTTCAAGAAGAACAGCGCGGTTTTGACGGTGCCCAATTCCGTGGCCTGCCAGTAGGGGGAATTGCGCTCCGCGACTGCGATCTCGATGGGCGTGATCGGCTTGCCCCCGACCACCGCATTGAAGTGCAGCAACCACTCCTCGCTGAACAGTCCGATATTGAGGTAGACGCGATTCAAAGCCCCAAGCAAGCCCACCGAGTCCGCGCCGTCCTTGAGCACGTGCGGCGTACGCACGAGGGCGTCCGCCTTGGTAAAGAACGCGGTCAATGGCCCGTCGCTCACGAAATCGTTGAATTGCTTGTTATTCAGTTCCCCGCCGGCGAGCTTTTCGTGCCACAGGTTTTTCGCGAGCCCCATCCGCGACGGGAAGTCGTACACGGCATTCATCGTGCGCGGATTGTTGATGCTGTCCGTGGAGATCAGCGACGTGTCCATCGAACCCGGCCGATAGGTCTTCACCAGCTGGTACATGAAATTCTTCTGGCCCTCGGGCTTGTTCGAATTGAAGATGAACAGCCGGTCCACCCACATGTACTGCGCGCCCACCGAGGAGCTCAGATCGGCAAAGGTGGGCGCATTCGGATCCGCCGGCGGATGAACGGGGCTGGGACCCACGTGACAGAAACCGCAGGACATGCCGACGCGGTACGGCCGCACCAGATCCGCGCGGTTGTAGTACGAAGGATCGGTGTAATAGCGCTCCGGATCCCACGCCTTGGCCGCTTTGGCATCGAAATCGGGATTCGGGAACAGGCGCAAGCCCATGATGCCGGTGGCATAGCCATAGAAGGAACCGACGGGCTGAGTGGTGCCGTCGCCCAAGGATTTGCCGCGAGAACCGAGCGCGACCCCGGGATAGCGGGTCTCGTCCTCGAAAGGATCGGCGGGACAGTCCTTGCGGCGCACGTCCAGCCACAGGCCGCGGCGATTCGGATCCGGCGCCGTCGGCGTCTCGAAGCACGGCTCGTTCACGAGCCCGAGATAATTCCACCGATCGGCCCGCGAGAACCCGAGGCTAGGATGCGAACTGATGGACTTCAACAGATCGAAGGCCCCGTACGTGTACCCCGTCATGGTGTTCCAGAAGCGGTCGTTGCCGCCCGTCCACACCAACCACATGTTCCGGCCGATGATCTCGTCGGTGGTAAACGCCGCACCGCCGTCCATGTCGTGAAAATAATCATCGGCGGCATGCGGAAAACTGACCGCCGTGCGGCCGGCCACTTTCGCCTCATCCAGCACCGTGCCCGGCTGAGGTTGCCTGGCACAGCTCAGCAGCGCGGCCAGCAAGACGATGACCGACGATGCGATTACGCGGTGACTACGGATCACGTGCAACCCTCCCGCTCAATTTGTTTTTCCCGTTGCATGTTTTCGCGGAAGGCCCGCAATCCTTCGCGCCTGTCATTGACGTATATCAATCTTGGCCGCAATGCGCAATCGGGGAGCGATGGGCGCGGACCTCCTTCTGATGCTGCATCGCGGAGGCCGGGTCGCAGGGATCGCGCGGCGGGTGCTTTGATTTGTTCATCAGGCGGGTAATACAATCAAAACCAGGGACAGAATCGATTCGCGGTGCCGGGCGAAAACCCATTCAGAACAACACGGCTTGAGTCGAGCGCGGAGGGACGCCGTCAATGAGCACGTCAATGAGCACGTCAAAGAGCACAGAGGATTTCGGCGCCGAATCGTTCACCGAGGCTGACCGTGCCTATGCCGGATCGCGTTTCGCCGAAGTGCGTCAGGCGATTTTCGCGAATCCCTACAATCCGGTTTGGGGCGCCCCCGGTGGCGCTCCGTTGCCGATGCAAGCGGTGACGCTCTCGAGCGTGCTGCGCGGCGCCCTGTCATTCGGCAAGGACTACATGTTTCGTCAGGCCACGGCGCGCGCCGTGGATTCTCACGCGGATCTACGTTGGGGTGCGGACGGAAAAGGATATCGCCGCATACTTCACCCCAACGGGGTGTGCCTGACGGGTCGCTGGCGGATTACCGAGGCGACGCCGTACTCCGGCTACTTCCGGCAGAACAGCGAGGCGCTGGTGGTGGGGCGATATTCGACCTGTTGTACCGAAACGCGGCGCGGCCACACGCGGTCGCTGGCGCTCGTGGGCAAGCTCTTCCCAACGGCGGACCCGGATCACCCGCAGCCGCTGCGAACCGCCAGTTTCATCACGCAGCAGGACATCGCCGGCGAAAACACCGACCATATCAACGATGCGGAGTTGCGCAACGTGCCCGACGTTCATGCGTGGCGCCGCGGCAGCGGTACGCCGATTCTGGTCATCACGGGCTTGGTTTTCCAACTCGTCGACAAGGAACCCACGCAGCGCCAACTGTACCCCATCGCGGAACTCGGCAAGGCGGCCGATGAACCGACGCGCTGTCCGAAGTTCATGCGGCTGCGGGTCGTGCCGGAGCAGCCGCGGATCGCGGGCGACGCCCTGGATTTTCGCGACGAAGTCATGGCACAGATTTTCGACCGCGGCAATCCGCGGCCGCAGCGAACGCTGTCCTTCGATATCGACGTGAGCGACGACGGCGCCATCCACGGTCCGGGAGTGGCCCAGCATGTCGTGATCGATAACTGGCAGCGCATCGGCGGGTTGATTTTCGATGACGCGGCGGTGTCGTACAACGGCGATCATGTGATCCATTTCAATCACCCCACCTGGCGCGGCGACCGCAATGACCCGGCGACGGCCACCCGTGTCGATGGACGCCGTCAATCGCCGCCCAGATGAGCACGTTTCGTCTGCTGGTGCCCGCGGCCCAGGCTGTCGCGGGTCAGGGCCGCTCCACCGAACTGGGCGGAATCCGGTGGATTGTTACCGAGTTCCCGCAAATTCCACCCGCCGGCCAGGCGCCCGAGGTCCGCTGCCGAAGGCGGGCAACCCGATCAACGTTGTGTGACCCGCTGCCGGCAGCCAGGCCGGATCCCTTGGAGACTGTCGATGACATCCACCAGACACGCTTTCGTCATCATGCCATTCGGGAAAAAGAAGGGTGCAGATGGCGTGGAAATCGACTTTGACGCGATCTTCTCCGGGCTCATCGCCCCGGCGATCAGCGCGGCCGGCCTCATGCCCCATCGAGCCGATGCCGATCGTCGCGGCGGCTCGATTCACCTGGACATGTTTCAGGAACTTTTGTTGGCGGAATTCGTCGTTGCCGACCTGACGATCGATAATCCGAACGTTTGGTATGAGATCGGGCTGCGTCATGCGCTGCGGGCCGGAGGGACGATCTTGACATACGCGCTGCGCGAAAGCCTTCCCTTCGATATCGCAGGCCAACGAATGCAGCACTACACATTGATCAATGGCCGTCTCGATCCGGATCGGGTAAAGGCCGAACAAGACGCTCTCAAAGAGGCGGTCGCAGCGACGCTCGGTGCGTGGCGGGGACGGCGCGCCAGCCCCCTCTACCAAATGCTGCCTAACTTGCAGGAGCCGGATTGGAAGAAACTGAAAGTCGGTGACATCAACGAGTACTGGGAGGCGTTGGAGTCGTGGCAGAGCCGCATCGAAATCGCACGGCGCAAGGAACGTCCGGGGGACATTCTGGTGCTTGCGGAAGAAACTCCGAACAGCCTTCTCGAGTTCGAAGCGCTGCGTACCGCAGCGAATGCGCTCCTGCAGATGCAGCGGCCACGCTATGCACTGACCATCCTGGATCAGGCGCTGAAGCTCGATCCGGATGATGTGCGAGCGCGCCAGTTGCAGGGCACGGCGCTCGGCAGAGCAAAGCGCTTTGCCGAGGCGCGCGAGGCACTGGCCCGGTTGGCTGAGCGCTTCAAGGACGGTGAGACTCAGGGCATTTTTGCGCGAACCTGGAAGGACGAGTGGACACAGATCTGGGATGCCCATCCGCAACGCACCACCGACCCGACCGCGGCTGCGCTCGATACCGCGGCGACGCTGCTGAGTGCCGCGTCCGCCTATGTCGAAGCGTTTCGCATGGCGCCGGCGGACTACTATCCGGGCATCAATGCTCTGACGCTGGGGCGGCTTTGGGAACACGTTACCGGCCGCACCATCAAGCTACCCCTCGATCAGATCGCTGCGGGCGTTGGTTGGTGCACCGAGACGGCCATCCTGCGCAACAAAGATTACTGGTCGCTCGCCACCCGCGCCGAACTGGCGCTGGTCGACAACCGCAAGGACGATGCCATCGATGCGTATGCCGAAGCGGCTGCCCTGGCCGTTGCAAATCGCCATCGATTCGCCCTTGATTCGGCCAGCCAGCAGCTCGACTTCCTGGGTACGTTGAAATTCCGCCCCGAGATTGTCAGCGCGGCAGCGCGAATCATCGATCGAGCCGAGAAGCAATTGGATGGACTGATCGGCGCACGGGCAGTCGACCCCCAACATGCCGTGGTGTTCAGCGGGCACATGGTCGATGACCCGGCAGTGCGCGGGGTTGGCAAGTCCAAGCCGCCGCGCTTTCCGGCGGCCAAGGCCGCGGCCGCCGCAACTCGCATCCGCGAAGCTCTCGATCGCGTGGGCGCGGGCGCCGGCGATCTCGGCCTGTGCGGCGGCGCCTCCGGCGGCGATCTGCTGTTCGCCGAGGCTTGCCTCGAGCGAGGCATGTTCCTCGAGGTGCGCCTGGCGCGCACCGAACCCGAATACCTGGCGGAGTCGGTGACCTTCGCCGATCCCGATCACCGGTGGGAAAACAGCTTCATGCGGGTCAAGGAAAACCCCGCTACTACTCTCTTTGTGATGCCCGACGAGCTGGGTCCCGCGCCCGAGGAAGTCAGCGTGCATGATCGCTGTAACCGATGGATACTCTACTCGGCGCTGTCCCAGGGGCTGAGCAAGGCTTCATTTGTCACGCTGTGGAACGGCGAAGCGGGAGACGGGCCAGGCGGCACCAAACACATGGTCGAGCTGGTGCGTAAGTTGACCGGGCGACAGCCTGAGATCATCGATCCTGCGACGCTGTGACCTGCTTGGGAAACGCGGCAATGGATTGTATGGAAATTCCTTCATTGGCAGCATAGGTTCCAGCGACCCCGTTCAGCATGGGCATCCCCATCTTGCCGCCCCGGTGATGCAGGGCAATCACTTCCCACGCCGCGGCATTGAATACTGGACTTCCGGAGCTGCCGCCTTCGGTCGGCGCACGGTAATGCACCCGGCAGACACCGGGTATTTGAGGTCGTCCGTCGGGCGGTCCTTCATGAGCGAGCAGCTCGTTGTCCTGAAACGAAAACGCCAGATCGCGTCCGCCGGGATGGCCGATGATGTACACGCGGGGCTTGTCTGTGAGCGGCGGCAGGAGTGCGGCCAGGGGGAGCGGGGGTATTGTGTGTACCGGTGTTTCAAATCGTAGAATACTCGCGTCGCACTGTTCCGGCGGCGAACTCCAAAGGATGCGCTGGACGGGATAGGCGGTAGCCGCATCGGCGGCTTCGAAGACCACTTCAGCCTGTTGCGGTGGAATCCCCGGCGCGGCGCCATGTTCATTGACGACGTGGAAGTTGGTGAGCAACACGCGCTCCTCACCGAGATCCAACCCGAGATCGCGCGCCAACATCAGAAAACCCGTGCCGACGCGATTTCCCAGCCGCCGGCGCACGGCCCCCACCGACAACGCGCGGTCCAGCCCGGTCTTCCACCACCGATAGGTCTCAGGGCCCTTCTCGCCGAGGATTGCCTCCAGCTGGCCGGCTTTCGGCACCGGTTCGCGGCGCAGGCGACCGACCTCATCCGCGGAAATCTCCAATCCGCCTCCGGGAAGCTGCGACAAGCGCGCGCGTAGCGTATTGACCAAGCCGCGGCCGCGCTCCCCCAGTTCGTCGACGTGCCAGATCTTGGTAAATTGCCGCAAGGTGCTGGCTATTTGAAAAGCCGCGGCATCCCGGACCGCGGTATACGCCTTGACGTGGCGCTCCACGGCATCCCAGTCCTCCAGGCCGAGGTAGGCCTCCGCCAAGGTAGGTAGATACCAGTCGTCGCGTCCCTTCGGCGGCGCCGACTCCAAGGCGTTGATCACCCGCTTCGCGATCTCCCGGGGATCCACACCGGCAGGCGGCCTGATGCCCAGACGCTTGCCGTTGGCGAGCAACGCGAGCAGGTTGACGCCATGCCAGGTATTGGCGGAATTCGCTTCGAAAGGCTTGCGATACGCCGCGATGGCGCTTTGCAATGCACGCCGCGCGCTGGGACTGGATTTATCGCCGGCATCAAAAAAGATCTGCTTGTTGGCGCGCCCCAGGAGTCCCTGAGCCTCGACAGACTCGGGATGATCGGCCGGTAGCCGCCGGACCAGCGATTGAAGCACATCGATTGCCGCGGTAACTTTTCCAGTTTCGATCAAGTATTGAGCATACAAGCGGCGATTCGTCGGATCCTTGGAATCGACTCTGCTGATCGCCTCCGCGAGTTTGCCCATCAGTTCGAAATCGCGGCCGTTGCAAAGCTCTTCGACGAGCGGCTTGGCAGCTGCCAGATAATCGGTGACGCTGAGCCCTGCCAATCCCTCCAATACCTTGGCGACCTCGCTTCTGAGCTCATCGAGACTCTTCGCGGGCTTCCCGGGTCCAGGCGCGTCCCCGGCGGCATCGGCATCGGGATCCGGAACCTTGGCGATGAAGTCGGTGTCGCCGAAGTCCACCGCCGCGCTGGCCTCATAGCCGGGCAAACCGACCGCAGCGCGCAGTGCATTCAGGCGGTTCATCCAGCCCTTCATGAAAACGGACAGTGTCGCGTTGGCCGCAACGAGTCGTTCGTAGTAGCTTTGGCGCGCGTTGCAATACGCCGCAAGGGTCGCGCCCGGGTCGCAGGCGGCAACGGCGCTTTGCGTGGCCGATCCAAAAGCTCCGTCGGCCGTGCAACCCACCGCGGCCTGGAGAAATCGCACGGCGCGACCAACGCCCATGTTGACCGCGGTGTCGAACTGCACCGTCCCAAGTGATTGGTCCAACACATTGCAGTGGGCGGCGAGCCAGTACTCGCCCTCATAGATCGCATGAACTTCGGCATCGTCGATCAACTTCACATCCTGACGCGGAAGGCTCTTCCGATCGCGCCACTGATCGTAGACCCGCTGCGTGATGCCGCGATTCGTTCGGCCGCCGGGGTCCGCCGGATTGTCCACGAAACCGCCTTCCCAACGAAGCACGAAGGTCAGGGCAAGATCAATTCCATCGGTCGGCATGACTGCACTTCCTGATTTGTGCGGTAGACGTGGTCGTTGCATCCCATCGGGCGGTATTTATCTCGCTGTGCTTTGGTGCTAGATTTGCACTCCACGGTCGTCTTTTGCAAATCGGAATTGCAGGCCGCAGGCTCGGGGAGATCTACAATGGACGTCTCGGCCACAACGATATCCGATTTTGTTCAACGCGTAGCGCTGCCGGATATCGAACCTTCCTACGAGGCGGTGCCGCCGCCGGCGCCCGCGTTTTCCGCCGATAGCCAGGCGCTGAGCATCGGTTCGCAACTCGCCGAGTTCTCGGATAAGGTACCGGCAACATTGCGGGCTCCCATCTCCAACAGCCTGCTGCTCGCTCAGCTGGCCGCCGACAAGGCAGCATCGCAAACGCAAGACGTCGTCGGCTGGTATGAAGCATACCGGAAAGTGCTCGCGCAGCTCGGCTGGCAGGTCCGCGATTTCGAAATGCGGGCGCAGGATGTCTCCGATAAAAATTTGAGCGTGAACAAGGCCATCATTCCCGTCATCACCGCTCTGCTGGGGCCGCAAGTTGCCGCTGTGTCGATCGTGCTTAGCGTCTTGAACGGGCTCAAGGACATGGACAGCACCTCGCCGTGGATCACGCTCTTCAATCAGTCGAGCCAGCACTCCTCCGGAGCCAAGTTCCAGCTGAGTTATGTCGACGCGGACGCGAACGGACCTCAGATCACGCTGGTGTGCCTCGCCATCAATGCGACTCGCACGATCACGCAAGTCCTCTTCTTCAAGTTCTCGTCGGCCAGCGCACAGCTGAAGCAAGGCAAGACGACCATGTCGACTGCCAGTGGTCTTCTGGAGGCGGGCAAGGCTGCGATTCAGCAGCGGGTCAATGACTATATCGCGGCGAATATTGCGAACATCGCAATCTAGTCGTCAGCCGAACGGCATCGGAGTCCCGTATCCGCCGCCCGAGCATATAACTTAACGCAATATTGCACGGCGGTGTTCCGTACGTCTTCGCCACGGCGACGCTGGTCGTAATTGCATTGGTCGCAGTGGTGTCATTCGACGCGCTCGGACATGTGATCGGCGTCGGTCTAAGCGACGTTGGGTTTGCGGCGATTGCGGGTCAGATTGTGCAGCCGCTCTTGGTGGGCAGGCGGTTGGAAGTAAAATCAAAGAACTTCGATACGCCATACAGGTCGTCGCGAGCTGTGTTTGCCGGCGGCACGCCCAGGTTGTTACGACATGGTGGGTAAGCGGGCCGATTTAACATCGCATTATGATGGGTGCATCACACTTCGGAGGCGGGCGTCGGTTACCGCCATCCGGCGGCTCACCTGGCCGCACGGTCTAATGAACCTAGTCGAATCCCCGGCGCCACGACAGACACGAGGCTATGGCATGCGCACAACGATCGCACCTTCCGCGAGTCTAAGCGTGCTGATTGCGCTTGTGCGGCCATCGAACGGCGTCACGTAAATGCCGTCGGCAGTGTGCTGTACCTACCGCCAGGCATTCCCGATATCGCGGATAGTAGGGCGAATGTGTGCTATTCAGGCCGAGGTAGGGTACCGGGGGCGTATCTTCGACATGCGCGTCACGCCATCATCGATGGACGCATTGCCGGCAGATGTGGCCCGGTAAATGCGTATCATGCGTAACCGCCTTGAGGCATTCGTAAAGCTGTTCACCCGCCGCCGAGGACATCGGCCGGAGCCGGATTCGACCGCTTATAAAAGTGTTCTCGACCACGCACATGATGGGGTGTTCATCTGTCTTCCGGACAGCAAGGAAGTGCGCTACATCAATCCGTCGCTGGTGCGACGTCTACGCTATACGGTCGGGGAGTCCGACCATTGGACGCTCCATGACTTGTTTGCTGAAGACGCGCCTGCAGTAAACAAAGCCGTCCAGCAAAATATTGGTGCTTCCGCGCCCTTTTATCTGCACCATCGATGTAAAGACGGCAGTGTGATTGAAAGCGAAGTGCGGTGTTTTGCGCTCGATATGGGCGATGGGCCGGTGCATGCGTTCATGACGCGTGACGTATCGGTCAATCGAAAGGTGGAGCAACAACTGCTGGATAACCAGCACCGCTTGGGGCAACTCGCCAACCACGATCAGCTTACGAGCCTTCCCAATCGGCATTACCTGTCGCAATATTTGCCCAATACACTGGAGTTGGCGAAAGTCAACGCCGAAATCGTAGGAGTTGTATTTCTGGATCTGGACCGATTCAAGCATATCAATGACACATACGGGCACGAAATCGGCGACAAATTTCTTCAGGCGGTCGCGAAGCGATTGCAACAGAGTGTCCGAGACGTCGACGTGGTCATCCGCATGGGCGGCGACGAGTTTATCGTCGTGTTGCGCCAACTTGCGTCGGCAGACGACGCTGCCCGCAGTGCGCAACGCATAGTCGATGCATTCGTCGCCCCGATCGAGCTGGAAACACACAGGCTGCAAACTTCCGCAAGTGTTGGGGTCAGCCTGTTCCCCCGCGATGGCAATTGCATGAGCGAACTGCTCAAGCACGCCGATACGGCGATGTACCAGGCGAAAGAGCGGGGACGAAACAATCTTCAGGTCTTCAGTACTGCAATGAATCGCAAGCTGCAACACCGAGTTACGGTGGAGGCGATGCTCCGTGAAGCGTTTCGGTTAAAGCAGCTGGACGTCTTCTATCAGCCCTTTGTGAATTTGACTTCGCGCAAGGTTGTAGGCCTGGAGGCACTGATTCGGTGGCATCACCCGGAGCAGGGAATGATTCCCCCCGACTGGTTTATTCCAATCGCGGAAGAGACGGGCCTTGTGGTGCCGCTTGGCAATTTCGTTTTACATCGTGTGCTGCAGGATATGAGTGCGTGGCGGCGCGCGGGGGGCTCCCTTGTCCCCGTTTCTCTGAATATCGCACCTGCCCAGCTGGTCAAGGGCGAGCTCCAGGCAAAGGTCCGCGCTCTGCTCGAGGCGCACGACATACCGGCTGACTTGCTTTTGCTGGAAATGACGGAACGCTGCCTTTTCGATTCGCGTGCCATTCGTGCGGGCGAGAACCGCCTAGAGAGCATGGCCAATCTGCGCCAGCTGGGCGTGCGAATAGCGATAGATGACTTCGGTACCGGCTACTCGAGCCTTTCCTATCTCAAGCATTGGCGGGTGGACGTCCTGAAGATCGACAAAAGCTTCGTTCGGGAACTGGCGACGGACTCGAGTGACATGGCAATTGTCAGTGCCATTATTGCCATTGCGAAACATATGCACATCGAGGTCATTGCGGAGGGAATTGAAGCCTATCAGCAGGCCGAGATACTGAACGGGCTCGGCTGCCATCATGGCCAAGGCTATCTATTTGCCAGGCCTATGCCGGCGAGTAAATGCGCGGCATTGTTATGTCGCAGCGCGGCCACGCGGGAGCCCAGCGAGGACATACTCGCCTCTCTCGGTGTTGGTACCGAGTGAGCGCGGGCAACCGTAGCGCGACCGCTTAATCGCAAGCGCGACCGCTTAATCGCAAGCTCGCTCGGAAACCATGGTCTGCGGGGTTTCACGACGCTCTTTTTTGCGATGCGCCATTCGACACGTACATGCTGCGCCGCACCGACCACACGGCGAACAAAATCGCCGCTGCAACGGCAAGCCTTTGTCACACCGATGACTCACCCAATCACTATGGTAAGAGCGTTGCAGTATTGATAGCCTTTGAGCCCTCGGACCAGCCGGGATATCGGGCGCCCCACCGCCGCTCAGCGAGGAACAATGCAGCCGCGCGCGCCATTTGTCTAGGGCGGCATTCCGACGTTGACGAACATCGTAATCAACTCGGAAGTGTTTGGAGTCCCTCCCAATGCGGTGCAAATGGGCTCCGCGAGCCTGTTGAATACCGGCGATGATCGCATGCAGCAGGTGCAGTTCATCGGTGGAGAATTGTGGGGTGAACTGAACACCGCCTTCAATTTTCCCGGCGATCCCACGCGGCTTTCGGCCAATGCCTGGTTCAAAATTCGTCCCAGAGTGCACGATCACCGAATCGCCGGCGCTACCATAGCGAATGAAGGATACGTGGCGTCAGCCGGCAATTTTCTGCTCTACCCCGCAATCCAGGTCAGCCCGAATGGCAGCGCGGCCATGGTGTTCACCCTCTCCGGACCGACTTTCTTTCCGAGTGCCGCGTATGCGCTCCTGCCTGGGGAGGGACATTCATTCGGCCCGATCGCAGTCGCCGCGTCCGGCAGCGGTCCCTACAGTCCGGACTCCACGCGCTGGGGCGACTACTCCTTTGCCGTCGTCGATCCGAGTGGTCAGAGCATTTGGCTGGCGACCGAGTACATTCCGCCGCTGTCGAGACAGACCGTCGATGGCCTCCAAAACTGGGGAACGCGAGTCCTCGAAGTCAGCGCGCGAGACGAGTAGCCCGCGTCCCGAACCGATGCGCCCGCTGGCGGAGCGGCGGTCGTTCTCATTTGGGCACAAGGGGCACGATCAACGCAGAAGGATGCGTCGAATCGTGATAAATCACGTTCTTCGCTTTGACCATGCGTGTCGCGTGTGCCTGTTCTTCGCCCGTATTTAAATTGCGGTCGAAGCGTGGAAAATTGCTGCTGGAAACCTCCAAACGCAATTTGTGTCCCGCGAGGAACACGTTGCTCGTGGCCCACAGGTCCAGCGTGATGTGATACGTTTTCCCTGGAATCGCCGGTTCCGGTTTCTCCCGGGAGTCTCGGTATCGCAGGCGTAGAATCCCACTGGTCAGGTTTTGCGCAAACCCGTTCGGCCAAACATCCACGAGCATTCCCGTGAAGTCCGTATCCGCTGCCGAGCTGCTGACATAGAGCTCGAGCGAAACCGGCCCGGTGACCTCGGTATCCTTTGCAAACGCCGGCGATGTGTACACCAGCACGTCGCTGCGCCCCTCGGCCGGCCGCTGATCCTGCGGTCCAACCCCCGACGGCAAAGCGGCGCAGCACAGCGGCCCGCCAATGGTCGGTGCGGGGTCGCCGGGCTCGTAGGTATATTGATCCGGCTTCTCCGCTTTGGGAGCTACGAGGTTCAGTGCGCCGTTATCCGCCCGTTCAGGGCCGCCGGGAGTCAGCCCATTCACAGCGCCCGACGAATGGAGAAAGTATCGAGTGTTTCGCGCGCGCGCCGGCGGCCACTCGTCTTCCTGGCGCCACAGGTTGCTGCCCATCACAAAAAAGCTCACCGGTTTCCCGGAAGCGAACTCATTCTGAGCAGCCTTGAATAGATAGTCGTACCAGTGAAGTACCGTCTCGCCGTCATCAAACTTGGAAGCTTGCCCGAAATCCAGCGCCCCGATCTTCGGTCCATTGCCTGCGTGGCCTCCCACAACCACCAACAGTCGCTGGCCTCGACGCGCTTCCTCACTTCCACCATGCGCTTTGATGCCTGAGTAGTTACGCAGCGACCCGCCCAAAAAAATGTCATACCAGGCTGCAATGTGCAAAGCGGGAACCGTGATCTCGGAGAAGTGATCCTCAATCGAGACGCGCTTCCAATAGTCGTCGTAGCTGGGATGATCGAGCCACTCCAAAAAGTACGGCGCCAGGGATGGAGTCGAATTAGATCGTGAGGGCAACTGCTCGAAGTCGAATAGCGGAAACTCAACCAGAGGCAGCGTCCGAGTTCCAGCCAGGGCATCGGCATGTTTTGTGACGGCTCGATTGAACGTGTCCGGCGCCAACACAATGGAGGTCCATGATTCATTGAACCATTGCTCGAACGCACCGCCCTGATAGGTCCAATTGTCGTGATAATTGCTGCTGGTGACGGCCGGGCAGATCCCCGCAAGATGCGGTGGGTGCGCAATTGCCGCCAACAGTTGCGTCGCTCCGACATAGGAGCCGCCAAACATTCCAACTTTGCCCGCGGAGTACGGGAGCGCAGCGGCCCATTCGACCGAGTCGTACCCGTCGTTCGATTCATTCCTGAATGGGGACCACTCGCCTTCCGATGCATATCGCCCGCGTACGTCCTGAAAAATCACGACATAGCCCCGAGCTGCGGCTTTCAGGCCGAATTCGACTCCACGGTTCTTGTCGTACGGCGTGCGCTGCAGGAGCACGGGAAACTTCCCTTCAGCGTCCGGTCGATAAATGTCCGCACGCAGCTTGACCCCGTCGCGCATGCTCACGGCGACATCGCGCTCGGATGCGACGGCATATTGATTCGCCGCGCGAGCCGACGATGCGAGCAGAAGAGTGACCAGCGCAATAAGCGCAAAGCTTCCCTCGCCCGTCTTGCAATTGATCCAGCCGCTGACCCGTTGGTGCTCGTCGGACATCGGCGCTATCTCCCGCCGCTGTGGCGACCGAAGAGGGTGTTGAGTAACCGTTCCGATTCACGCAGTCCTTCCTCCGTGAACACGACGGATTTGGCTTTTCCAACCGGATCCGTGATGTAGCCCTTCTGGTGCAGCCGGCCCATGACCTCCCAGTCGAAGGCCTTCCACGCCCGATAGCCCTCGTGGCGGCCTAGTGACAGCAGCGCCAGCACCGCCTGATCCACCTTGTCCTCATCAATGTCCATGGGCATCGCCTTGCTACCTCTGCCAGCTGTCGAGCATTGGCATTGTATGTCAAGCACTCCTTGAAGGCCTGACGGGCGTGATCGTAGCCAGGCGCTCTCCGACGTGCTTGGTCAACTGCCGCGCGAGAGGCACAATGATGCTCTTGGACAATCCTTCGACGAGCGCCTGTTCACGGGCGGCTGAGATTTCATCCGGCAGTACTTTGGCCATGTTCCTGAGCATGGTAATGACGCGGTCCTCCTCGATCGTGCAGTCGCGCGCAAGCTTGCGCCAATCGGCGATCCCGACTCGCCGAATGTCATGGTGATCGCCGATCTTCATCGACATGCGTTGGTCGATCAGTTCCGGGTAGGGAAGCTGACTCGAGAGATCGTAGAGTGGTGCAAGACGGATCTCGTCACCCGCGCCAATGAGCAGAGAATAGTTTTTTGCATGCGCATCCGTGCCGCCGATCAGCCAATTAAACATGTTGGCCTGCAGGAATCGATCAACATCGACATCGGGGTCTGAACTCACGCGGCGAATGAGTGCGACGACCTGTGGAATGCCAGGACCGCCATCTTCCTGATATTTCTTGCCAGGCATCAAGCCGAGTGCCTGGCACAAGTCCTCCTGATGAATGCGTTGCACGAAAGAGGAGCCCGCCGCCGCCGGCAGCCGGTCGTAGCGCTCCACGACGATGTACGTCTGGTCGAGGGCGAGCACCTGGGAGTTCGCCGCCGGCATTCCCAGGCGCGCCGCAATGTCCTGGCAGAGATGTTCGTTTTCAACCAGGCCATCAAAACCCGGCACACAGGGTTTGATGATGTGCGTTGTCGGAGCGCGCCCGCCCGGGACGCCCCATCGATTCGCCTTCTTGTCCCAGTAGTAAGCCGTCTTCGCCTGCGCGCCAGGAAGGCTCATTTTGCCTATATCCCCGGGTCGGCGAACCGCAGCGATGTCCGCTCGTAGCTGCCGCAGGCGCTCGGCAAGTTCGTCGATGGTCATCCACTGTATCGTCGGCCGCCGCGCCGCTTGAATCTCCTCCAGCCGCTCCGGGGGAATGAATTGAGCAGCGCCCGGCACATCGGCCCCGACATTCGCCAGCAGCTTGAATGGATTTGCCGAGGAGACGTGATACTGCTGCCCCCAGCGCTGCAGCACGTTCGGATTCTCCGGCAGCAGATTCCATAGGTATGACAGTACCGTCTTATGCAGATAGGTAATCTGCGCGAGCGGCATGGTGATCGACAGGGAGTGGCCCTGTGGCGACTCGCGCCAGCCGGCCTCATAGTCGAGCGATAAACGACCCGCCTTATCGGCGCGAAGCCGGCCGATCAGGTTGCCTTCGATCATGATGAGAAGTTCGCTCATGGGCGGACCGGCCGCTGCAGTCGACGGAAAACTTCGTCGAGCCGCGACGTCGAGGCTTGGCGATCCTTGCGGGATGGGGGTCGGTTCTCGTCGCTCAGGTGGGCCCGGAGACCAAGAACATCGAGCGCCTTCAAAACCAGGCCGAACTCCGCCTTGGGGTTGCCGGCTTCCAGGCGCAGCACCCATTTGCGCTCCACGCCGAGCAATTCGGCCAGGCCATTTTGGGAGAGGCTTTTTTCCTTCCGTTTGAGGCGGATGGTCATGCCCAGTTGTTCAGCGTTGCGGAGAATGATGTCCTTCATGGGGGACATTGTAATCGAAGTACGTTAAAAGGGATATATCCTCTGAGGAGGATATTCACCTTCGGTCCTCGTCATCTCACACCAGCTGCCGGTCAGGCCATTTCCAGGTAGCGCCGGAGCGCTCATATCTGGGCCGCTCCGTCGAATATCAGGTGAGGCGGCGTTGTACCCTAATCGGGGAAGCCCGGCAGTGCTCACCCCGTCAAGGCCGTATCCTTAAAGAGCGCGCGGTAGTTATAAAGGTTATGCCGGAACCTTTAAGAAGTTAGCGCGCTCCTTAAGGTTTTTGGCTATCATTAAGAAGATGGTTGAGCCTCTAAAGGTTCCCCCCCTCGATCGGGGAAATGCACATGCGCCGAGACCAAATCGCGAAGGATCGCCGGCCTTATCTGGTGCCTGCAGCAGGGGTTCCGAATGCTTGCGCGCTTGTGGCACCGCCCACGCCGCGCATGCTCCCTTTGGGGCGTCGGCACGAGGCTGGCTTCCCAAAGGCACACGCCGCCTTGGGCCACCTGCAAGGCACCCTCAAGCACCTTGCGAATACCGACATGGTGACCCGCACGCTCGCACGTCGCGAAGCAGTCATGAGCTCGCAGATCGAGGGCACCAAATCGGACCTGCGCCAGTTGCTCACCTACGAGGCCACGCACAGTACGGGAGGCCTGCCTGCGGACGTGAGGATCACCGAACGCTACGTCGCAGCACTCCAGCACGGCCTCGAGCGCGTCCGCGTTGGTGGCCGCGCGGTCCTCGACCTCGCGCTCATCCACGAACTTCATGCATTGCTGATGCAGGATGAGGCGACCCACTTCCCCGTTGGAGCCTATCGCGAAGACCAGGTCTGGATCGGACCGACGCTGCGAATCGAGGATGCGACGTTCGTGCCGGCACCGCCCGCGCGGGTGAAAGGCTGCATGGAAGAGATGGCGGCAAGCATCCTGCAGTACGCGCCGCGCGAAGATGAGCAGACGGTACTCACGATACTGGCGCAGCTTGCGATCGCGCACGCTCAGTTCGAGACCATCCACCCCTATCACGACGGCAATGGCCGAGCGGGACGGCTGCTCATGCCGCTCATGCTGGCTGCCGAGGGTTACCCGCCGCTCTACCTCTCCGGAGCGTTGCTGCGGGCGAAGTCCCAGTACTACGCAGCGCTCGCGAGCGTCCAGCTACAAGGGGAATGGGGTCCGTGGCTCGAGCTGCTGGGCCACGCCGTGGTCGAGTCCTGCGACGAGTCGATCTCGATTGCGGAAGACCTTCTCGCTCTCGCCGAGCGCTGGGAACAGGAACTTCGCAGCTACCGGGCACATTCGGCCACGCGCCGCCTTCCTCGTTTCCTGATCGGGCACCCGGTGCTCTCGGTGCAGCAGGCCGCGGCGGGTTTGAGCATCTCCGTGCCCGCTGCGAATGCCGCGCTCAACAACCTACTCGCCGCAGGCATCGTGAGCCTGGTGAACGAACGCCAGTGGGGCCGTGTGTTCCAGGCCACCCAAGTGCTGCGTCGTCTCGATCAGCTGCCCGCCCCTCGTTAAGCCCTGTGATGGTCTTCGCCTCGACGGCTATGCCGGTGGTTAGCCATCGGGGCGCGTCGACATCAGACCCCGCCGCCCCGGATCCGGCAACGTCTCACGACCCAAGTTGACAATCCATGCATATGCATGTAATGTTCGTTCAAGGTAACTTCAATGAAACTGCAATCTCTTCCCTGTTACTGCGCAACACTCCGCCAAGCGGCGCGAGCGGTGACCGCATTGTACGAGGAGATCCTCGCCGACAGCGGCCTCCATGCCACGCAATACACGGTGTTGCAGGCGCTGAAGTTCGTCCCGAACCTGACCACGACTGATCTTGCCGATGCACTGGGAATCGACCAGACCACTGCAACGCGAACCTTGGCTCTTCTTAGAAAGAGCGGTCATGTAATCGACACTCCCGGCAGCGATCGTCGAGAGAGGTGCTGGGCGTTGACATCCGCGGGCGGGGCAACGTTTCGGAGGTTGAAACCCAAGTGGGAGGCGGCGCAAACGGCCTTCGAGAAGCGCATTGGGCGAGCAGAAGCCGAGGCGCTCAAAAAAGCGTCCTATTTTGCTGCCAGCAAGTTGGCGGCAGGTTGAGGTACGGATTGTCCTTGGGTAGTGGAGACAGGGACGAAGGAGAGCTTCCTCGCCCTCGATCGCTTTGATAAACGTATGTATATACATGTGTAATTTGTTCGAACTTAAATAAAGGAGAGATCATCATGACTTCATCGAAACTCACCAAGACATCAAGCCATCCGCTGGTGTTCTTGTCCGCAGCATTGCTGTTGCAAACCGGGGGCGCTCTGGTGGCGGCTCGCGCAGGCGACGCCCAGACGCAGGCGAGAGAACTGCTTACCCAAACGACAGGCGCCCGATCGGTTGCCGCGCGATTCAACCCCCTTCCTGACGGCGAAACATCTGTCGCTGCGTGGGATCCCCAAGAGCAGGCACGCCGGGTCATCTTGGGCACACAAAGCGCCGGCGGTTCAGCGAAAGTGGCCGGCCCACGATATGCCAAACCGACATCACTGGCTGAGGCCGCTGGGAGAGAGCATGGTCGCGCGTATTCCGATGCGCAACAAATGGCCCGACGGATGATCCTAGGTACGGGGATTTGACGGCGGGGGGAGGCTGGGTGTCGCGATGGGCAGTGGAATGTGGATCATTTTGCAAGCCAGGTGACCCATGATTGGAGAGAATCGTATGACGCGCCGGGGCTGGGCGATCGTGACCGGTGCATCTGGTGGAATGGGCACGGCGTTCACGAAGTCGCTCGCACAACGCGGCTACTCGGTGCTCGCCGTGGCGCGCGGAGTCGAGCCCTTGGTGAGGATGGCCGAGGAGTTGAAGAAGGACGGAGCGATGGTCGAGACGCTGGCCGCGGACCTCGCGAGCGCTGAGGGCGTCAAGATCGTCGTCGACAGAGCGCATGCGCTGGGCGACATCGAGCTTCTCGTCAACAATGCGGGACTTTCCACGTCGGGCGACTTTCTCGACCAATCCGCCGACAAGGAGATTCAGTCGATCCGGGTGAACGTCGAGGCCCTATACACGCTGACGCGAAAGATCGTTCCGGGCATGGTGGCACGGAAACGCGGCGGGATCCTCAACATCGCATCCATTGTCGCGTTCCAAGCGATTCCGTATTGGACGACGTATGCGGCGACCAAGGCCTTCGTGTTGGCGTTTGGAGAAGGGCTCGCCTACGAGCTTCGCGACAGCGGCGTCCGCGTGGTCACCGTGTGCCCCGGATTCACCAAGACCGGCCTCTATGCGGATTCCGGTGTCCCTGGTATGGCCGGCAGGCTCTTGCCCTTCGCAACGCCGGAGGAGGTCGTGCGCGTGGCGCTCGCTGCGTACGACGCTGGCCGCGTGGTTCGCGTCGTGGGTTTGACAAACCGCCTCCTGGCCATCTCCGGCGCCCTGACCCCGCGTTTCATCCTACGCTGGCTCATGGCGAAGATGTTTGCGCCAACCACCGCCGGCGCGGGATCGAGCGGGCCGCCGAAGCGACGTCCACACGTTTCGTAGAAGACTCACGAGGTCAGGTCGGACCGAAATCGTCAAACGTTCAGAAGGCGCTCGAAAAACGATCGATAGCGTC
>Ga0137409_10002482_pt1 | contig 19742 bp, 18 predicted proteins | sample CZODoug1_16funga_FD_122059 | JGI IMG/M metagenome (GOLD analysis project Ga0137409, IMG submission 122059) | Vadose zone soil fungal communities from Angelo Coast Range Reserve, California, USA - CZODoug1_16fungal (Hybrid Assembly) | ecosystem: Environmental > Terrestrial > Soil > Vadose zone... | reverse complement strand
GCGAGCGCCGCGTCATACTCGCTGGGGAAACGCCCGCCGTGGCGCGCATCGATTTGCTGCGCCGCTCGGAGCAGATTTCTTGCGCGACTGTAATATCCGAGTCCTGCCCAGTGGCTGAGAACGGCTTCCGCCCGTGCGCGCGCCAGCGCCTGCATGTCCGGGAACCGCAGGAGAAAGTTGTTGTAGTAGGGCACGACCGCCGCAACGCGCGTCTGCTGCAGCATGATTTCCGAAAGCCAGATGCGGTAAGGGTCTTTCGTTCTTCGCCAGGGCAGGTCGCGTTTGCGCGCGGAAAACCAGGCGAGCAATCGGCGCCTGAATTTCCCGGTTTCCGGCGCGGATAGGGCCACGATACTCACGGCCCACATTGTCGCACATCGTGATTTTCAGCGGGAATCGCGTGCGCGGACAGGAACCGACTCAATTTGGGTTTGGAAAGAACAACACCTGCCCGCCCCAAGTGCGGGCGGCCTCTACAAGATCAAATGCCACCAGCAAGGACGGTTTTGTAGAGGCCTCTCTGTCCCGTGTTCTTCGGGACGGAGAGGGCACGTTTCATTTCAATCTGCACCAGCACCTGAATGTAACATTAAAGCGACGGCACGAACAAAATGTACGAGGAACTCCATAGCTGAGTGGGAATCGAGCCGCGCGGCTGGCTGGTCAGAACAATTTTGAAAATGTCGGGCGCATCGGACAACGAATCGAGAAAGCTGCGATCCGGCTGCGCCTTCAGCGGCGAGACGCGTGCCAGGCACCGCAGCACATCGTAGACGATTTCTCCGGCACCGGCTCGCGGCGTAGCAAAACCCGCGGAGCGGAACTCCAGCACCGAATTGATCTCATAAAAATGCCAAGCCAGCCCCGCGCAAATCGCCACGGCCCGCTCGAATCGCCCGGCAGCTAGGTCGGTGATCTCTTCGCGCGAATTCATGAACGGATCAAACGCCAGCAGTACGCGCCGCTCGTCCTCGCGCGCATACTCGCGGACTTGCAGGACTCCGGTCCTGGCCGTGGCTTTCCAGTCGACATGCCGGGCGCTGTCGTTGAATTGGTAGTCGCGGATGGAATAGAGGTCGTTCCCGCGCCCGCGCTGATAACTTTCCAGTTCTCCGCTGACCAGCGGTAAAATTTCACAAAATTCCGCCGTCGGCTCGACGGGAGGATACACCAGGGCTTCGACTTCCAAATCGACGCGGCGTGTTTTTTGGAGAAAGCCAAACGGGAACTTCGTGCGCAATCCGAGCGCTTCCTGCCGGTAAATCCCTCGCCGGGGAAACGTCATCTCCACGTTTTGCCGCACCGTCTGCTGGCGCGGAACGTGCGGGAAGTACACCGGCCGGGCAAGAATATGCGGCGCTCCCGCGGAGGGAATTTGTTTCTTCGTTTTCTTTTTTTCTTCGTTTACCAGCAATACGGAAAACGACGGCATCGTCTGCTTCGAGTTGTGGAGCTCGGCGATCGCCATGATGGGCCGTCCGGCAAAGATGTGCTCGGGCAGTTCGAGCCGGACATCGACCCCGCTCAGCACCAGCCGCGAAAGCAGGCCCGAAATCAACACTCCTGCCAGCAGACACGCGAGGATCATGAAGAGAAGGTTATTTCCTGTATTAAGCGCCGCCAGCGCGACGACCAGAACTGCGCCCAGGTAAATCATGCCCTCGCGCGTGAGCCTGTAATCGATCTGGTAGGAAAGCCACCACAGCGGCGTGCGCCGCGCCAGCACCGGCACGATCGTCAGCGCTACCCAGCCCGCCAGCGCGAGCGCCGCCAGCGCCGAGATGCCGGCCAGGAGAAGGTGTCCTCCCTCCGCCGCCGCGCCGGAATACAAGGCCATAAATAGCGCGGCCCCCAGCGCCACCAAGGCGACGGCGAAACTGCGCCAACTGGGCCGGTCGAGGCCATGCCACCGTTGATTCTGGGGGGGACCAACTCGAGTAATTGCCCGTCGTTCGAGGGTTTCGAAATTCATCAAATTACGGCGGGCTCCCCTTCGGAACTCAGGGTAAACAAGCAGAGCCCGCACCCTTTCAGGATTTCCTCAGAGGGGAACGCGCGTGGATTCGACAATTTCGCGAAGGATCGCTTCCACTTGCGCCGCCTTCTTTTGTGTGGACGCAAAGCGCGTGTTCACCACCACGCGATGCGCGAAAACCGGCACGATCAATTGCTTGAAGTCGTCGGGCGTGCAGAATTCGCGGCCTTCCAGAAAAGCCCGAGCCTGCGCCGCGCGCTGCAGCATCAGCAGGCCCCGAGGGCTAACGCCGAGCGTGAGCTGTTCCGTGCGGCGCGTGCGCTCGACAATGTCGATGGCATAGTCGCGCAAGCTGTCGTCGACGCGCACCAGTTCCACCGCGCGCTGCATCATTTCGACGTCGCCCGCCTCCATAACGGCGGTGACCTCCGACGCCGCATCGCGCCCGCCGCTGTGCTGCTGCATGATCTCCCGCTCGCTTTCGCGCGAGGGATACCCCATGCCGGTGCGGAGCAGGAACCGGTCGAGCTGCGATTCGGGGAGGGGATACGTCCCGTGGTGCTCGATGGGGTTCTGCGTCGCGAGCACCATGAACGGCCGTGGCAGCTTGTGCGTGTGGTTGTCCACCGTTACTTGCGCTTCGTTCATGGCTTCGAGCAGCGCGGACTGCGTTTTCGGCGTCGTGCGGTTGATTTCGTCCGCCAGTACAATGTTGGCGAAAATCGGGCCCGGCTTGAAATCGAATCGCTGCTCGATCTGGTTGAATATGCTGGTGCCAACCACGTCCGAAGGCAGCAGGTCCGAAGTAAACTGGATGCGTTGGAACGAGCAGTGGAACGAGTTCGCCAGCGCCTGCGCCAACGTCGTCTTGCCCACGCCGGGTACGTCCTCGACCAGCAGGTGGCCCTTGGCCAGCATCGCCACAATGGCGAGGCGGATGACTTCGTCCTTGCCGCGAATGACGCGCGCGATCGAACTCTGCAACTGTGCAATCTGGTTTGCCGTGGCCGTGGTCATAGGGTTGAAAATCCTGGTCGCTTCTGTTACAAACATCGGGTGCGGGCCCTACTTTTACACTAAACGTCCCGATCTGATCGGGACGTGGAGCCTGCTAGAATAATAGCCAGCTCATGGGCGATTAGCTCAGTGGTTAGAGCGCTCGCCTCACACGCGAGAGGTCCAAGGTTCAAATCCTTGATCGCCCACCATGTCCATTCCATTCTGCCATCATTTCACGGACATTTGAAAACATTGGCCGGGTACTTGTGTTCAAAAAGCGGCAACACATGGGACAACACGGCCCGGGCGCGAATGTGCGTCCGCAGTGTTCGGGGCGGTCATCGTCAGAAAAGCCTGTGCGGAAACAAGTAAGTGAATCCCAAGAATGCTTCCCATCGGGTAGAGGTGCCAGTTAACCCCCGGTTGAATCCCGCATCTAGCACGAGCGTTTTTCGAGCCGTGTAGCTCACCGCCCAAAGATTCCCCACCGCATGGCCGCGCAGGAAGGGTTGCGTAAAGTGCCAGATTTCACCTGACAACGTAAACTTTCCCGCGAGCGGGTGGGAAATGGACAGCGTCTGGCCAAACTGCGCTCTGCGAACCGGTTCCTGGACCAGTTCAGTGAGAAATGCGTTTGCGTCATAGTGGAATCCTTTCACTTCAGCGCTGGCAAGCAGCAGGAAAGAGTTCGTGGGACTGCCGAAATCCAGATCTGGCGCACCGCCGCTATAGACTCGATGGAAGTAGCTCGCCGCGACTGTGGGCTTCGATCCCTCGCCTGGTATGAGCACGGCCTGCGCGCCAAGAAATACATCGGCCACTTTGTTTGCGGTGCTTCCGCCAACGGTGGAGCGCGCGATCGGCACGCCAAAAGCCAGCAATTCCAAACGCGGAGCCACGGAAAGTTTGAGGACTTCGTTCAAACTGTAGCTCGACGAAAATTCCGGCGAGTGATTCGCGGCGAGCGCCCCGGTTTCAAGCTGGAGGTAACCCACTGGAGTCAGCGTTGCTGGAGTCGAAACGGTTGGGCGTCCGGGATTCGCTGCCGGCCCGTCTGACGCGCTGGACTGCGCGGCGGCGGAATGAGCGTAGGCGCCCAGGAATAAACACAAGTAGATTAAAGCAATCCGCATCAGTCCTTGGCCACAACAGCATTATGCCCATCGCCTGCTCAAACGGGCATGAAAAATCGGCAGCCCTTTGAATTGTCTCAATCGCTTGCAGAAGCCTGTGATAGTCTGGGCTTGCTGTAAAGGATTCCATTGTGGCCACTACTCTGCGATTTCTTCAGTTTTTTTCATTAGGCGCGTGGGTGGGCAGCATTCTCTATTTCAGTTTTGTGGTTACGCGCGGCGCATTTTCCGTTTTGCCCAACAGCGACCTGGCGGGAGCGCTCGTGGGCTACACTCTGGCCAAGCTGCACATGATCGGGATCATGGCTGGCGTCATCTACTTGCTGGCGACGGCCGTCAGCGAGCGATCCATTGGAGCGCTCGCGCATCCCGCCGCGCTGCTGGTCTTCGCCATGATCGTGCTCACGATAGTTTCGCAATATGGCGTGATCGCTCGGATGGATGTGCTGCGCGCGCAGATGGGCTCGATTGAAGCGACAGCCGCCAGCAACTCGCTTCGCGCCGCGTTCGATCGACTGCACCAATACTCAGTCTGGCTCGAAAGCGCCGTCCTTCTCTCCGGCCTCGTCGCCCTGTTCCTCACCGCCCGGCAGAAATCTTCCTAGCTTCCGTCTTGCGTTTCGGCTTCGTTCGCTTTTCTTCCAGGGCACGCCACAAATACCAGCTTGCAATCGAGCGGTAGGGGCGCCAGCGCTCGCCGTGTTCAAGAATTGCTTGAGGTTTGGGGACGTCCTTGTGTCCGTACACCCGCTGGAAACCCTTTCGAATTCCGTAGTCGTGTGCAGGCAGGACGTCTGGCCTGCCGAGTCGCGACATCAGAAACATCTGCACGGACCACTCACCGATTCCATGCACGCGAGTGAGGCGTTCGTGGATTTCTTCTTCGCTCATGCGGCGAATCTTGGCAAGCGGCGGGACGGTGCCATCGAGCGTCTTTGCCGCCAGGTCCCTCACGGCCGCGATTTTTTGCCGTGAAAGCCCGGCGCGGCGCAATTTCGTTTTGGGCGCGCGCAGAATTTCTTCCGGAGTCGGAAAGCCGCTGGTGCCAAGCGCCTTCACGCGCCCGAAAATTGCCTCCGCCGCTTTTCCGGCAATTTGCTGGTAGACGATGGCCTGCAGCAAGCTTGCATACGGGTGCTGCGGTTTGCGTTTCTTCGTGGGGAAGCTTCCAATCCGGCGGATCACTCGCGCGAGACGACGGTCCGCGCGTGAAAGCTCTAGCATCACGAGCCCCGCATCAACAGGATAATGAGTCTTTGCCATTGCGGATTCGAAGCTTAGGAGAGCGGCGCGACGGCGTCAAGACTTGGGTACAGACTCAGTTTCCGATCATCTCGTTTTTCGGGACTTGACCGCCGGCAATCTTCTATCTCCCTGTTGCCTGCTCTAGCCGAAAATTGATTGTGGCGAGGGCAGGAGGAAGCGTACGATGCGCGAGTTAGAAGTCCAAGCCGGAAATTCCAGTTAAAGGGTGTCGATCGGGTTGAACCAGAGCAGTCTCAGGCAGAGCCGAAGAGGAGGATCAGTGTTATGAAGGAGAAGCGGACGTTATGTGTGAGTGCAGGGATCGTTTTGGTTGCGGTTGCGGCGTTCGTGATTGCTGGATCGCACCGGGCTTCGGCTACCCCGCCCCGTCCAGCGTCCAAGGTTGAGGTACCGAAGTTCGAGGTGGACCCATCTTGGCCACACATCCCGAACGGGTGGACGCTGGGCCAGGTATCCAGCGTGGCGAGTGACCCCGATGGCAACATCTGGATCTTTCATCGCCCGCGAAGTGTGAAACCCGGAGTAAAAACTGGGCCGCCGGTGATGGAGTTCGATCAGGCGGGCAACTACATCCAGGGCTGGGGCGGTCAGTCAGGGGATGGCTATACTTGGCCTTCGACCGAGCACGGAATTACCGTGGACTACCAAGGGAATGTCTGGATCAGCGGCAATGGAAACGACGATCAGATCCTGAAGTTCACGAGAGACGGGAAATTCATAATGCAGATCGGTCATCCCGCCGAAAAGAAGAGCAACGCGGATACGACGAGTCTCTGGAGACCGGCGGACGTCTACGTTTATCGCAAGACCAATGAAATCTTCGTTGCCGACGGCTACGGCAACAAACGCGTCATCGTGTTCGATGCGGAAACGGGCGCGTACAAGCGCATGTGGGGTGCGTTTGGCAACACCCCGATGGACGATCCCCCGCGTCCCGCGGCTTTGACAGGTGAGGCCGCAAGAGCCGCAGCAGTTGAAGAGGAGGCCAAGCGTACTTTGGCCACGGGATTTGATCCCAAAGACCCAGGGCCTTCGCAGTTTGTACCACCCGTGCACGGCGTCAAAGTCTCGAATGATGGGCTTGTGTATGTCGCCGACCGCGGCGGCAAGCGGGTGCAGGTGTTCACGACCGATGGCAAATACATAACTCAAGTATGGATCGACCGCTGGTGTCTTGCGGTTGGAGGCGGGTGCAATAACGGCAACACGGCCGCAAGCGTGGCCTTCTCGGCGGATCCAGGGCAGCGCTTTTTGTACGTCGCCAGCAGGAGCCCTGCGCGCATCTGGGTGTTCGACCGCAAGACGCTGCAAGCCCTGGACTCATTCGGGAGGCCCGGCATAGCGCCAGGCGAGTTCGACACACTCCATCACATGACAACCGATAATAAAGGGAACATCTACAGCTCAGAAGTCGAGGATGGCAGGCGAGCCCAAAAGTTCGTGTTTAAGGGACTCGTTTCGATGCTTGTGCCAGCGAGCTGAACTGACTGATCACCAGAACCAATGATGAAGACAAAGTCTGGCTCGACGATTACAGGTCTGTTGGCCCATTCACGTTCCGTGCAATTTCGTATGAGCGCACGTTACTACAAGCTGTGAATTGCCTGAAGGGTTAAGTAATCTAACTTATCTTCTAATCGCGGCAACTGAGGCGGTGCGAGCCAAGTCTCGATAAGTCTTCAGCTATGAAAATGGCCTCACCTCCGACTAAAAATAAACAATTTACGACGCGATATGATCGAGACCCTATTTTCATGCCTGGTGGTGCGCCAACGGCGCATGAAGTCTTATCGGAAATGGCTTTTTGCATCGTGCGGATTTGGCTACATTCCGATAATCGTTTATCAGGAGCTGGGATTGGCTCGTTAACCCGGTGGGGCTAGGCGCGTCTCAATAGTGGTGATATACGGTTCTCGAGCGTTTGACGAGTGGTTAAGTACGGTGGAGGTTTCGGTATGGGTTCAGATCTGGTTCTTGTCACAGGCGCATCCGGCTACGTCGCGGGCCATTGCATCTTGCGGCTGCTAACAGACGGCTACAAGGTGCGCGGCACGTTGCGCTCCCCAACGGAATTGAGTTACCATTCCGCATAACTTACGCGTGGCTGGACGGGCGCGATCCGATTATTCTGAACGACATAAAGGCGAACGTCCCGGTTAGCGAGGCGAAGTTCGGCAGACCGGCTCCGTTGAAGGCGTGATACTCCGTATCAAGCTGTAGTTGTTTCCGGGTTTACGCGGCGTGATTTGAATTGATCATTAACGGCGGGAATGAAATGCGAAATCGGCACAGAGATTCGATGATAGCCGGAGTCGCGGTGCTATGTGTCCTCTCGCTGGCCGCCCCGCCCTCCGCCGCTCAGGCCCCTGCTTATCGGGCGCCCCGGACGGCGAATGGTAAACCCGAGTTGAGCGGGATTTGGCAAGCACTCAACACCGCAGATTGGGATCTCGAAGGCCAGGCAGCCGCAGCGGGGCCGGTGCCCTCGCTGGGAGCGGTATTCGCAAAGCCGCCCGGGTTGGGCGTAGTGGAAGGCGGTGAGATCCCGTATCTGCCGGCGATGGCCGCGAAAAAAAAGGAGCATCAGGCGAATTGGGTTAAGCTGGACCCGGAGGTCAAGTGTTATTTGCCGGGTGTGCCACGCGCCACCTATCTCCCTTACCCGTTTCAAATTGTCCAGTCTCAGAACACCATCCTGATTTCCTATGAGTACGCGGGCGCCGTTCGCATCATCAACATGGGGGCGCCGACCAAGGCCCCGGCCGATAGTTGGATGGGCTGGTCCAACGGGCACTGGGAAGGCGAAACGCTGGTGGTCGATGTGACCAGTCAAAACGAAGATACTTGGTTCGACCGTTCCGGGAACTTCCACAGTGACGCATTGCATGTGGTGGAGCGCTACACTCCCCGCAGTGCGGACACTCTTAACTATGAGGCCACAATCGAGGATCCGAAGATTTTTTCGCGGCCCTGGAAGATCAGCATGCCGCTGTATCGCCGTGTGGAGAAGAATGTCCGGCTCCTGGAATACAAGTGCCCGGAATTCGCGGAGGAGTTGTTGTATGGGCCTTTACGCAAGAAGTCCAGTAACTAGATCGGCAAAGGAGGGTCCCATGATCCGTCGCTCTCTTGTTTCAACAACCACTTTGGCAGCCATGATCGCCGTCCTGCTGATTGCGCAGGCCCCCGCCGCCGGACAGGTCCAGTCGCCCGCCACAAAGGCGGCGCCACCAAAGGCGACACCCGCCGGCGGGAAGTCGTGGACACCGCCGCGTACGCCCGATGGCAAGCCGGACCTGCAGGGAGTATGGACCAACAATACAGTGACGCCCTTGGAACGGCCCAAGGAGCTTGCCGGCAAGGAGTTCTATACGGAAGCGGAGATGCAGGCCCTTGCCAAGCAGGAACGCGAGCGACTCGCCCAAGTTGAGGATGAGGGTCAGCCGCCTGCTAACCATTCAGGCGTAGAGGGTGCACCCGCGGACGACGTTCATTACGATTTCTCCCAGTTCGGCCTGGACCGGGGCCAGGCTAAGCTCGCCTGGAACCGGCGAACGTCAATCATTGTGGGGCCGCAGGGGACGGTTCCTCCCTTGACGCCTGACGCTCGCAAGAGGCTTGCGGAAATACGAGCTAAGGCCAAAGGACACGAGTTCGACGGCCCGGAGAACCTGCCCTTGGGCGCGCGGTGTCTGGCTCGGCCGAACGTGGGACCGCCCTTGCTTCCCTCGGCCTATAACAGCAATCTGCAGATTGTCCAGGGTGCCGGATACGTGGCCATCGAAACAGAAATGATCCACGACGTTCGGATCATTCCCACTGATGGCCGTCCGCATATACCCGAAAGCATCCACCAGTGGTATGGCGACTCGGTTGGCCATTGGGAGGACAATACGTTAGTCATCGACACCACCAATTTCACCGAGCTGACCCCGTTCAAGGGGGCCCAGAACCTGCATGTGATCGAGCGGCTCACGCTCGCCGACGAAGACACGATCCTCTACCAGTTCACCGTGGAGGATCCGGGAATGTGGACCAAACCGTGGTCTGGGGAATTGCCCATCACCAAGATTGATGGGCAACTCTACGAGTATGCATGTCATGAGGCGAATTCTCCATTGGCCAATACCCTCCGTGGAGCTCGCGTGGCCGAGGAGCGAGCGGCCAACAAGTCAGCGAAGTAGTGCGACAACTTAAGCGAAAGGAGTAACAGATGAAAACGAAGCTATTCGTATTGATTGGTCTGCTTATGGCGGCGGCTCCAGCGTTCGCGCATCACGGGTTTGCGGCGGAATTCGACCAGACCAGACCGCTCAAGCTGAAGGGAACGGTCGCCAAATGGGAAGTGAGCAATCCACACTCCTGGATCCAAATGGACGTGAAGGGCAATGATGGCAAGGTAGTGACTTGGATGATCGAAGGCGGCAGTCCGAACAATCTGTACAGACTCGGGTTCACAAAGGATTCCCTGCCGCCTGGCTCCGAGATCTTGGTCGACGGCTACCAGGCCAAGGACCTCTCCACTCGTGCAGTCGGCAAGAGCGTTACGTTTTCTGACGGCAGAAAGCTGTTCCTCGGCCTGCACACGCGGGAGAGTGATCCAGAAACCAAGAAATGAGCCAGATCACATGTGCCACCGATTTCGGAATCTGCGTAGATAGCGCCCTTTTACTAGACGATTAGACTCTCAAGCAACTCCAACGCTTGAGCCGGCTGATTGGCATCCAATAGTTGCGCGGCATCGTTTATCGGGACCTGGGCATATTCCCATTTCGCTGTGCTCCAAATTCTCGCCAATGAACGATGCAAGCGGTCCAAAAGGGGTCAGATTCAGCGGTGTCAGTGTGCGGACGCCAGTAGTGCTGCTCGGTAAGATTTCCGAGGGATTGCATCACGGCAAATTGAACACTTCGATCAGGGTCATCCAAAGCAGACAAGAGACTGTCTAGAGCGGTCTCAGATTTCGTGTATTCAAGAAACCGTGCTGCTCCAACCCGCGCATCAGCTTCCGGTAATTTGAGTGCCCTAGAGAGCAGCGGCACTGAAATTTGTGCGTCAAGGTTGGATATCGCGGACAACAGATTCGACTTCAAATAACCTTCCGTCGGTTGGGAGGGCCGAAATAAGTCATCTTCAACAAACGGCAGAACGCTCAAGTCTTTCCAGAACAGCAGGTCGCCCAGCAACGAGGTTTTCAAGATAGGGTCCGACTTAATCTCGGGGAGGTCCAAAGAAGCCTTCAAGAAAGGCGCTACAGATGAATCTTCATTCCAATTCAGAGTCCTAATTGCTGCTCGTTTTTCTTCAAGGCTGGAAGTTGTGCAAAGCAAATTCAGCACTCGCTGCATTACCTTGTGATAGGTTTCTCCGCCCAATTCTATTTGCCAATTCGGGCCGCAGGAGTTTGGGGTTGCCGGAAGAGACGGAAAATAAGGGCTGACGAACGCATAGCCTGTGGTCGTCCTCTTCAGGAACACGATTCGGTAGGTATTGGGAGCCAAACCCCCTTCTGCCACGTTCCCCATGTAGTCCATGGCCGGACTGGAATAGCTGAAGGTGAACCTGAACGGTGTGGGTTGCCCCTTAATCGTTTCATCGACGCTCATCTCGACTTGAAAGTCCATTCGCGCGTAATCGCGACCGTGCAATTCAATCGAGCCCGTCCCTGTTTGTTCCACTCGCTGAACTTTTCCCGCAATTATCAAATCGGCTGAATTGACAAGGCTTCGAGTGGAGGGGCCGCCTGGCCCTGGGCCAGCTCTTGCGCAGACAATCTCGATTGCGAGGGCGAGAGCTACGAGAGTGAGTTTCGAGGGCCTCATAGCGTGACAATTAGAACATAGCTTCGATCTCCGCGTTCACACTTAATTTGGGGGCGGATGCCAAATCCCGATAAGTCTTCTCGGAATGTGGCCGAGGGGGCATGGCAGTCCATTTCAGACTTGAAAGGCGTGAGAAATAGGAAGAAAACCGTCGCAGGTTGAGTGTGGTCATTCGAATACCTCCTATTGACCCGCTAATTGAATCAGAGTATGTGAAGGCATGAAACACAGTCCCCTGAGACCTGTTAAGGAGAGCCATCATGAACGCGAACAAATGGTTGGCTGTAGCCGGACTCTCTCTTTTGGTCTTCCGGCCAAGTAGCGTCCTGGGTCAGGCGACACAGGGTCAGACAAGCTCAACAACTGCTCAGAGCGGATCGGGCGCGGCGCCGAAAGCGTCGAGCAATGATCACCAGGCTACGGTTCCAGCCTTCTCCCACGATCTGTCTGGAGTTTGGATGCAGTATCCAGACGGCCCTGTACCAGGAGTCCCCGGCATGAATGCCATCGATGAAAGATTTCGTCCTCCGTTTACGCCTTGGGGGCAGGCGAGGTTCGATGCCGCGAGGCCTATGCAGGGACCCACGGCCGTTGCGGGTAAAGAGAATGCCCCAACCTTGCACTGTGACCCGGACGGTCCTCCAAGAATTCTCAATCTTCCCAACCCATTTGAGATCATTCAGATTCCTGGCAGGGTACTGATGTTCTTTGAGGAGCAACACATTTGGCGCACCATCTGGACAGATGGGCGAGCACTTCCCAAAGATCCCGACCCCTCTTGGTTAGGATACTCGGTGGGGAAGTGGGAGGGAGACACATTCGTTGTCGACACAATTGGCTTTAACGACAGGCTCTGGGCCGATGTTTTTGGCAGTCCGCGCAGCGATCAGATGCACCTTACGGAACGCTACCGGCGCCTGAATCATGACACTTTGGAATTGCAAATCATCATGGACGACCCCAAGGCGTACACGAAGACTTGGGTAAATCCCCCCAAACTCCACAAGCTGGAGCCAATGTGGGAAATTGCGGAGTGGTTCTGCGTCATAGACGATGAGAACGCTTATGGCGATGCAGTTCGAAAACCCGCTGGCGTCTCGCCGACCCCCAAGTAGCCTACCCGATTTGCTTCTGAGGGAGTCCGTACAACTCAGGGGTACTCGCTCACATCATGGAGAGGCCGCTAAGTGGAGGAAGTCGGACCGTGTTTATGACGAGATGCATACGTCGCCGCCGGTCGGGGAAAGTGCTCTAAGGCTGCACCTCAAATACACGCACTTCCGCAACTTTGTCCTCGTGACGCGGCACCGCGAGGTAATACCGATTCAGTTCAGGTATCAAAATTGCGGTCTTGGCACGGAAAGCGCTCGCGACTTGTCCGACTTGCTCGTAGTGGTCAGCGTCTTTTTGGTGAAATACATCCACGAAGTCGCTGCCTGTAACGTAAATTCGCTTGCTTTTGGCATCATAAGCCAAGTCATCGACCATGTGCCCACAAGGAAGGCTGGCAACTATCGCGCCGGAATCAGAGTTCAGAACAATCAGCCTTTCGGGATTATTGGTGGAGATAAAAAGGCGATGAGCAGCTTCATCAAACGCCATAGCGACATTGTGCTTCCCCTCCTGCCCAATCGGCCAGGTTGCGATCACCGTGTGCTTTTCCCGGTCAATGACCCCAACCGCGTCTTTGCCGGTAATATTGACGAACATCCGCGGCCCTGACTTCTCAAGAGCCAGCGCCTCCACACTATCGGAATCGATTTTTATGTCGGCCAGCTTCTTATCGGTGGTTGTATCCACGATGCTGATCAAACAATATGCCATTTTGGCGCCCTTGCCACCGTTAACGACATACAGGTATTTTGTCGAAGGATCGTAAGCCATCGAGTCCGCGTCATCCTCCAGCTTTATAGCCCCAAGACGTTTGTAGGTGTCGCCTTGGTAGATCTTGACTTCCGCCGCGCCTCCGTCAATTACGAAGAGCTTTTTTAAATCAGCCCGATAAATCATGGAGTGCGGCTCATCGATATCCGTGAGGGTGTGAATCAATTTGTTCGTTTGCAAATCGAACACTTCGACAGCCGCATTTTTCTCGGCAGTCAGGAACAGGCGGTGGCCCGCGAGGTCGACAGCAAAGTGGTCGAAATCGCCGTCATGGAGAGCTGGCAATGGAATCGATTGCAAGAGTACAAGAGGTGCCTTTGCCTGCCCCCAAGCCCCGATCGCCGATGCAATCAACACGGTAACCAAAGCCTTTATCCTCAATTTATACACATTAGCCTCCAGCAGGGTTAAATTCAAAGACGATCCGGATTATACACAGACTGAGCGTGGACGCGAGTTATTTGAATCCTTCCGGCATGGCGCCGAATCGGAGTTCAACATTAGCGCGAGATTCTACACCGATTGCAGGATCGAGAGAACTTAGTATCCGCTTCGACCAACTGTGTCACATTTTGAAGTTCGCCCCGGTGTGCCTCGTGAAGTAACCGCGTGGATAACTTCCGGTCGCGCCGTGATACAGATGACGCGGACTTCGTAACTCGAATCCCTAACCGGCGCTCCCGCGCAGCCACCACCAATCACCAAACAAGCTTCAGGGCGAGCTGTAATTGTCTCGACGTGGTGACCGTCGAGGTGATCACTCCGCCATTCGGGTCGAGGCCGCCGGCCGCCAAGAAGATGTTATCGTTTGTTAGCGGGGGAAGCTGGAAATTGGCATGATTCAAGATATTGAAAACTTCAAACCGGATCTGGGCATTGAAGGTCTCGGAAATTTTTCTGATGTAATTGTTCTTGAACAGCGACGTATCGAGGTTTATCAAGCCGGGCCCTCGCAGGATGTTGCGCCCTACGTTGCCCCGGAGATTCGAGCAAGTGCCCGCTATGCCCGGGTTAAACGGGTCCGGGGTTTTCGTCATGTCATGCGCAACAAAGCCTATGGGCATGCATTGGGCGGCCAAAGAAACAGGAGCTGTCGGGAGCGCGAAGCACTTGGTATTGATGTAGTTGTTGGGGTTCCTTGAATTGACCGCAGTGTCGCAACCCGGGCCGGATACTCGATTTGGGAAGTCAAACGGGTCGCTGCTATTCTCACCCAACGGATCACCACCGCTCCCGAACGTCGGGGTGAGTGGCAAGCCGTCGTGCACCTTCAGAATACCCCCGATCTGCCAGCCGTTCGTGAGATGCGCCAACAATGGATTTTCGGACTTGCTCCCGGGAATCTGCCAGCTCCCGTTGATCACCAAGACCCGGCCGATATTGTAATCGGACACGGCGCGGCTTTGGCTCAAATCGAACCAATAGAGGCTGGTGATGGAATTCGACAGCGTATCGCCCGCAATCGAACCTGAGTTATTGTCCATGCTCTTGCCCCAGGTGAAAGATCCCTGGATCTGCACGCCATGGCTGATTTTTTTCACGACTCCAACCTGGAGTGCCTGGTACGAGGAGCTTCCTCCCCAGTCCACCAACCGGATAGCTCCTGCGCCCGGGTTGACTGAAGCGCTTTTTACGGGACTGGCCTGAGTTCCGGTCGGCAGGAAGCCCACGACACAGGGATTGCCTTTCCCATCTGGTCCGCAAGGCCACAGGTTGGCCGCAGTAGGCAGGACAATATTGCCGTCGTCGATGCGGAACAGTTGGTGCACTCCATGCGAGCCCACGTAGCCAAGCACCACGGTCAAATCCCGGACCACCTCGCGTTGTATGTTGAAATTCCATTGCGTCACGTAATCGCGTTTCGGCTGGGATTCGATGGCCCCGAATTCCAAAGTTGGTTTCGCCGGCTGGGCGAGAATTGCAGCTTGTCCCTGGGAAGGGAATTTGCCCTTCAACACTGCCGCATTGCTCGTGCTGACGATTTGGAAGAATGGCGCCGCGCGGCCGTTCAAAGTGATCGTGGTGTAAAGTAATGGGAGCACGTCAAACAGGCCGATGCCTCCGCGGACCGCGGTCTTCCCGGTCTTGAACGGGTCCCAGGAGAAACCTACCCGCGGTTCAAAGTTGTGAAGCGTTGGGTTCGAGAAGTACGGGGCGCCCAGCCTCGGTGCCGGTGTCGAAACTCCGCTGACGACGGTTGCCGCGTTTATGGGGGCGAGGTTCGAGAGCTTTCCCTTGGCCTCAGTTATCCCGGTGGACATTTCATAGCGTACGCCCAGGTTTAGCGTCAGGTTGGGCCGCACGCGCCAATCGTCCTGAAGGTAGGCGCCAAAAATGGAGGTGCGCATGTAGCGCGGAGTGAGCACGCTTGGGAGGGCGCCTCGAACACGCGAAGGTTGGTTTGTCAGAAAGTCAGATATCGACTTAAAAGAATACGTACCAACAAAGTCGGCGGTTCTCGTGGTCGCATTCATTTGGTCATTCTCGAAGGTACCGCCGAATTTCAAGGAATGAGCCCCTTTGGTTACAAATGCGTCGTCATAGATCTGATACGCATTCCAGAAATACAGGAATTGTGGAGCGGACACGCCCGGCCCAATTTGCGAAAGCCCGGCAAAAGCGAGTACGCGGGGTGCAAACGTAAATCCGGGGGCCCACGACAGACTCGGGTCCGCTGCCGCCGGATTGATGGCTTTGATTCCTCCGGCGGCCTGCGTATGGGACCGGTTGTAGCCCAGCCGCACCGAGTTGACGAAACTCGCGCTGAAAGTATGGGTCTCTTCCACGGCGGCAATCTGCCGCCGGTCGGATTGGGCGAGCAGGACGTTGCCGAAAAAAGCATCAGGCCTAGTCGAAGGAGCGTTGTCAAAGCTGTATGTCCCGAAGAGTTTGTCCTTGTCTGAAATGTTCTGGTCGGCTCGAATGGTGAAAAAATTCTCATTCACGACCTGTACCGGCGCAAAATCATAATGCGCCGTATTTCCATCTCCAATCAGAGGTCCGCTGGGGGGAGGTTCAAGGGCGAGAAATGCCTTCACCGAAGAGTCCACTGTCACCTGACACTGTTTTGCAACGGAGGTTGGGGTGCAGTTAGGTGGGAATGGGTCGTTCGGGAAGTTAAGGATCCCACTGCGCGCCGGCAGCGAAAGCACCTTGGTAGGCGTAGTCGTTCCCAAGGACTGCCGAATCGACTCGTAGTCTCCGAAGATGAATGTCTTGTCCTTGCGAATGGGTGCGCCGGCCGAAGCGCCGAATTGGTTGCGCTTGAACGGTGGCACCGTAGGTCCATCGAAAAAATTCCGGGCATCCACAGCGCTGTTGCGGATGAACTCATAAGCGGACCCGTGGAACTGGTTAGTGCCCGAACGAGTGATGGCGTTCACCACTCCGCCCGCGGTCTTGCCATACTCCGCCGAATAGTTGCTCGTCAAGACGGAAAACTCCTGAATAGCGTCTACTCCCAGGTTTCCGCCCAGCACACTCCCCGGACCACCGTTCGCGTAGTCGTTGATGCTAATGCCATCCAAGCGGTAGTTGTTCAACTGCGGGCGGCCACCGGAAATGCTTATCTGCGCTCCGAAGCCGCGGTTCTGATCCCCGTTAAGGGAGTGGCTTTCTGCTGTAACGACTCCCGGCTGGAGATTGGCAAGGTCCGTCCACGAGCGGCCATTCAACGGCAACTCGCGCACGGTCGCCCCGGTTACCTGGGCGCTCAGCGTTGACGAAGTCAGCTCCACTGTGGGCGCTTCCGTCGTGACCTCAACCGTTTGACTCACCTGCCCAACCTGCATCGTGATAGGAAGCGCCTGCTGAGCTCCTACCGTCAGAGTGATGCCCGTCCGCACCTGCGTGCTAAATCCCGTCGCCGTTACACGAACCTCATAGGTTCCGGGCAATAGGTTAGGGGCGGTATAAAATCCCGCGCTATCCGTCGTCACGTTGCGCGTAACACCGGTGGAAACGTTCGTGATCACGATTTGAGCCTGTGGGATGGTTGCGCCGGAAGCATCTGTCACCGTGCCGGTGAGCGTTGCTCCTGAAACCTGCGCCTGTGCCCGACCAGCGCTAATCAAACTGATAGCTAAAAAGAATACCGAGAGAGCGCCCCTAATGTTTCGGTGAAACACCGTGGGTAGCATATTGCACCTCCAAAATGGCCGGATAACAATACGCAATGGGTGGGCAGCCAAGGGATAATGGGTCATCGTCTAGCACCGTTGGCGAAACGTGTCAAGAAGTTTTGTTCTTGGTGTCGGTAGCACGTGAAATGTCCGGTGGAGGTAGCACATGAAATGTGCGCTCGGTATTCTTGCCGGGGCCGGATCAATCAGCCGAAATATCATTGTCCGCTCGGCACTGGTTCGGTTCCCCTTGATCGCTTGGAGGCCAAGTCGATGCATATACCGGCTAGGCGGGAGGAAAGTTCTTGAGCGCATACGTTAACGAAGTAACTAGGGCAGGGCTACGCAAGAGACTTTGTCCCGGTAGGTCCTGAGAAGCCCCATTCACCAGGAGTTGGAGAAAATCCCAAGGCCAGAAGGAGCTATAACTTGTCTTCGTCAATTAACTGCAATGCACGACTTAGAGCTTCCAGGACCTTCCGACGCTTCGGTTCTTCGAGGAGATGCATTGGCAATCGCTCAAACCAGCGCTGAGCTTCCCCGTGAATGCCTGCCAAAGGTTCAGCGGGCATTGGGCGTCTGCTGCTGGGATGTATCTTCTGCTCAAAAAAGAAAAGACAATCACGCAGTTGCTGCACACTCATGAATTGAAATGTAAAGGACGCAACGTGAACCATAACGACGTCCTTCGGGATTAGACCCGGCGCACGCAAATGGTCATCAGTGTTGCCCCAGTATTCAATCGGAACAACATGGTGTTTGACTGAATCGTACGGCTCTTTCCAGATGCGTGCCATAACCGGATTGTACAATTGTTAGCATCAGCGAGTTTAATTTTCGCGCGCCGACCCGTCAAGGAGTTCTCTATACTGAGTAGCTTGACTTGGGGCTCGCGCGGCTCTATTCTCTGCGCCGAAGGGTAAGGAGCGCCTTCGCACTATGAACTCAACCACGATGAAAAGATATTTCTGCGGGCGAAGGGGCGTGTGGCTACTGCTTGGCATGCTTTTCGCAGCGGTGCCCTTAGTGGCGGCTACGGCCCGGATCTATGTCACGAATAGAGGTGGAACCACCATCAGTGTGATCGACCCTGCGACGAACAAGGTCGTGGAGACGATCAGAGGAATTGAGTCGCCCGAAGTGGTGCGATTCTCTCCTGACGGAAGCCGGCTCTATATCGCCAACAGGAGCGTGGACGTCCTCTACGTAATGGATCGAAAGAGCGGAAAGTACATCAAAAAGGTGCCTCTCAGCGGTTGGGCCAACGATGCAATGGTGACGAACGATGGAAAACTGATTGTAGTCTGCATCCGTAATACCGGCACAGAGGCGCTGGATGTAGGGGCGCTGGATATCATCGACGCCAAATCCCTCGAGAAGATCAAGAGTATTCCCGTGAGGAGAGGGCTGCACGACGTGTCCTTGACGGCCGACGGAAAGTTTGCAGCCGCCGGCTCGCCGCCGGGACAATCTATCACTGTCTTTGATCTTCAGAAAATGGAAATCGCTTGGGAGGTTCAGTACGACCAGGGAGTGCTACCCTTAATTGTTGAAAGCAATCCAGACGGCTCGGGCCACCGGATCTTCGCACAGTTGAACCGAACGAACGGATTCTCCGTGGTGGATTTCGCGACGCACAAAGAAGTACAAAGAGTCGTGAACCCTGACGAACCCAAAGGGTTCGGCCCCGGGTGCGAAGGCATCAGCCACGGCATTGGCATAGCCCCGGACCATAAGACTCTGTGGACCAACAGCAGGCCGGCCAATGCTGTTTTCGCCTACTCGCTTCCTGACCTCAAACTGCTGGGACATGTCTCATTGCCCGATACCCCTGTGCCGGGAAAGGCTCCCAGGGGAGGTGGACCTGCTTGGATCACTTTCGCTCCCGACAGCAGGACCGTCTACGTTTCCACTTGCGGAACCAAGTCGGTGTCCGCCATCGATGTGGAGGCAATGAAAGAGATCACTCGCATCCCAGTCGGAGAGATGCCCGACCGGATCAGCACGTTGGTACTGCCCTAAAGTTGTGATCCGGCCCTCTGTCAAAGGCGTGGAATTGCTGGCTGTCACACAGAATTTGAGCTAGCGAATGTGAGGTGATTATGATTTCGAGGGTTCTGCCAAAGATAATTTCTGCTTGTTTCGCGGTGGCGGCTGCCATCTTGCTGTGCGTCTTTGCTCCCTTTGGTACGGCGCAGACCGCCGGGAGTCCTGGCGCGCACGCACCGCAGCTTGATTATGAGTTTTTCAAAACGCGCGTCGAGCCTATCTTCCTGAAAAGCCGGTCGGAGGACCACGCCCGCTGCTACGTTTGCCATCAAGTAATGCGTCACGGTGGCGGACCCCTTAGCCTGGAGATGCTGCCTGCCGGGGCGAGCTTTTGGACCGAGGAGCAGTCTCGCCATAACTTCGAGGTCGTCTCGAAACTGGTGGTTCCCGGCGACCCGTCCTTGAGCCTGTTTTTACGAATGCCGCTGGCGCCGGAGGCGGGCGGCCTCGCCGACACCCACCAGGGAGGGAGGCAATTTGCATCCGAGGACGA
>Ga0137409_10002478_pt1 | contig 19754 bp, 31 predicted proteins | sample CZODoug1_16funga_FD_122059 | JGI IMG/M metagenome (GOLD analysis project Ga0137409, IMG submission 122059) | Vadose zone soil fungal communities from Angelo Coast Range Reserve, California, USA - CZODoug1_16fungal (Hybrid Assembly) | ecosystem: Environmental > Terrestrial > Soil > Vadose zone... | reverse complement strand
TGACGCGAGGTGGCGTGCTGCGCGCCGGGCAGGCGGTCGCGCTTGTAGCGCCCCGCGAGGTGGAGCACGGCCTCGATCTGGGTCCGCGTCAGGCCCTCGACGTCGAGGAGGTGCCGCGGCCAGGGCTCGCTCAACGTCACACCCCGTGGAGCAGCCGCCGCGCGAAGTGCGGGGACAGGCCCGCCTCGAGGATCTTCTTCGAGGTGGTGTGGTTGTCGTACTCGACCCGGTGGAACTCGACCACCCGCTTGGGGGCCACCAGAAACGATGCGTTGAGAACCGCTCGTCCTTGCTCGCGAGGTGCGCCGGAGTTGACCGGCTGCTCGCGGATTGTGTCCATCGAAACCGGGCGCAGAGCGTCGTGAATCTCGGAGGCCACTTTCGCCGTCACATCGCGCCCCGCGTCACGGCGAAGGTTTTCGATCTTTCGCTCGAGAAGGTATTTCTGACCCGGCGTCGCTTTGGCGGCTTCCGCTTCGAGCGCCGTCAACTCCGAATTGTGTTCGCCGAGCCGGTCCTTGAGGACGCCGGGTTGGACATAGACGCGGACGATGAATTCCCGGCCGTCCGCTATTCTCGCGAATGTCTGCTGCAGCTCGGGCATCCGCTTCGATAGCATTGCCTTGACCGCCTTTGCATCGCGGAACAGCGTCCACATCGGTAGCGGGATCACAGCGCCACTGTCCGACGCCCAGGTGAGAACCCGGTCGTGCGCCATTGCCCGCTCGCTCACCCAGTCGACATCCGCCGTCAACGACTCGACTCTGTCCGGCGCGTAATCCTCGGCGCTGACGGCGGTGGCGAGCGCGGCTACGTCTCCGCTGGAAATGAGTGTGACGGGGCCGCCATCGATGCCCGTCGGAGCGGTCGCTGTTTCAATCGACGCGCCGACGACTCCGTAGACATAACACAGACGCTCGATCATTCGGCCGCGGCGGCGATGACTACTCTGGCTCGTCGCTTTCGGCGACGCGAACGGGGCCACCGCTGGTGGACATTCCGAACTTCTCTCGCCACTCGCGAACTTCCCTGAACCGTTTCATGATCTCGGCCTCGCGGCGGACGTACTCGTCGTCGTCGATTTCCCCCATCTCGAGTTGCAACTGGAGCGCCATCAGGTCTTCCTTGATCGGCGTGTCATCAGTCAGCTCTTCGCGGACGACGCGATCGACTTTTTCGAGCGTCCATCTCGTTCCCCAAACGGGGCCGAGGAAGGGGGCGAGCAGAATGTTGGTGAGAAGTCCCATGGGATCAACCCCGCGTCAGGTCGCTTTTTCCAGCTTCAGCTTGATGTTCACGAAATTATACGGCGGCCACGGTCCGGTGTACTTGAAGGTGAGAAGCTCCTCGTACAGCAGGCTGATGGCCTTCACCTTTTCGTCGAATGATCTCTCGTCCTTTCTCTCCACGAGGAAAGCGGCGTTCAGGATCATACGGTCGCCGATGACTTTGCTGCTGCGGCTGGCGACCGAGACTTCTTTCAGCTGTTCGTGGATGTCGTTCACGTAGCGATTGCTCGCCTCCTCCATCGCGGCCTCGACGAGACGACCCAGCTGCATGCGCGCGAAGTAAGTCGACGAGGCGGCGTTGCGCGTTATTTCGTCCTTGAGTCGGCGAATTTCGTCGTTGTCGCGCTCGATCGCGGCAACAACGCTGTCCCGGTCCCACAGAATCTTGAGGCCGAACTCGATCTTGTCCTGCATTTTGTCCAGTACGTCGGTGAACGCTTGATACGTGGAGTTGAGGAGAGCCCGCACATCGTTCTCCGAGCGGAAAATCGTGCCAAACGACATCGGGATGAGAGTGAACTCCCGCATCACCGTCTCGTTGACGAACTCATGAGCCAGGACGTTCTCGCGCGTCGGGTCGTAGATCACGATCGGAGTGTCGCTCACCACCGCCGACAGGTCCTTGTGGGTGACTGTGTATACGCGCGCGCCGCTCCCGATGCCGATCTCGCCGAACTCGCGCGAGCGGTCGTTCCGGATGATGCAGTAGACGTACTTTCCCTCGAGGGGTGTGGATTCCGTCGCTGCGCTGGCGCTTTCGGCTGCGGTCATGATTTGGTCGGCACGGGAAATTTATTTCGCGGCTGCAATGAAGATCCAAACGCCAATCGTGAAGCCAATCCCAATCTTTAAGACCGTGGACATCACGCGTCCGATCAATGCTCCCTTCGCGACGCGGGTGGCATCTCCTGTTGACGATCCGCCGGTAAGCTCCGCAATCAGCGCTCCAAGGAAAGAGCCGATAAATGCGCCAATGACGGGTCCAATGATCGGTATCGGAACTCCGACAATCGCCCCCGCCATGCCTCCAAGAATCGCCCCCCAGCCAGCGCGGCGCGAGCCGCCGTACTTTCGGGCATAGCGGCCAGTAAGAGAGAACTCCAGAAGCTCGGCCACGAAAGCCAGCACCGCGACGGCGACCAGAGTGACCCAGCCGATCGGTTCGCCCGGGACGATCAAGTTATAGGCGACAGCTGTCGCCACCATGATCCAGAGCCCGGGCAATCCCAGAACGATCAGGATCAGCGACAATATGATCACGCCAGCAAGAATCAGCAGATACATCAGCCCAGTTCCCTGGCTAGAGCAGAAAGGAGGGCGCTCGCTTCCGCGACGCCATTCCCCCCGAACGCATTGGAAGTATCGCGCCGGGTATGAATACGCGCGAGAGTCGACAGGGTCCCGCGACTGAGAGTGACCGCTTCGATACCCAAATCGGAGAACGCCATGCTGTCGGCCAGAATTCCGGGGATGAGGCGCCGCATGGGCAGCCGTACGCCCAGTGCGCCGGCGATTGTTTCAGCCGCCGCCGCGATCCGCTTCGGCTTGGCTCCCGTATACATGCACCACCAATCGCCAGTGTCGTCCACCGTATCGCAGTTCAGGACTCGGAGTCCAGGTTCGGCGGAGGCCGGCGCATGCGCAGTCAGCCAGGCCCTTGCACCAGCCAGGCCAAGCTCTTCCCCGCTGGTGATGAGAATGCCGAGGTCGCGGGGTGCGGATTCCGACCGCGCCGCGAGGAGAACCGCAGCAACGCCGCTGGCGTTATCGACCGCTCCATTGGAGTCATTTCGGATGAAGCAGAGCATCGAAGGAAGCGCTGTGAGGACTGCCAGGATCGCAAGCAAGTGCCACACCGATTCAATCAAGCTTATTCCCACAAGAGCGAGCAGGAGAACTCCGAACGAAGCGGCAGTAGCTGCAGCCAGGGCGACCGAGCTTGCTATTCGAATCAGTATCGGCACGGTTTGGGACTTGGAGTCGCAATGAGCAACGAGCCAAACCGCCGGATTGCCGCGCTTCGCTTCCAGATTCCGGGACTTCGCACGGCGCAGCGGAAACCGCGCGATCCAGCGTCGCTTCGCGTCACCTGAAGCAAGGATGAGAGCAGTCAATAGCGCCGCGCCAACCAACAGTGCGGCCAGCGGCCCATGATGGACTGCCATGTGCGCGACCGCGAGAACTGTTGCCGCCTGAAATGCAGCGGCGAGCGGCGGCCCCCACCGCGCGGGCCATTCAGAGTACTCGAACGACTGCTCGTGGCACTCGAATCCCGCGCGCTCGAGCTCGGCCCGGCACAACGCTCTCGCGGCGGATTCTTCAGCGCTTCCCGCAAACCTCGGTTTTTGCGCCAGATCGGAGATCAGATTTTTCGCGCGCTGAACGAGGTCAGCTTCTGCCATAAAAGACGTCTAGGTGAGCCCCATTTTCTGCTTCACTTCTTTCATCGTCTTCCCGGCTTCCGACCGAGCGTGCTCGGCCCCGGCGGCGAGGTCGCTTTTCATCTTCTTCGGATTTGCCGCGATCTCCTTCGCACGGGCCCGAATGGGAGCTACCTCCTTCTCCATCGATTCATGCAGAACCTTCTTGCAATCGATGCAACCCCAACCGGCTGTCCGGCACTGCACCGCGACGTGGTCGACTGTCGCCGGCGCACTGAACGCCTTGTGCAAGTGATAAATGTTGCAGACCTCCGGCGTGCCAGGATCGGTCCGCCGCACGCGCGCCGGATCGGTCACCGCTGGTTTCAACTTTTCCCAGATCGACGCCGGATCCTCGAGCAGATCGACCGTGTTCCCGAGCGACTTCGACATCTTCGCCTGCCCATCCAATCCCATGACGCGGCGCGTGGGAGTGAGCAGCGGCTTCGGCTCCGGAAAGAATCCACCTCGTTCGGCCGTGGGAGTCCTGGCTGCGGCCGGCGCCGGCTTCGCGCCGGTCACGCGGCTCCCCGCCTGCACACGAACGTCGAACCGCGCGTTCCATTTACGCGCTATCTCGCGCGACAGCTCGAGGTGCTGCACCTGGTCCTCGCCAACCGGCACCAGTTCGGCGCGATACAAAAGAATGTCGGCCGCCTGAAGTACCGGATAGTTGAGTAATCCGGCGGGAACACTCTCTTCGCGGCTCGCCTTTTCCTTGAACTGAGTCTGGCGCTCGAGCTCACCCAGGGGCGTGAGAGTGTTGAATATCCATGCAAGCTCCGTATGTTCCGGCACCATCGACTGCACGAACAGTGTGCACTTCGACGGATCCAGTCCGGCGGCGAGCAGTGACAACGCCATGTCAGCCGTGCGGGCGCGCAGGTCGGCGGGCTCGTAGGGAACCGTGATGGCGTGGTAGTCGACGATGCAGAAGAACGACTCGTATTTGTGCTGCAGCTCAACCCAGTTCTTGACGGCGCCGAGGTAGTTTCCGATGTGCAGGGAGCCGGAGGGCTGAATGCCGCTGAAGATGCGGGACATTGCGCCAAATTAAAGAGCGAGCGAGAGGAGTTGCAAGCAATTTCACAAACTGACGGCGGCGATTCCGAGCTGCTCGACATCGCGCTGGAGGCGGCTCGCGGCGGAGCACGCGTCATTCGAGACGCCACCGATCAGCGCGAGAAGCTGGTGTGGGAGACGAAGGGACGCTCCGATTTCGTCAGCGAAGTGGACAAGGCATCGGAGCAGGTGATCCGGGACGTCATCGCCCGCCGTCTTCCTGATGCAAGCGTCCTCGGCGAGGAGCTGTCGCCGACGGTGATCGCAAGCAAAGGAATCGTCGTAATCGCCGATCCACTGGATGGGACCACCAACTTTCTGCATGGCTACCCTGAGTATTCCGTCTCGATCGCGATCGCGCGCAACGGCGTTCTGTGCGCGGGTGTCGTGCTCAATGTGGCCCGGAACGAAGAGTTCACAGCGAGGCGCGGCGACGGCGCGTTTCGCGACGGCAAGCGCATCCATGTCTCGAATCTCCGAGAGGCGGGCAGGTCGCTGATCGGAACCGGCTTCCCGTTCAAGACACTCGAGAAGTTGCCACAATACCTGCAGCAGTTCAGTTTGGTGATGCGTGGGACGGCCGGAATTCGCCGGGCGGGGTCGGCGGCGCTCGACCTGTCGAATGTTGCGTGCGGGAGGTTCGACGCGTTCTGGGAGCTCGTTCTGGCGCCCTGGGATGTTGCCGCGGGAATACTGATGGTGCAGGAAGCAGGAGGCATCGTCACGGATATCGACGGAAATCCGCCGCACCTCACCGCCGGATCCTTCGTCGCCGGAAATCCGGCGATGCACGCGTGGCTGCTCCAGACTGTCAAGCGTGCCAACATGAGCAAGGAAAAGACTGAATGAAGCTCGTCGAATGTGTTCCGAATTTTTCCGAGGGCCGCCGTCCCGAAGTCATCGACGCGATCCGCGACGCTATCGCGGCGGTTGAGGGAGTCTCGGTTCTCGACGTGTCGTCCGATTCTTCCCACAATCGATCGGTGATCACGTTCGTCGCGCCGGTCGAGACCGCCGTAGATGCCGCTTTCGCCGGAATCAAGACGGCAGCGGACCGAATCGATCTCTCCCAACACACCGGCGAACATCCTCGCATCGGCGCAACCGACGTGGTGCCGTTCATCCCGCTGGAAGGGTCGACGATGGAGGATTGCATCGCTCTCGCCCGCGCGCTCGGTGAAAGAGTCGGACGCGAGCTGAAGATTCCGGTCTATCTCTACGAGCGGGCCGCAACGACGCCCACACGAGAGAATCTCGCCGACGTCCGCCGCGGCGAATTCGAGGGACTGCGGGAAGAGCTGGGTAAGAACCCGGCACGCAACCCTGATTTCGGGCCGACAAAGATCCACCCGACCTTCGGAGCGATTGCGATCGGCGCGCGCCCGTTTCTCGTCGCGTACAACGTCTACCTCGGACCCGCATCCAACCTCCAGATCGCGAAGAATATCGCCAAGGCCGTGCGCGGATCGTCCGGCGGTTTCAAGTACGTCAAGGGACTCGGTCTCGAGGTGGATGGCCAGGCCCAGGTATCAATGAACCTCGTCGATACCGAGAAAACGCCGTTGCACCACGCATTCGACTTCGTGAAGCTGCGCGCGGAAGCAGAAGGAGCGCCGGTGAGCTGGAGTGAAATTGTCGGCCTGGTGCCCGAAAGAGTTCTGTTCGACGCCGCAGTCAGTCACCTTCAGCTCAAGCAATTCACGCCGGAGCAGGTGCTCGAGCGTCAGGTGCGCGAAGTCGTGAGCGGCGGCGAGAGCGTGAGCGGATTTCTGGCCGCGGTCGCCTCATCGAATCCCGTCCCGGGCGGTGGAAGCGTCGCCGCACACGCCGGCGCGCTGGCGGCCGCGCTTGCGCAGATGGTCGCGGGCCTCACCATCGGAAAAAAGAAATACGCCGCCGTTGATTCCGAGATGAAGGAAGCCGCTCTCCAGGCGGGTGCACTGGGCAACAGGCTCGCAACGCTGGTCAAGCGGGACGCCGAAGCGTACGCCCTGGTGTCGGAAGCCTATAAGCTGCCCAAAGAGCCCGCCGAGGCAGCCGCGCGTCGTTCCCAAACGGTGACGAACGCGCTGCTCAAGGCAGCCGAGGTGCCACTCGAGACCGCGCGCGCCGCCGTGGAAGTCGCGCAGCTGGCCGCGCTCCTCGCCGAGAAGGGAAATACGAACGCGGTTACCGATGCCGGGGTCTCCGCGTTACTTGCGGTAGCGGCGGCCAAGGGCGCGGCGTACAACGTGCGGGTCAACGTTCAGGCGCTCGATGACAAGTCGAAGGGCCAGTCTCTCGCGCGTGAGGCAGAGGAACTTGTGAAAAAGGCTAGCGACCTTGGCGACGAGGCCACTAAGCGCGTCGAGCGCGCGCTTTCCGGCTGACGCTCAACACGGAGCAACCATGAGGATACGCGTTCGCGCATTTGTCCTCATTCCAAATCTGCTGGCGTTGAACATGGTGGCCGGCCAGGTCGCGACGCCCGCCCGCACGACTCCGCTAATCGGCACGTGGGAAGCGGTGACTCGTTCAGCTGGTGGACTGGGATCGACGATCTCATTCCAGTCCGACAACTCGATGAGCTATACCCTCGGCGCAATGGTTGACATGAAGTACAAGCGCGCCCGGGACAGCCTCTACATCATCGATCCGGCGAATGGCATTAACGCGTTCAGGATTGCGATCCTGCGCGACACCCTGGTGATGGTCAACGAGGGAAAGGAGCAGCGCGAGACGCGCGTCGGCGCACCATTGAAGGGCGCCGACCCGGTGATCGGTCGCTGGACTTATCTCCATTACACGGGCGTGCCCGCGTTCGAAGAATACACGCCGGGCGGAGACTTCCGCCTGAGGGTGCCGATCCGCACCCTGCAAGGGACCTACGTGACGATGGGCGATTCGGCGATGATGCATCTCCCGGGACCGGGAGGAGGAGACCGCGCGGTGCGGTTCACGGTGGTGGGCGATACTCTGCAAATGGCCTGGAACGGTCAGACCAGTCGCTACGTCAAGGCTGCGCCATTGCTAAGGCGCTAGCGCCGTCAGTATGCGCGGTCCGTTGTCCGTGACCGCGATCGTATGTTCGAAATGCGCCGAGCGCGTACCGTCCACACTGACCACGGTCCATCGATCGGGCATCGTTCGCGTGCCCGGCATGCCGACGTTCACCATCGGCTCGATGGCGATCGTCAGTCCAGGCTGAAGGCGGACGCCTCGTTTGGGCTTGCCATAGTTCGGTACCTGCGGATCCTCGTGGAATCCGACTCCGATACCATGTCCAACGAGATCACGTACCACACTAAAGCCAGCCGCTTCGACAACACCCTGCACCGCCGCGCCGATATCGCCGATATGATTTTCAGCGGTTGCCGCCTTTATCCCGGCCGCGAGTGCCTTCTTCGTGACATCGAGCAGCTTCTTCGACTCCGCATCGACTTTGCCGACTGCGACCGTGGTCGCTGAATCCGTGTAGTACCCATCGAGCTTCACGCCGATGTCGATCGAGACGAGGTCTCCTTCCTCGATCAGGCGCTTCTTCGAGGGGATCCCGTGCACGATCTCCTGATTGATGGACGTGCAGATGCTCGCCGGGAAATTGTATAGGCCTTTGAACGCCGGCGTGGCGCCCGGATGGTTGCGAATGAACTCATCGGCGATCTTGTCCAGGTCCAGAGTCGTCATGCCCGGACGCACGCTCTTCTCCAGCAGCAGCACAGTTGCCGCCAGTATCTCGCCCCCGCGCGCCATGATCTCGATTTCGCGCGGCGACTTGATCTGGATCATTTCTTGAGCGCCTTGAGAGCGCGGCTTGTCACTTCGTCCACCGGCGCATCCGCGTCAATCTTCTGAACTTTCATCTTGTGATCGGCGTACCAGTCGATCACCGGTGCCGTCTGCCTGCGATACACCTCGAGGCGATTCCGGACGGCTTCGGGCTCGTCATCCTTGCGACGTACGAGCTTACCGCCGCACTTCTCGCACTTCGAGCCCGGGTCGCGCCCGGTATAGGGCGTTTGACAGCCCTCGCAAACAGTGCGGGTGCTCAACCGCTTCACCAGCTCGTCATCGGCCACATCGAACAGCAGCACCTTGTCTACCTTCTTTCCGATCTCACCGAGCATGACCTCGAGCCCCTCGGCTTGCGGCACAGTGCGAACCGCGCCATCGAGGATGGCTCCCTTTTTCGTCGCGGGCGAAGTCATGACATCCTGAAGAATACCGAGGATGACCGAATCCGGCACCAGATCGCCGCGATCCATGTACGCTTTTGCCTCGAGCCCCCGCCTGGTGCCATCACGGACCGCCGCCCGCAGGACGTCGCCGGTCGCGATCTTCGGAATCCCGAGGCGCATGGCGAGTTTGTCCGCCTGCGTTCCCTTACCCGCTCCGGGCGGGCCGAGCAGCACGATGATCATCGGAGATACCGGCAAAAGAGTCGGAGGAGCTTTTGGCTCCTCCGATCGAAGTCTAGTAAGTGCCGCCGGTCGTACGGCCGCGGAATCGCACTCGTCCCTTCTTCATGAAGCCATCATACTTTCTGAGCAGCAGGTGCTGATTGACCTGCGCCATCGTGTCGAGCGCGACACCGACCACGATCAGCAGCGATGTTCCACCAAATCTGAACGGGACGTTGATCATGTCGGCGATGAACACCGGCAGCAGCGCGATGAACGTCAGGAACAGCGCGCCCGGGAACGTGATGCGCGAAACGACGTGATCGATGTACTCGGCCGTCTTCGCGCCTGGCTTCACGCCCGGAATGAATCCGCCCTGCTTCTTCAGATTCTCCGAGATGTCGACCGGGTTGAAGATGATAGATGTGTAGAAGTACGTGAAGAACACGATCAGAATCGTCTGCAGCAGGTAGTACAGCCAGGTGCCCGGCTGGAAATATTCAGAGACGATGCGCGCGTTCTCGTTGCCGCTGAACTGCGCGATTGCGCCAGGGACGACGATCACCGATGAGGCGAAGATGATCGGCATCACGCCCGCCGCGTTCACGCGCAGTGGAATGAAATTCTTCGCCGCTTCCCTCTGCCGGCCCCGTGCCATTGTCCGCTGCGGAATCTGAATCATCACGCGGCGCGCAGCCATCGTAATCGCGATCGTGCCGGCAACGACCCCCACCATGACAAGGCCGAGCACTACCAACGAGAACGGACCGACCGCCTGCGTCTTCACGAAGCCAACGGTGCTGAAGATTCCCGGCCAGAACCTCTCGACGATCGAGAAGAAGATGATCAGCGATGCGCCGTTGCCAAGTCCTCTCTCCGTGATCTGCTCGCCAAGCCACATCACGAAAATCGCGCCAGTGGTGAGAACCGTCACCATCTGGAGCTTGAACCCGAACCCCGGATTGACCACCGCGTTCTCCAGGGACGACGTGAAGAGCGCGAATCCCCATCCTTGCACCACGGCGAGGACGACGGTCACGTAGCGCGTCCATTGCGTCACGCGCTTCCTGCCCTCCTCGTCCTTCTGCATCTTCTCGACGGTCGGAATCACCACGCCGGCGATCTGCATGAAGATGCTGGCGGAGATGTAAGGCATGATGCCGAGCGCGAACACAGTCGCGTGCGAAAGTCCGCCGCCGACGAACAGGTCGTAAAGACCGAGAAGTCCGCCCTTCCCCTTGTTGGCGAAGAAATCGGTGAGCGCCACGACGTCGACGCCCGGCGCCGTGATGTGCGCGCCGACTCTGTAAATCACGAGACAGATAAACGTGAAGACGATCTTGTCCCGCAACTCCGGCGTGTTGTAGATGTTGCTGACTGCCGCCGCTGGGGCTGATTGCGCCATTTAGTTCTCTACTCGGCCTCCGGCCGATTCGATTTTCTGCCGAGCGCCAGCGCTCATCTTGACGCCGCGCACGATGACACCCTTTGCGGCATCACCATTCGCGAGAAGCTTGGCGGGACCCTTCCCTTTGCGAATCAATCCCGCTTCGGCCAGGGTCTCCTCCGTCACTTCAGCGCCCTTCGGCAGCTTGGCAAGGTCCTCGAAACCGACGACCTGGTTCTCTACACGAAAGATATTCGTGAACCCGCGCTTTGGTATGCGACGCGTGAGCGGCATCTGACCGCCCTCGAACTGCGGCTTGCCGCCGCCGGGGCCGTGGTGGCCAGATCTGGCCTTGATGCCCTTGTGTCCCTTGCCCGACGTCTTACCGGTGCCCGATCCAGGCCCGCGTCCGAGCCTCTTGCGATTCCGGTGCGATCCGGGCGCAGGAACCAGATTGTGCAGCCCGATCTTTTCGACGCGATCCGGCGCTCCGAGTTTTTCCCGACGTGTTGGTTTGTCTGCCACTTGTTAATCCTCTACCGGCGTCACTTCGACGAGATGACGCACGTGCTTGATTTGCCCGCGTAGCGTGGGTGAGTCCTGCCTGGTCACTTCAGACTGGTGATGCCTTAGCCCGAGGGCTTCGAGCGTCAGACGCATCCGCCACGAGTGGCCGATGCCGCTTCTCACCTGCTTGATGCGAACCTTTCCCTTCGTGATGGTTTCCTTGGGGGTTGTCTTCGGCCCTTTCGTTCTCCACCACACGTGTGTTCTAGGCATGTGCGACGGCCTCCTTCGACTTGGCGCGTGACCGGTAACCGAGGCTCGAGACTTCGATACCGCGCTCGCGCGCGATCTGCTCGACCGTCGTCAGCTGCTGTAGTCCGTCCAACGCCGCCAGCACCATGTTGTGCGGGTTCGTCGAGCCGAGACTCTTGGTGAGAATGTCGGCGATGCCGGCGCATTCCATGATCGCGCGCACCGCGCCGCCGGCGATGACACCGGCTCCCGGAGCCGCCGGCTTCATCAGGACCTTGCCAGCTCCATGAGTGCCAACGACTTCGTGTGGGATCGTTCCGCCGGTCATCGGGATCGCGACCATGTTGCGGCGCGCTCCATCGACAGCCTTGCGAACCGCCTCCGACACTTCGTTTGCCTTTCCGGTGGCGAATCCGACTCGACCCTGTCCATCTCCGACCGCGACGAGAGCGTTGAACGAGAAGCGCCGTCCGCCCTTCACCACTTTGGCCACGCGATTGATGGCGATCACGTTCTCGACGAGCTCGCTGCCGCCATCGCCGCGTCCACCGTCGCGATCACGACCCTTGCCCTCGCGGCCTCTGCCGCCGCGCTGGCCGCCTTCGCCGCGCGCCCCGCCGCCTCCGCCCTGGCCGCCGCCTCCGCCGCCGGATCCACGACCTCGGCCGGCGCCACCGCCGCCTGGCCCGCCGCGTCCGCCACCACCGCGCCCGCCACGTCCGCCAGCACCTCCGCCGCTGCGGGCACTACCGCCAGTGCGTGGACGTTCTGCTGCCGCCGGCTGTTCGGCCGAAGCTCCTTCGGGATTCTCGTTTTCCGCCATTTATTAAAACTCCAGCCCGCCTTCGCGGGCTCCGTCGGCCACACCTTTAACGCGGCCGTGATATTTGTATCCAGCTCGATCGAACACCACACGCTTGACGCCGGCATCCTTTGCCTTGGCGGCGATGCGCTTTCCAACTTCCACTGATCTTTGGGTCGGCTTCCCCTCGAGACCGGAATCGGTCACGGTCATGATCGTGCGCTGAGTCGCGTCATCCACCAGCTGGGCATAGATGTGCTTGAGCGAACGATATACAACGAGACGTGGACGCTCCGCGCTTCCCACCACTTTCTTGCGAAGGCGGAAGTGACGGCGCGAACGAAGCTGATCGCGCGACTTTGGTCTGGCCATCTTCGGCATTACTTGGCTCCCGCCTTGCCCGCCTTTCCTGCTTTACGGCGGACCTGTTCTCCAACGTACTTGATTCCCTTGCCCTTGTAAGGCTCGGGCGGCCTGAGGCTGCGCAGCTCCGCCGCAACCTGGCCCACGACTTCCTTGTTCGCGCCTTCGATGATTATCGACGTCGGCTGAGGCGCGCTGAGCTTGATCCCTTTTGGTGCTTCGTACTTGACCGGATGCGAGAATCCGAGAGCGAGCTGCAGTCCGTACGGACGCTGGTCCGCCTTGTAGCCGACTCCAACGAGCTCGAGCTCCTTCTTGAAGCCCTTGGTCACACCTTCGACCATGTTCGCGACGAGCGTGCGGCTGAGGCCGTGGAGCGCCTTATGGTTGTCTTCATCCGAGGGGCGCTCGACCAGAATCTGGCCGTCCTTGAGCGAGACCTTCATGTCGGTATGGAGGGTCCTCTCCAGCTCACCCTTTGGTCCCTTCACGTGGACGGTATTGCCTTCGACCGTCGCGGTCACGCCCTTCGGGATCACCACGGGATGCTTTCCAATTCGTGACATCTGTCTCTATCTCCCTTACCAGACCAGCGCGAGAAGCTCGCCGCCGGTTCGGGCCTGCCGCGCTTGACGATCCGACATCACGCCCTGCGACGTGCTGAGAATCGCCATGCCGAGCCCGTTGCGAACGCGCGGTATTTCAGCGACCGCGACGTACTTGCGAAGACCAGGTGTCGAGACGCGACGGAGCTCGCGGATCACCGGCTGGCCGCCCTGCGCATACTTGAGCACCACGCGCAGCAGCTGCTTGCCCTCCTCCGTGTCGAGGGTCTTGTAGTCCTGAATGAAGTTGTTCTCCTTCAGGATCTTCGCGATCTCCACCTTCAGTTTCGAGAGCGGCATGTCCACGCGGCGGTGCTTCGCCCCGCAGGCGTTGCGGATGCGCGTGAGCATATCGGCTATCGGATCGGTCATACTCATTAAATGATCTTCCTTAGTCCTACCGTATCCCGTTCCCGGGACGCGTAGAAGTGAATGGTTACCAGCTCGCCTTGCGGACGCCCGGGATATAGCCCGACAGCGCCTGTTCTCTGAAGCAGATTCTGCAAAGCCCGAACTTTCTGAGGAAAGCGCGTGATCTCCCGCACCGTCCGCACCGATTGTGCTGGCGTACGGGGAACTTCGGCTTCCGCTTGCTCTTCTCTACCATGGCCTTACGTGCCATTACAATCTCTCTCGCTGAATTGGTTTACTGCTGTGTGATGATCGGCTTGTCATCACCACGGAACGGCATCCCGAGCTCGCGCAGGAGCGCGAATGCCTGGTCGTCCTTGTTCGTGGTGGTGACGAAAGTTATGTCCATGCCGTGGATCTGCTCGACCATGTCGTAGTTGATCTCCGGGAAGATCATCTGCTCCTTGACGCCGAGCGTGTAGTTCCCGCGTCCGTCGAACGAGCGCGTGTTGACGCCGCGGAAGTCGCGAATGCGCGGGATCGCCACGGTCACGAACCGATCGAGGAACTCCCACATTCTCGCGCCGCGAAGCGTGACTGCGGCACCAATTTCCTGTCCCTGCCTGAGTCCGAAGTTGGCGATGGACTTCTTCGCCTTCTTCCGAACCGGCCGCTGACCGGTGATGATGCTGAGCTCGAAGACGACCGTGTCCAGAACCTTGGCGTTCTTGATGGCCTCGCCTACACCACAATTGAGCACGATCTTCTCGAGCGTCGGGATCTGGTGCACGTTCGTGAACCCGAACTGCGACATCAGCCGGTCGCGCACCGTGTTCATGTAGTAGACGTGCAACCGCGGTGGTGGAACCGGCAGGTCCTTGCCGGCGTGCTCCGCCTGGACCTGCGCCTGAACCTCGCGCTTCTTTCCCTGTTTCTTCTCTTTCGTTGCCATTCTCTGGTTCCTCGCTCAGCGAATACGGGGGATTGGTTCCCCGTTCTTGACGCTGACGCGCTCCTTGGTTCTTCGACGCTCGATATGTGTCGTGTCGGTGTCGAAACGGGATCTCGTTCTGGTCGGCTCGCCGGATTTGGGGTCGAGCAGCATCACGTTCGACGAGTGCACCGAAGCCGGCGCCTCACGAATTCCGCTGGTCTCCTCCGCCGTACGCGCCTTGCGGTGCATCTTCACCATGTTCACGCCCTCGATGAGGACGCGACCACTCTTGAGGAAGACGCGGAGAACCTTGCCTTCCTTGCCTTTGTCGTCGCCGCGCATCACCCGCACCGTGTCTCCCTTCGACACGTGCAGCTTCATGCGCTTGGAGTTCTCGGCGTGCCGCGCGTGCAGCCGCGTCTTCGCCGTCTTTCTATATGTCAGGATTCTCACTTTACAGAACCTCTGGGGCCAGCGAGACGATCTTCATGTACTTCTTCTCGCGGAGCTCGCGCGCCACGGGTCCGAAGATGCGGGTCGCCCGCGGCTCGCCCTGTTCGTTGATGATTACGACTGCGTTCTCGTCGAAGCGGATGTAGGAGCCGTCCTTGCGGCGCGTCTCCTTGGCCGTGCGCACCACCACCGCGCGCGCGACGTCCGACTTCTTCACCGTGCCGTTGGGGAGCGCGTTCTTCACGGCGACGATGACGACATCGCCGAGCGTGGCGTAGCGCCGGCGCGTTCCGCCGAGCACGCGGATCACGAGCGCCGTTTTCGCGCCCGAGTTGTCCGCTACCTTGACCACCGATTCCTGCTGGATCACTGGTCGTCTCCGTTAACGTGCACGTTCGATGATTTCGACCACGCGCCATCTCTTGTCCTTCGACAAGGGCCGGGTCTCCATGATGCGGACGGTGTCGCCCGTCTTTGCCTCGTTTTGCTCGTCGTGCGCTTTCAGCTTCTTCGTGCGGCGGACCATCTTGCCGTAAACGGGATGCTGGACCCTGCGCTCGATCGAGACCACGACGGTCTTCGCCATCTTGTCGCTGACGACCATACCGATGCGCGTCTTCCGCGCGTTCCGTTCGATCGCCCCGCTTTCTCTCTTCGCCAATTCAGCCATTAAGCCCTCTTACTCCTCTTCGCACGGTTGGTCGCAGTGGCCGCTTTAAGCCCGCGTCTTCCCGTCACACGTCTAGCCTTCACACGCGTCGGCTCATTTGCCTCGGCGATTCCGATGATTTTCTCGCGCAGCACGGTCTTGAGCCGCGCTACGTCCCTGCGAATCACCCGCAACCGCAGCGGGTCGTCCAAAGTGCGCGTCCCGGACGCGAGGCGAAGGTTGAATCTCTCCCTCTCCAGCTCTGCGATGCGGGAGTTGATGTCCGCCTCGCTCATCTCGCGAATGTCCTTAGCCAGCATCTGTGTGAGCCTCCTCACGTACCACGAACTTCGACTTCACTCCGATCTTGGCGGCGGCAAGCGCCATCGCCTTGCGTCCGATCTCGGGCGTCACGCCCTCCAGCTCGAACATCACTCTGCCTGGCTTCACCACGGCTACCCATCCCTCTGGCGAGCCCTTTCCCTTACCCATGCGGGTCTCAGCCGGCTTCTTGGTGATCGGCTTGTCCGGAAAGATCCTGATCCAGACCTTGCCGCCACGCTTGATGTGCCGCGTCAGCGCGACACGCGCCGCTTCGATCTGGCGGTTGGTAACCCATCCTGGCTCGATCGCCTTCAGGCCATAGTGCCCGAACGAGACCTCGTTGCCACGCGTGGCAAGTCCCTTCGTCCGACCCTTGAACCTCTTTCTGAACTTTACGCGCTTGGGGCTAAGCACCTTTAGATCTCCTTAGACGCCAGTCGAGTAAGTCTTGCCGCGACGATCTTCCACGATCTCGCCCTTGAAGATCCAGACCTTCACACCGATGGTGCCGAAGGTGGTCTTCGCGGTGGACGTCGCGTAGTCGATGTCCGCGCGCAGCGTGTGCAGAGGTACACGACCTTCGTGATAACCCTCGACGCGCGCGATCTCGGCGCCGCCGAGACGGCCGCCGCATTTGATCTTGATACCACCAGCTCCCATGCGCATCGCGCTCTGCACCGCGCGCTTCATGGCGCGTCGGAACGAGATGCGTTGCGCCAGCTGGTTCGCGATGTTGTCGGCGACAAGCTGTGCATCGAGCTCGGGACGCTTGATCTCTTCAACGTTGATCCCGACTTCCTTGCCCGAGAGCCGCGACAGCTCGTCACGGAGCTGATCTACTTCCGCTCCCTTCTTACCGATGACGACGCCGGGACGGCCGGTGTGGATGGTGACCACGACCTTGCCCGGCTTCCGCTCGATGCGGATGTCGGCGATCGCCGCGTGACCAAGGCGCGCCTTCAGATACTTGCGAAGGAGCTCGTCCTCGCGGAGCAGCGCCGGAAAGTCGCGGTTCGCGTACCACTGCGATCTCCAGGTCTTGGAGATGCCGAGGCGGAAGCCGATCGGATGTGTTTTCTGACCCATTAACGTTTGCTCCTTGAGGAACTCGAAGCCTTTGCCGTCGAACGCTCAGCAGTTGGTGCGGAGCGCGTAGCGCGGAGCTTCTCTTCACGGGCGTCGAGGATGATCTCGACGTGACTGGTTCTCTTTCTGATCGGTGTGGCGCGACCCTGCGCCGCCGGCATGAAGCGGCGAAGCGCGGGGCCCTCGTTTACGATCGCGTGACTGATATAGAGCGTATCCACGTCGACCGGCTCGCTCCCTTCTCTCGACTTGAACTCGGCGTTCGCGACCGCGGAGTTGAGAACTTTCTCGATCTGCTTCGCCGCATGCTTCTTGGAGAAGCGGAGAAGACCGAGTGCTTCGTTCACATCCTTGCCGCGGATCTGATCGATGACGAGACGCATCTTGTACGGAGACTGGCGCGTCGTGCGCTGAGTGGCGCTCGACACCCCTTTCTTCTCGGCGGCGTGACGCGCCGCGCGGATTCTCGATCTCTCGCTCACTTGACCGCCTGCGTTCCCTTGGCGGGCGTCGCGGTAGGCGGAGCGCCACCCGGGCCGGAGGTCGGAACTCCGCCGGCTTTCTTGTCCGTCGCCTTCACCGCGCCGGTGTGTCCGCGAAACAGACGCGTCGGCGCGAACTCACCGAGCTTGTGCCCGACCATGTTCTCCGTCACGTAGACCGGGATGAACTTGTTGCCGTTATGAACCGCGAACGTGTGACCGACGAAGTCGGGGATGATCGTGCTCGAACGTCCCCAGGTCTTGATCACCCGCTTCTCGTTCTTGGCGTTCATCGTCGAGACTTTCGTCATCAGCGCGTCTTGAACGTACGGACCTTTTTTTACGCTTCTTCCCATATCCGATTCCCAGAATTGGTTGCTTGCTTACTGAGTCGCTTTGCCGCGCTTGCGTCCGCGGACGATCAGGCGCTGCGATGGCTTCTTCTTGTTGCGCGTCTTCACGCCTTCCTTGTTGCCCCACTTGTCGACGACGTTGCGCCCGCCGCGCGTACGACCGCCGTGCGGGTGATCGACCGGGTTCATGACCTCGCCACGCACCTTGGGGCGAACGCCGAGCCAACGGCTCTTCCCAGCCTTACCGTGCGACAGCAGCTCGTGCTCCGCATTCCCGACAGTGCCTACGGTCGCCAGGCATTCGCCGTGGACCATGCGCATCTCACTCGAGGCCATACGGAGCGTCACGTACTCGCCTTCCTTTGCCACGACCTCGACCTTGGTGCCGGCCGAGCGCGCCATCTTTCCGCCCGCGCCCGGCTTCAGCTCGACGTTGTGCACGTCGGTTCCGAGCGGGATCTCACGGAGAGGAAGTGCATTGCCGACGCGGCTGTCCGAGCCCTTGCCGGATACGATCTTGTCCCCGACGGACAATCCCTTCGGGTGCAGGATGTAGCGCTTCTCACCGTCCTCGTACTCGACCAGCGCGATGCGCGCCGTGCGGTTCGGATCGTATTCGATCTCACGCACCGTCGCCTGCATCCCGAACTTGTTGCGCTTGAAGTCGATAATGCGGTACATGCGCTTGTGACCACCGCCGATGCGACGCATGGCGATGTGCCCGTGATTGTCGCGGCCGCCGCTCTTCGTGAGCGGCTCCATCAGCGACTTCTCACCCGTCGTCCTCGTGATCTCCGAGAAATCGGGGATCGAGCGTGACCGCGAGCTCGGGGTTACTGGCTTGAATTGACGAACGCCCATTTCTTACGCCTCGAAGATGTCGATCGAGTCGCCGGCCTTCAGCGTCACGATCGCCTTTTTCCAATGTGGACGACGTCCGACGACCTGTCCCACGCGGCGATCCTTCCCGCGGTGGTTCGAGGTCCAGACGCCGGTGACGGTAACGTTGAAGAGCTCCTCGATCGCTTTTCTGATGTGGATCTTCGTCGCTTTCGGGTGCACGCGAAACGTGTATTCACCGCGATCCTGATACGCGCCCGAGGTCTGCTCGGTGACGATCGGAGTGATGATTGTGCGAGTCAGTGTTGGCATCGCCTACTTCCCCTTTTTCTTGCCGGCTGACTTCCTGGCCGACGTTTTCTTTGCACTCTTGGCTGCTGCCTTTGGCTTGGCGGACTTGCCGGCGGCCTTGGCAGCTTTTCTCGCCGCCTTGTGCGTGTTTGAGCTCTTGGCGGCAGCCTTCGCCGTCTTGCGCTCCGCCTTCTCCGCGCCGCGAGACTTGGTCTCCGCCTTGGGTCTTGCCGCGCGTGGCTTCTCGTCGACCGCCGCTAGCTCGTACCCGAGCGCGTTGGATTCCACCAGCACGACATCCGACCAGAGGATGTGATACGTCGAGACATCCGAGTACGGCATCACGTGCGTACGCTGCAGGTTGCGTGCACTCAAAAAGACGTTCGGCTTCATTCCATCCGTAAGGATCAGCACTTTCTTGTCAGTCACGCCGAGCGCCGCGAGGAGCGAGACCATCTGCTTGGTGTTCGGCGCGTCGTAGTTGAAGTTGTCGATCACGATCAGCGCATCTTCCCGGGCGCGCGCATTGAACGCGCTCTTGCGGGCGAGCTGACGAATCTGACGCGGCACCGTCTGGTTGTACTTGCGACCAGTCGGACCGAAGACAGTTCCACCGCCGACAAAGTGCGGGGCGCGACGTGAGCCCTGGCGGGCGCGACCGGTTCCCTTCTGCTTCCACGGCTTCTGGTTACCACCGGTGACAAGGCCGCGCGTCTTGGTGTACGCGAGCCCAAGGCGCTGGTTTCCCAGGAACGCCTTCACTGCCTGGTGCATCACCGGCATGTTGATGGTGCCATCGAACAGATCGACCGGTAGATCCAGGCGATCGCGCTCGGTTCCACCAGCGGTGTAAGCGGCTGCCTTCAGAGTTGGAGTCGTAGTCTCTGCCATGATTAGCCCTGCTTCTTCACGAGAACGATCCCGT
>Ga0137409_10002477_pt1 | contig 19756 bp, 17 predicted proteins | sample CZODoug1_16funga_FD_122059 | JGI IMG/M metagenome (GOLD analysis project Ga0137409, IMG submission 122059) | Vadose zone soil fungal communities from Angelo Coast Range Reserve, California, USA - CZODoug1_16fungal (Hybrid Assembly) | ecosystem: Environmental > Terrestrial > Soil > Vadose zone... | reverse complement strand
ACCGGCATCAACGCCTCGCACATGACCTGCCCGCACTACGAGCTGTTCGAGGGGAACCAGTCGTTCAACTTCGACGGCGACAATACCTGGGGCAACGCCGTGTACATCACGGTGTTCCGCAACCACTTCACCGGCAAGCGGCGGTCTGTCGCTCCTCTGGCGTTCACCGACACGGGGAACAGGCGAGCGATCGGCCTGATGGAAGGGCACAAGTGGTACTCGTTCGTGGGCAACGTGCTGGGCAACGCGACTCAAGGCCCGACCGGATACGTGCTCGACGCTCTCTTCCCCTGGGGCGACAACCCGATCGGCATGTGGCGGCTGGGCTACAACCCCGAGAACTGGAGCGCGCCCCCTGACCCGAACGTGACGGGCACCGTCATCCGCGAGGGCAACTTCGACTACGCCACCAGCCAGGTGCGCTGGGTGCTCGGGCCGCAGACGCTTCCCGCCTCGCTCTACCTGAGCGGCAAGCCGGCCTTCTTCGGCAACAACCCCTGGCCCTGGGTCGACCCCACCGGGACCGTCAAGGTCGCGACGTTGCCGGCGCGCGCCCGCTTCGACTCCCTGCACCCCTAGCGGCGGGGATTCGGCAATCGAGGCTTGCCCGATTTCGATAAACACGTTGTCATACACGTGCCCAGATCGACCCAGTTCAAAATTATCGATATCGAAACAGCCTTGTGTTGAGTATCGAACTGCTTTATAGACTGCGGCCAACTCACCACATTGGAGGCTCCACTGCACGCGCCCTGGCGGTTCGTTCGTCCTTCGTCTGCGTTCCGGCGTCGCTGGGGGGCGCGCCGCGAATACCACTTTTCAACCGTGCAACACACGAAGAGGTCGATGATGAATCCGCGAGCTCGGATCCACGCTATTTCACTGCTGGTCCTCGGGCTTGCTTTCGGCTGCGGCGCCCCGGAAGTCGGCGCGAATGCCAGCGATACGTCCCCCCATCGCGCCGCGCCCGCGTCTCTCACCGCAGCCGGCGGCTTGGACGTCTCGTCGCCGCTTTTGCTCGACAAGTCCTCGGTCGTCGCGGGCGACGTCCTGCGCGGGACGATCACCTACCAGAACACCAGCGTCGGCCCGATCTCGATCCAGCACGTGACCATCGGGACGCGGCCGCCCGGAGGGACGAACTCCGGCGGTCCTTTCCTCGACCTGCGGCCGCAGCTCGGTCCGCAGACGGTCCTGCCCGGAGCGACCCTCACGCTCGCCGCGTCACGCACGGTTGCGACCACTGATCCGCCGGGGACCTGGTACGCGTTCGCCACCTACCAGGATGCCGCCGGAGCCTGGCACGACGGACCCAACGTCTACTTCGCCCGACAGCCCATCGTGGTGACGGTCGCTCCGTCCGCCGCCTCGAGCGTCGTCGGGGGCACCCTCAACTTCCAGGCGTCCGTGACCGGAACGGGCGTCGCACAATCGACCGGAGTGGCCTGGTCCACTCTGGAAGTCGGAGGTGGGACCGTGACCGCGGGCGGCGTCTATACCGCCCCCGCGCTCGCCGGCACGTACCACGTGGTGGCCACTAGCGCCGCGGACCCGTCGAAAACGGACACCGCGACCGTGACGGTCACCGACACCGGGCTCGTGATCTCGTCGCCGCTGGCGGTCGACAAGACGACCGTGGCGCCGGGCGACACCCTGCGCGGCACGGTCACCTGGCGGAACACCAGCTCCAGCCCGATCTCGATTCAATTCGCGGTGATCTCCGGCCGGCGGCCCGGAGGCACCAACGTAGGTGGCCCGTATGACGATCTGCTGCCGAAGCTCACCACGTTGCAGACCGTCCAACCAGGTGCCACGCTCACCCTCGCCGCCTCGCGCGCGTTCACGAGCGTCGATGCGCTGGGGCCCTGGTACGCGTACGCCACCTACCAGGACGCCAGCGGAGTCTGGCACGACGGACCCAACGTCAACTTCAACCTCGCGCAGCCCATCGCCGTGACCGTCACACCCTCCGCCGCTTCCACGAACCTCGGAGGCACGATCAGTTTCCAGGCGTCGGTCGCCGGAACGGTGGCGGGACAGTCGACTGCCGTGACCTGGTCCGTGCAGGAGCCGGCCGGCGGGACGGTGAGCGCCGCCGGCGTCTACGCCGCCCCTGCGGCCGCGGGGACGTTCCACGTGGTGGCCACCAGCGTGGCTGACCCCTCGAGGACGGACAGCTCGACCGTGTCCGTCATCCCCGGCGATCTGGCGATCTCGGCGCCGCTCGTGCTCGACAAGACCGCCGTGGTGGCCGGCGACATCCTTCACGGAACGGTCACCTGGCAGAACAACACCTCCGGCCCGATTCCAGTCCAATTCGCGGTGATCTCCGGACGGCGCCCCGGGGCCACCAACGTGGGCGGTCCCTACGACGATCTCTCGCCCAGGCTCACCAGCTTGCAGATGGTCCAACCCGCGGCCACCCTCGCCCTCGCCGCCGCGCGCACGTTCACGAGCCTCGATGCGCTCGGGACCTGGTATGCGTACGCCACCTACCAGGATTCGACCGGAGCCTGGCACGACGGACCCAACGTCACCTTCGCCGTCTTGCCGCCGATCGCCGTGACCGTCACACCCTCCGCTGCCTCGACGACGGTCGGAGGCACTCTCAATTTCCAGGCGTCCGTCACTGGAACGCTGACGGGACAGTCGACCGCCGTCACCTGGTCCGTGCAGGAGCCCGCTGGCGGCACGGTGAGCGCCGCGGGCGTCTATACCGCGCCCGCAACCGTCGGGACGTACCACGTGGTGGCCACCAGCGTGGCTGACCCCACGAAGACGGACAGCTCGACCGTGTCCGTCATCCCCAACGACCTGGCGATCTCGACGCCGCTTTTGCTCGACAAGACCACCGTGGTGGCGGGCGACACGCTTCACGGCACGGTCACCTGGCAGAACCCCACCCCCAGCCCGATTTCCATCCGATTCGCGGTCATCTCGGGACGGCGGCCCGGAGGCACCAACCTGGGCGGTCCCTACGACGACCTGTTGCCCAAGCTGACCACCGTGCAGACCATCCAACCCGGCGCAACCCTCACGCTCGCCGCCTCACGCACGTTCACCAGCGCCGACGCGCTGGGAGCTTGGTACTCGTACGCCACCTATCAGGATGCCGGTGGAGCGTGGCACGACGGACCCAACGTCACCTTCAACTTCGCCCAGCCGATCGCGGTGGCGGTCACACCTTCGGCCCCCGCGACCGTCATCGGGGGGACGATCAACTTCCAGGCCTCGGTCACGGGAACGGCTGCCGGACAGTCGGCCGCGGTGACCTGGTCCGTGCAGGAGCTCGGTGGCGGAACGGTGACCGCCGCGGGCGTCTACACGGCGCCGGCAACTGCCGGGACGTATCACGTGGTGGCCACCAGTGTGGCAGACCCGTCGAAGACGGCCACCGCGACGGTGTCGGTCAGCTCGGGCGACCTGGTGATCTCGTCGCCGCTTTTGCTCGACAGGACCACCGTGTTCACGGGCGACACGCTGCGCGGCACGGTGACCTGGCAGAACACGACCGCCAACCCGGTCTCCATCCAGTTCGCGGTCATCTCCGGGCGCAGGCCTGGCGGCACCAACGTCGGCGGCCCCTACGACGACCTGCTGCCCAAGCTCACTACCTTGCAGACGGTCCAACCCGGGGTGACCCTCACGCTCGCCGCGTCGCGCACCTTCAGCAGCGCCGATCCGACGGGGTCCTGGTATTCGTACGCCACCTATCAGGACGCCGGCGGGGCCTGGCATGACGGACCCAACGTCACCTTTACCGTCAAGCAAACGATCGCCGTGACGGTCACGCCGTCGGCCCCCTCGATCGCCATCGCGGGAACGATCGGCTTCCAGGCATCCGTCACCGGAACCAGTGCGGGACAATCGACCGCGGTGACCTGGTCGGTGCAGGAGCTGCTCGGAGGGACGATGTCCGCGGCCGGCGTCTACACCGCGCCCCTGGTCCCGGGGACGTACCACGTGGTGGCGACCAGCGCCGCGGACCCGTCGAAAATGGACACCGCGACCGTGACGGTGACGCCGCCCCTGTCGATCGCCGTGTCGATCTCCCCCAACCCGGCATCGATCGCGCCGGGCGGCGCGATGACGTTCACTGCAACGGTGGCGAACCTTCCGCTCCTGCAGTCCCCCGACGTCACCTGGTCGGTCCTGGAGATTGGCGGCGGCACCATCAGCCCGTCCGGCGTCTATAGCGCGCCCACGACCTTGGGCACCTACCACGTCGTCGCCACCAGCGTGGCCGATACCTCGAAGAGCGCCACCGCAGCCGTGTCCGTCGGGACGTTCAACCTCATTCCCGCGGAGCGCCTCACCGCCTGGAATCCGGGTATCGCGGGCGGTGTCCCGGCCCGGACGACCCTCTGCGCGACCGTGAGCGCCTCCACCTACGGCAACGGCACGGCGGACGCGCGCGCCGGCATCCAGGCCGCGCTCGATGCGTGCCCCGTCGGCCAGGTGGTGCAGCTCTCCTCCGGTGACTTCAAGATCGGCGGCACGATCGGGATTACCAAGGGCGTCGTGCTGCGAGGGCAGGGCCCGACCCTGACCAAGCTGAAGATGCCCGTCGGCACCAGCGCCACGCCCATCGTGGTGGGCACGCGCTGGTTCAAGTTCACCCAGTCCAGGAATCTGGCGAGCAATGCGGTCAAGGGAAGCCAGACCGCCGTGCTGACCGCGAACCCGGGCCTGACTCCGGGCGAGATCGTGGTGGTCGACCAGGTCACCAATCCCGCCATCACCGAGTGGAGCACCAAGTCCCCTCCCGGCGACGTGTCGCGCACCTGGTTCACGCGCCCCGACCGGCCCGTCGGCCAGGTGATGGAGGTCCAGTCGGTCAGCGGGACCACGGTCACCTTCACCACGCCGTTCCACATCGACTTCCAGACCGCGTACACCGCGCAGCTCTCGCGTTTCTCCAACGTCGCCAACGGTCCGGTGGTCCCCTCGGTCAAGTTCGCCGGGGTGGAAGACCTCTACGTGTACGGCGGGAGCAACGGCCAGGGAAACATCCAGTTGGAGAACGCCGCCTATAGCTGGATCAAGAACGTCGAGTCGGACTTCCAGGACGGCGAGAGCGTCGGCATCAACGCGTCCTTCCGCTGCATCATCCGCGACTCGTACATCCACAGCACCCAGACGCCCTCGCCCGGTGGCGGCGGCTACGGGTTCTCCTTCTCCTGGTACTCGGCCGACAACCTGCTGGAGAACAACATCTCCTGGAACATGAACAAGGTGATGGTGATGCGCGCCTCGGGAGGCGGCAACGTCATCGGCTACAACTACATGGAGGACGGCTGGATCAATTCCTCCACGGGCTGGGTGGAGACCGGCATCAACGCCTCGCACATGACCTGCCCGCACTACGAGCTGTTCGAGGGGAACCAGTCGTTCAACTTCGACGGGGACAATACCTGGGGCAACGCCGTGTACATCACGGCGTTCCGCAACCACTTGACCGGCAAGCGGCGGTCCACAGCTCCTCTGGCGTTCACCGACACGGGGAACAGGCGGGCGATCGGTCTGATGGAAGGCCACAAGTGGTACTCGTTCGTGGGCAACGTGTTGGGCACGGCCAACCAGCCGTTGACGGGCTACGTCCTCGACGCTCTGTTCCCGTGGGGCGACAACCCCGTCGGCATGTGGCGCCTGGGCTACAACCCGGAGAACTGGGGTGCGCCGCCCGATCCCAACGTGACGGGCACCGTGATCCGCGAGGGCAACTTCGACTACGCGACCAAGCAGGTGCACTGGGTCGTCGGGCCGCAGACGCTTCCTGCCTCGCTCTACCTGACCAGCAAGCCGGCCTTCTTCGGTAACAACCCGTGGCCCTGGGTCGACCCCACCGGAACCGTCAAGGTGGCGACTCTTCCTGCGCGAGCGCGTTTCGACGCCATGCATCCCTAGCCTTACGCTTCATCGCGGGTCTCCGCGATGCAACTGCGCAGGGTCGGGCCGCTCCTCGCCGCCGCGGCGGCGCTCGCCTCCGGCCACGGGTTCGCCCGTGGCCGGGAGGCGAGGGCGTCCGAGACGCCCGGCGCTGGGGCGGCGGCTCCGCGCGCAGCCGTCTTCGCCCTACCGGCCGAGAGGCGCACGTCGTGGAAGCCCGGGATCCCGGGCGGCATCCCGGTCCGCGACAGGGTGTGCGCCACCGTCGACGCCGCGACGCATGGCGACGGGGCCCAGGATGCCACGCAGGCGATCCGCGCGGCCATCGACGCCTGCCCGGTGGGACAGGTCGTCGCGCTCTCTGCGGGCACGTTCGCGGTCACCGGCACGCTCGTGATCAACAAGGGGATCGTCCTGCGCGGCGCGGGCCCGAAGCAGACGCATCTAAAGTCCAGCGGCTTCAACGGCGCGGTGGTCTGGCTGGGGCCGCTCTGGCCGCACGTCCTCGCGTCGGTCAAGCTCACCGCGGACGGCGCGAAAGGCGCCACCTCGGTCAGGGTGGCGAACGCGAAGGGCTTCGTTCCCGGCAGCCTGGCATTGATCGACGAGCTGTGGGACCCCGGGTACGTCCAGTGGTCCGCCAAGCGATCGCCGCCGGGAAGCCCCTCTCGCGCTTGGTTCTCGCGGCCGGACCGGCCCGTCGGCCAGATGGTGGAGATCGAGTCCGTGAGCGGCGACGCGGTCAGGTTCACGACGCCGCTGCACATCGCCTTCGATACCGCGCACGACGCGCAGCTCAGCACGTGGGACGTGCCCGCGACTCGCAACGCGGGTCTCGAGGACCTCCACGTGTACGGCGGCGGCAACCACAACATCGTCCTCGGGCTGGCCGCTTACAGCTGGGTCAGGAACGTCGAGTCGGAGTGGTCCACCGGCGAGAGCATCGGCCTCAACGCATCGTTCCGCTGCGTGGTGCGGGACTCGTTCTTCCACCATTCACCGCAGCTCTACCCCGGCGGCGGAGCGTATGGCCTCTCGTTCTCCTTCGCGTCCGCGGACAACCTGATCGAGAACAACATCTTCTGGCATTTCAACAAGGTGATGGTGATGCGCGCGTCAGGGGGCGGGAACGTCGTCGGCTACAACTATTTCGAGGACGGCTTCATCGGCCGCACGCCGGAGGACTACACGCGCTGGATGGAAGTCGGGATGAGCGCTTCGCACATGGCCTGCCCGCATTACGAGCTGTTCGAGGGCAACCAGGCGTTCAACGTCGACGCGGACAATACCTGGGGGAACTCGGTGTACGTCACGTTCTTCAGGAACCACGCGAGCGGGAAGCGTCGCTCGTTCCCGGACGTGGACAACCGCCGGGCGATCGGCCTCATGGCCGGATCCTGGTGGTACACGTTCGTCGGCAACGTGCTCGGCTACCCGGGGATGAAGCCCGATCCACACGCAGGCTTCCGTTACGAAGCGGCGCCTCCCTGGGGGCCGCCCGTTCCCATGTGGCAGCTGGGGTACGACCCGGAGGACTGGAAGCGCCCGGCGGATGCGAAGGTGCTCTCGACCACCCTCCGCGAGGGTAACTTCGACTACGTCACGAACGAGGTCCACTGGTCGAAAGGGGCGCTGGCGCTCCCGGACTCGCTCTATCTCGCGGCGAAGCCGCCGTTCTTCGGGGACGAGCGGTGGCCCTGGGTCGATCCGGTCGGCGCGACCAAGCTCTACAGGCTTCCCGCGCGAGTGCGATTCGACGCGATGAACAATCCCTGATCGCGCCTCAGGGCACCTGGACCACCAGCACCCAGTCGTTCGCGCCGGCGCCGTTCCTGCCCGGCGTCTCGACCTCGACGCCGGCAGACCTGGGCAGCGTCCCGACCAAGGGCACCCACACTCCCGTGCTCGGGTCATACCACCGGCCCGTGCTGGCGCCGCGCATCCTCGAGAGATCGATCGCGAACCCGCGCGGCCCGCCGCCCGTGGGCGGAACATAGGCCACGAGGAGGTCTCCCTCGGCCGTCGCGGCAGCCGCGATGTGCTTGCGGCGCCACCCCTGGCCGGAGGCGATCAGCTCGGGCCCGCTGGTCGAAAGGCCCGCCGGCACCAGGCGGTGCCAGGGCAGCGCCTCGAAGAGGGCGTGCAAGTGCAGTGCCTCGAAGGTGCCGGGCGATTCGAGCTCCGCCGCCCAGGAAGAGACGGCGTGGTCCACGTCGCCGTAATCGATGCGGTAGGTGCCGCGCGACGATTCGCACAGCCAGAGGAACGCGTTGCTCCAGACCATCCCGCTGCCGCCCGAGAGCATCGTCCACCACCAGGCGTTGCGGAACGGTTGCAAGTCGCTCCCGGGATGCTCGTGCTCGTAGGTGCTCTCGAGCAGGAACACCGGCCTGGGCGGGGTCACCTCGTAAGCACGCAGCGCGTATCGGTAGGCGTTCGCGTACTGGTACACGCCGTTCAACGCCATCTGGTCGCGGAACCGCGCTTCGTCGGTGGAGATGCCGCCCCGGTGATCGAAATTCCAGTGGCCCGTCCAGAGTTGCGATGCTCCGGCCTGGCGGATTCCGTTCACGACCTCCCAGTAACGCGCCTCGCCCTCGGATCCCGGAGGCGGCGCGAAATCGCCTCCCGCGAGCCACAGCACGTTCTTCTTTCCCCTGAAGCGCGCGCCGATGTAGCGCCCGAACGCCGCGCAGACCTGCCGCGTGTTGCCGGGCGCGGTGAGCTCCTTCCACCAGCCTTCGCGCCCTCCGTCGAACCCCAGGTAGAGCGGGGCGACGAGCACCGCGATGCCGTGGGCCGCGGCGCGATCGACGAAAGCCGCGGCCCGGTCGAAATATGCGCCGTCCGGCGTGGAGAAATCGCCCGCCCTCGCGAAGGGCTGCTCGCCGGCCCGGTTCGCGGGCGGCACGGGATTCGGCCTCGAGGTGTAATCGTGGTTGAGAACCATCACCTCGACGAGGTTGAATCCTTTGGCGCCGCGGTCGGCGAGGTACCGCTCCTGCTCGGCCTCGTTCAGGTTCGCGAGCGCGAGCCACGCCGTCTCGCCCTTGATCAGGAACGGCCTGCCGCGCTGGTCGACGAGGTGCCGCCCACCGGGCGCGACCTGCAACGGGTACTCGTAGGACCCGCCCCTCGTGCGCACCAGGACCTGCGCGCTGCGCCGATCGCTCTGCCCGGCGGCGGTGGCCGTGACGGTCACGGTGCAGGGTCCGGGCGCGGCTGCCGTCCATTCCGCCGAGGTCGCGCCGGATCGGGCGAACGTCCCGCAGCCTTCCGGCGCGACGGACCAGGCGACGCGGTCGCTGGGAGCCGCGCGGGCCTGGAGGAGCAAACGTTCGCCGACGACGGCGGAGCCGCGCGGCGCGAGAACGGCCGTGACGAGCGGCCGCTCCGAGGGCGGAGCGATGGTGACGTCGAGCCGCGAGGGGGCTCCTCGCTCGGTGGAAACGGAGACCTCGGTGTTCCCCAGCGAGGCCCCGGCGGCGTCGAATGCCTCGATGCGGACCGCGTGCACCCCGGGCGGGACCGCCGAGGCGCCGTGCCACTCGCCCGCGGCTCCGCCGCGCCTCAAGACGGCCGGCGTGGAAGAGACCCAGGCGGCAACGCGCGAGGCGCGCGCATCCGCCGGCAGGACGCGCACGGTCATCTCGATCGAGCTGCCGGCGTAGGGCGGCGGCGGCGGCGCCGGGCGGCAACCGGCGAGGAATGCGAGCAGCACGAGAATGGCGTCAGGCCGCAACGGCGCCATCCTGCCAGCGTCCTTGCGCGCGATCCAACAGTCGACGGCGCCGGGGGCTGACATCGCGCGATGCCTGTGTGATTCGACGCCCCGGCCCCGATGAAGAAGATCGTTCTCGCATTCCTCGCCGGCATCCTAGTCGGAGTCGGTCTGGCTGTGCCCGCGGCCGGGCCGGTCAAGCGCGTCGCGAAGCGCGGGCTCGATTACTGGAACAGCCGGCGGCGATACGCGCTTCGCAGCGACGAGCGCCCGTTCGCGGGCCTGGCGACGTCGCAGGTGGGTTATGCGCCATCGATGCGCAAGCAGTTCACGGCGCCGCATCCGTTCGAGGCTTTCCGCGTGGTGAACGAGGCGGACGGCAAGGTCGCGTTCGTCGGGCGCACATCCGTCCGGACGGTCCAGACGGACATTCTCGGGCCGGGCGTCGAGACGGTCTGGATCGGCGACTTCTCCGGCCATGCCTCGCGACGGCCGCACCCCGCTCGAGGGGCGCTATACCGACAACGACAGCTACTCCACGAACGAGGTCTCGGTCGACTGGCAGGGGTCCGCCCTGTACAGCCTCTATTTCGCCGCCTGGATGGCGAAGGGGCGGCCGCCGCGCTGAGCGCCGTGCCAGTGTCGCCGCCGATGACTACATGCCTTCGCGGATGAAGCGGCTATCGCGCGTCGCGAGGATCATGTGTGCGGCCGCGGCGGTTGCCTGCGCGTGTACCGCCGGAGACTCCGCCTCCAAACCAGGGGGGATCTATTCCATTCCGGCCGATCGGGTCACCGCTTGGAACCCGGGGATCCCCGGCGGAATCCCTGCCCGGACCACGATCTGCGCCGCGCTCGACGCGGCGTACGGCGACGGCGCGCGGGACGCGACGGCTGCCATCCAGGCCGCTCTGGACTCCTGCCCGGAGGACCAGGTCGTCTCGCTCCCGGCGGGGACGTTTGCGATCTCCGCAACGCTGGTCCTCGCCAAAGGCGTCGTCCTCCGCGGCAAGGGTCCGAAGGAGACGCTGCTCACCAGCAATGGCTTCAACGGAGCGGTCGTCTCCATCGGGCTGCCGTTTCCGCACGTCCTCGCCTCGGTGGACCTCGCCGCGGAAGCGGCCAAGGGCGCGACCTCGATCGCGGTGGCGGACGCGAGCGGGTTCCAGCCCGGCAGCCTGGCGCTGATCGACGAGCTCTGGGACCCGGCTTACGTGCAGTGGTCGGCCACCCGATCTCCGCCCGGAGATCCGTCGCGGGGCTGGTTTTCGCGATTCGACCGGCCGGTGGGGCAGATGGTCGAGGTGCAGTCGGTGAGCGGCAACACGGTGACCTTCACGACGCCCCTGCACATCGCCTTCGACACGGCGCACAAGGCGCAGCTCACCCGCTTCGACCGGCCCCCGGTGCGCAAAGCGGGCCTGGAGGACCTGCGCGTCCGCGGCGGCGGAAACGACAACGTCGTCCTGGCGCTGGCCGCGTACAGCTGGGTCAAGAACGTCGAATCGGAGTGGTCCACGGGCGACAGCATCGCCATCGACGGGTCGTTCCGGTCCGTGGTCCGCGACTCCTACTTCCACCATTCGCCGCAGCTCTACCCGGGCGGCGGCGCCTACGGGCTCTCGTTCTCGGGCGCGTCGGCGGACAACCTGATCGAGAACAACATCTTCTGGCACTTCAACAAGGTGATGGTGATGCGCGCCTCGGGCGGTGGGAACGTCGTCGGCTACAACTATTTCGAGGACGGCTTCATCGGCAGCACCCCGCTCGATTACACGCAGTGGATGGAAGTGGGCATGAACGCGACGCACATGACCTGCCCGCACTACGAGCTGTTCGAGGGGAACGAGGCGTTCAACATCGACGCCGACAACACCTGGGGGAACTCGGTATTCGTCACCTTCTTCCGCAACCACGCAACCGGCAGGCGCCGCTCCTTTCCTGACCTGGACAATCGCCATGCCATCGGGTTGATGGCCGGGTCCTGGTGGTACACCTTCGTCGGCAACGTGCTCGGCTATCCCGGGATGAGCGCGGCTCCCTATTCGGGCTTCCGCTACGAGAGCAGCTTCCCGTGGGGCCCGCCGCCGGTGCCCATGTGGCAGCTCGGGTATGACCCGGAGAACTGGGACCGCGCGGCCGATCCGAAGGTCCTCTCGACCGTGATCCGCGAGGGAAACTTCGATTACGCCACCAACCAGGTGCACTGGTCGAACGGTGCGCGCGAGCTGCCGCCGTCGCTCTACCTGTCCGGCAAACCGGCCTTTTTCGGCGATCGTCCCTGGCCATGGGTCGATCCGGCCGGAGCCACCAAGCTGCACACCTTGCCGGCCCGGGCGCGCTTCGATGCGATGAATCCCTGATGCGCGCCGGGTCGACAAAGGGCCCGCTCGGCGGGCGCCTTCCCGGCCTCGACGGCCTGCGTGGGTGCGCCATCCTATTGGTGATGGCGGTCCACTTCGTGGGCAACGCCACGCCGCGGACGTGGGCTGAACGCCTCGCGGTCAAGCTGAGCAGCTACGGCCTGTTGGGGGTGGATCTCTTCTTCGTCCTCTCCGGCTTCCTCATCACCGGCCTGTTGCTGGACGCGAAGAGCGACCCGCACTACTTCCGCAATTTCTATGCGCGGCGCACGCTGCGGATCTTCCCTCTCTACTACGCCGTGCTGGCGCTCTTGTTCCTGGTCCTCCCGAGGGTGGCCGCGCTTCCTCTCCCGCTGGAGGAGTCGCGCGTCCACCAGGCCTGGTTGTGGACCTATACCGCCAACTTCTTCATCGCGGCCGAGGCATCCTGGGCGCTGCCGTACGTGAGCCACTTCTGGTCGCTCGCCATCGAGGAGCATTTCTACCTGCTCTGGCCGCTGGTCGTGTTCAGCTTCCGCCGCGAGACGCTCGAGCGGATCTGCCTGGGCGTGATCGGCGTGGCCCTCGTGCTGCGCATCGCGCTGTCGCTGGCGGGAATCAGCGAGCTCTCCATCTCGGTCCTGACGCCCTGTCGGGTGGATGCTCTGTGCGTCGGCGGCCTGCTCGCCATCGTCGGTCGGCGCGAGGGTGGCCCCGGCTTCCTGGTCCGGCGCAGCGGGCCAGCCGCCCTTGCTCTCGCCGTCGCCTTGTTGGGGGTCTCCGCCTGGTGCGCGGCCACGAAGATCGGCCTGCCGGTGCTCCACCCGATCCGGGGCAGCCTCTACGCGATGTTCTTCGGGGCCCTGACGTTGATGAGCGTCCGAAACGCGCAGCAAAGCCTGGTCGCGCGCGTCTTCCAGAGCACCTGGTTGCGCACCTTCGGCAAGTACAGCTACGGGCTCTACGTCTACCACGGCCTCCTCTCCTGGCACATGGTCCAACTGCGCACGCAGGAGCGGCTGGAGGCGCTGCTCGGGAGCAGCTCGCTCGCCCTCATGGCCAACACGGCGCTCGGCGTCGGCGTCTCGCTGTCGGTCGCCGCGCTCAGCTATGAGCTGTTCGAAAGACGGTTCCTCGCCCTGAAGAGGCTCTTCGAGCCCAGGGCGGCGGTCCCGGGGCCCTCCCGACCTCCCGAGAGCAGAGCCGAAGAGGCGAGGCCGACGGCGTGATCGCGCCGGCGCGCCTCGTGAATCCCCGCGGCCAACGGTTTTTGACAGTGTCCCGTAGTGTGCGTGCTGGGCACCCGCGGCGGTTACGTCTCGCCCCCGGGGTTGCTACAGATTGACCGTGCTGAAGCTCCTGCTCACCTCGGTGCTGTTCGCCACCTTCCTGCTTCCCGTAGCGGTCGCCTCGAGCCGCAGCCCCGGGAGGGCCCTGCGCAAGCTGATGGTCTCCATCCTGCTCGCGGACCTGGCCTACGCCTTCTTCCTCAAGTTCCTCTACGGCCGCCTGCTATGAAGCGAACGCGGATAACGGCTGGGCCCCCGCTGCCCGGGCCGACGGAGACGGGCTCGCGAATCCCCGTGCACTGGGCCCTGCTCGTCGGGATGCTCTGCCTGTCGACGATCGCGGCCGTGGTGGTGGGCAACGGGAGCCCAGCGGTGGCGCTGGCTCCGTGTCTCGTCGCCGTGCTGGTGGGCGTGGTCTGGGTGGTTCCGCTGCGGGTGCCCATGCTCACCTTGCTCGCCCTCTCCTGGACGGTGGAGATCGCCGGCGACGTGTTCGCCTGCGGCCTCGTGCATACGCCTCTGCGAGTGGTGGGGACCCTCCTGTTCGCGAAGCTCAACCTGAGCATCCCGGTGGACGCGCTGGTGTTCAGCGGATTCGATCTCCTGCTCCTCTTGTTTGCGGTGCTGATCGTCTACCGGCACTCGACGCGGTCGCGGACCGATCGGATCGGCTGGCTGCCGGCACCCCGTCCCATCTGGCAGGTCGCCGTGCTGTCGCTGGTCGCGATCGTCTGGATGACGTTCTTCGGCATGGTTCGCGGGGGCAGCTTCCGCTTCGCGCTGTGGCAAATCACGAAACATCTCTACCTGCCCCTGGTCTACCTCCTGATGGCCGAAGCGCTGCGCGGCCCGGCCGACGCGATGATCGTGGGGCGGGTGGTGCTGGGCGCCGGCATCTTCCGCTCCGTCGAGGCGATCATCCTCCGGCGCATGTTTCCATCGACGGACACCTTTCCTCACGCGGTGACTCATCACGATTCGGTCCTCTTCGCTACCTGCATCGCCATCCTGCTGGCGATCTTGCTGGAGCAGCCGACGAGGCGCGCGCTGAAGATCTGCGCGCTGCTCTTGCCCGTCTTCCTGGGCGGCTTGATCGCCAACCACCGGCGCCTCGCCTGGACCGAGCTGGCCGCGGTGGCAGCGTTCTTCTTCCTGATCACGCCGTCGGGACGATTCAAGCGTTTCGTCCTGCGCAGCCTGGTCGTGTCGAGCGTCCCGCTGCTCATCTACGGCGCGGTCGGGTGGAATTCGCAGCACAGCCCGTTCGGCCCCGTGCGGATGTTCCGCTCGCTCTTCGACGCCAACGTGGACAGCTCCACCCGTTGGCGGGACTTCGAGAACTACGACCTCGTCTCCACCTACTCCAGGAGCCCCCTGTTCGGCTCGGGCTTTGGACACCCGTTCATCGAGGAGATCAAGCTGCCCGACATCACCAAGGACTACGACCTCGAGCCCTACATCCCGCACAACAGCGTGCTGGGGCTGTGGGCGTTCGGAGGCCTGGTCGGATTCGCGTTGCTCTGGGCAATCTACCCGGTGGGAATGTTCTTCACCGTCCGCGCCTATCGGAGCTCGCGCACGCCGATCGAGCGGATCACGGCGCTGGGGGCCGCCGCCGTGCAGATCTGCTACGTGATGCAGGGCTACGGCGATCTCGGCTTCGGGACTTGGGGCCCAGTCTTCACCGTGGCAACCGCCTACGCGCTGGTGGGGAAGATCTGCGTCGCCAACGGCGCGTGGCCGGGCCGGTTCTCGCGTGACCGGGTCGGCGATCCGCCGCACCCTCCTGGCATTCCGCCCCCAGCTACTGTCCCCCTCCCCCCAGCACGACCCGGAACGTTCGAAGGATGAGCTCGACGTCAAGGCGGAGGTTCCACTCGTCCACGTACCTGAGGTCGAGCCGCATCCATTCGTCGAACGAAGCCTCGTAGCGGTCCGGGCTCACCTGCCAGAAGCAGGTGAGGCCTGGGCGTACCGCAAATCGGCGGAACTGCCACTCCTGGTAGCTCAAGACCTCGCTGGGGAGCGATGGGCGCGGCCCGACGACGCTCATGTCGCCGCGGAGGATGTTCAAGAGCTGCGGCAGCTCGTCCAGCGAGTACCGCCGGATGAACCGGCCGATGGCGGTCACCCGCGGGTCGCGCCTCATCTTGAAGACCGGCCCGTTCGATTCGTTGCAGAGCTGGAGCTTGGGCCGCAGCCGCTCCGCGTGGACCACCATCGACCGGAACTTCGGCATGCGGAACGTCTGGCCGCGCAGGCCGACGCGCCGCTGTACGAAGAAGATCGGCCCGCCGTCGCTGAGCTTGATGAGCGCCGCGATCAGCACCAGCACCGGCGAGAGGAGGAGCAAGGCGGTCAGCGAGAGCAGGACGTCGAACGCGCGCTTGACCGAGAGCCGGACGACCGCGGAAAGCTCCAGATCGGGCTCGTCGAATTCCAGCGCGGGCAGATCGAGCGATCCGACAGCCACCGGCGCCGGAGCCGGGACGAGCGTCAGCTCTCTGGTGGAGCCCGACTGGGCGACGGCGATCGCCACCGGCGCCGTAGTCACCTCGAGTTGCTGCACGGTGCGACCCGGACTGGCGCTGCTCGCGTCGGGGCCATCACCTGTCGCCGTGGTCAGCCCTTCGTCCAGGTCGACGACGCGCGGCTGTGGCTTCGCGCTCTCGTCCTCGAGCGAACTGAGTTGCGTCCTCGCCGGGTTCACTTGCAGTTCTCCTGCGCGCTGTCGACGGCAGCGCAGGCGTCCGGCACACCGTCCATGGGCTGACGTTCACTGCCGAACAAGCTTCCGCTGTGGCGATGTTCGGGGACGCTGACGGTACTGGGGGGCATTGCGCCTCGATCCTTGCGTTCCCGATGCGATGACCAAGTGCACCGTGTCCCATCAGCAACGCTCGTGCCAGAGATCGAAGCGGATTGAATTCGCGTCCAATTGAACCTTTCCGCCGGTTGTGCCGGCAAGCAGGATGGCGGGCGCGGAGCGCACCGTAAGAAACTCCCGGTCTTCACCCGGACGGCACCCGACTTCTTACCGATTGTCGTAGCAATGACGGGTTTTGCGGTACCCCTCCACCCGCCTGCGCCGATGGATGAGTAGACGATCCGGCAATCGGGAGTCTGACTGATCCGGACGAACTGCCGACCGCCTGCGCCTCGCTCAGGACGATCACATGGTCGAGAAGCTCACGGCGGAGGGTGCCGATGACTCGTTCGGCGAAGGGGTTCTGCCAGGGGGAGCGTGGTGACGAGAGAACCTCGGCGATGCACATGCCCTTCACCCGTCGCCGAAACTCGCCACCGTAGATGCTGTCTCGATCGCGGAGGAGATAGTGTGGCGCCGAATCGTCGGGAAAGGCTTCGACAATTTGCTGCGCCGTCCAAGCGGCAGTGGGCGAGTCCGTGACGTTGAAGTGCACGACTCGCCGGCGATGGTGCAGCAGGACCACGAACACGTAGAGGATTCGGAATGTCGCAGTCGGCACGACGAAGAAATCGACTGAGACAAGGTCGGCGACGTGGTTTTGGAGGAACGTCCTCCATGTCTGCGATGGTGGTTTCGGGCGACGCGGCATAAGCCGCGCCACGGTGCGCTGCGAGACGTCGAACCCGAGCTTCAGCAATTCTCCGTGGATGCGTGGCGCGCCCCAGAGCGGGTTCGCCAGCGCCATGGTACGCACAAGATCCGCAAGCTCCCCGCTGACCCGTGGTCTGCCCACTCGCCCGCGGCGGGTCTTCCAAGTCCAGAAAGCGCGAAAGCTCTGCCGGTGCCAGCGAATTACCGTCTGCGGTTTTACGACATGGAGCACTTCGCTCCACCGTGTCCACCGCTGCGAGAGCCACATCCAGAAGGCGCGATCGAGTAGCCCGAATTTCGGTCGCTTCGATCTGCGGCGGAGCAGGGCGAGCTGCTGCCGGAGCGCTAGGTTCTCGAGTGTGAGGTCGGTGCGGGTTCTGAGCGCCGCGCGAAGAGCACCCAACAGAGCGAGTACGAGGGACATTGCGCTCCATGGCTCTCATGACGGTCGCCCATCGTCCAGCCTCGGGACCGAGTTTTGGCAAGGGACAGCCGGCACCGGTCACGGTGATCGTGTACGTCCCGGCCGGAGTGGTGGCCGACGTCGCCAGCGTGAGCAGAGAAGACCCGCCCGAGTTGATCGGGTTCGTTCCGAACGTCGCCGTGGTGCCTGCGGGCATGCCGCTTGCGCTGAGGGTGATCGACTGCGCGTTGCCCGAGGTGAGTACCGTCGAGATGGTCGAGGTGCCGGGATTGCCCGCGGTCACGTTGACCGAGGTCGGGCTGGCCGAGATGGAGAAGTCGTTCGCCGGCACGGTCAACGACACCGTCGTTGAGTGGGTAGCGGACGCGCCCGTCCCGGTGACAGTGATGGTGTACGTGCCCGGCGGGGCCGTCCCGGCGCCAACGGTCAGCATCGAGCTGCCGCCGGACCGGATCGGGTTGGTGCCGAAGGTGCAGCTCGCGCCGCTCGGGCATCCGCTGCTGGAGAGGGTGACGGACTGCGGATTGCCCGACGTGACGCTCGTCGAGATGGTGCTGTTTCCCGAGGCGCCCTGGTTGACGGTCAGGCTGTTCGGGTTGGCGGAGATGGAGAAGTCGTCCGGCGGTGGCGGGCCGTTCACCGTCAGCGCCACCGTCGTCGAGTGCGTGTTCGAGGTGCCTGCGCCGGTCACCGTTACGGTGTAGGTTCCGCCGGCGGCGGTCCCGCTGTTGATGGTCAGGGTCGAGCCGTTGCCCGAGGTGATCGAGGTGGGGCTGACGGTGCAGCTCGCGCCGCTCGGGCATCCGCCGACGGTCAGGTTCACCGTCTGCGGGTTCCCGCTGGTGACCGCGGTCGAGATGGCGCTCGTCCCGGTCGAGTTCTGGTTGAGCGTCAGGCTGGCCGGGTTGGCGCTGATGGAGAAGTCGTTCGGCGGCGCGGTGGTCGAGACGTTCCGCGGCGACGAGGAGCGGGGCCGGGTATTCAATTTCCTCAGCGGGTGGGCGCGGCACGCATGGTGGAACCTGTCGACGAGCGAGCTGATCAGCATCGGGATTTTCGCTGCGGGCGTAGCCATCTACGTGACACAGAGCCGCAGGGCCTATGCGGCTTCGGTGCCCGTCGCTGCGTGAGGTAGAATTCGGCCCATGGCCGCGACGACCGGGACACGGCAGCTCCCGCAGGAGAGGTACGCCGAGGAGCTGAACGAGCTCGACGAGGGAATCCAGGAGCTGCACGTCCTTTACGAGAAGTACTTCCTCGGCATCGATCGCAAGCCGCCCGAGCAGGAGCGAAAGCGGATCTCGCAAAGGGCGCGCGAGCTGCGGACCACGACGATCGGGAATACCGCGCTCAAGTTCAAGATCAACACGCTGTTCGCGAAGCTGATCTCGTTCGAGCGCATGTGGGACCAGACCCTGCGCGAGATCGAGGAGGGCACCTACAAGCGCGAGGTTTTCAAGGCCAAGCTGCGTTCCCGGTAGGGATTCAGATTGCGTTGATGCAGCTTTGGACGTGGACCTGAGCCTGCTCCGCCACGCCGCCGAGCACGCGCCCGGCCAGGACCTGTGCGTACGCGACGCGCTTCCCGTTCGACCTGATCGTGCTCGACCTTTGCCTACCGAAGGTCGATGGCGTCCGGGTGATCAAGGAGCTGCGCACCTTTCCTGCGGCAGAGTCCACGATCATCACTGTATCCGCGATGGACGAATAGATGCACGCCCAAGCACTCGCCGCCGGAGCGAATCTCGCCCTCGAGAAGCCCTGCTTGCCCGATGAGCTGCAGGCGGCAGTCCGGGCCTTTCTGGATAGCGACCCTGCCGGACAAAAAGGGAGGGCGCGCTCGCACTAAGACCGCGTACTACCTGAACCCGAAACTCTCGGTGGTGGCGTTGGTGTCGCAGGGAGTGCGGCTGCCCAAAGGACCGTGGATATGGGTCGCCAATGGTTCACTGCCGGCGTGGCAAGTGGAGAAGATGCTCACCGAGGCCTTCCCGGTACTGAAGGGCACGGTGCTGACCTTCATCACGTTGAAGAGCGATGCGGAGGTGAAGGCCTTCGAGCGGGCGCTGCAGGGAAGGGGTTAGGTCGGGCGCCGCCGCGCGCCGAGGGCGCCCTACGTAACCTTCGCCGGTACGGGCTCCGCCGCGGTGAGCACCAGCTTGTCGGGTTCCACGCTGAACCTGAACTTCCACCCCGACACCTCGAAGCTCAGACCGCTCTCGCGCACGGAATTCCAGAAGGGGCTCTCGGGGTTCTAACAACGCGCACCCATACTGCCTGCGCTGATCCGCTGCATCGCTAATGCATCAGAACGGTCCGAGAAGCCGCGGTGCTCCTCCCCACCCGTCGGCTGTCCGGACGGGCAGGTTTGCGGCGGCGGAGGGGTGCCGAACGTTTGCGACTGCCCGCCGGCGACGCACCGGTGCGGCCCGGTCGGCCAGCAGACCTGCGCGATGAATGCCAGCATCGATACCGCCGCGCTCGCCCCCCGCGGTGATAAAATGCCTCATG
>Ga0137409_10002475_pt1 | contig 19761 bp, 12 predicted proteins | sample CZODoug1_16funga_FD_122059 | JGI IMG/M metagenome (GOLD analysis project Ga0137409, IMG submission 122059) | Vadose zone soil fungal communities from Angelo Coast Range Reserve, California, USA - CZODoug1_16fungal (Hybrid Assembly) | ecosystem: Environmental > Terrestrial > Soil > Vadose zone... | reverse complement strand
GGAGAGTTGGCAGAGCGGTTGATTGCACTGGTCTTGAAAACCAGCAGGCGCGCAAGCGCTTCGGGGGTTCGAATCCCTCACTCTCCGCCAAGTCAAGCCCGTAAGAGCCTGAGACGTCTTATTTTCGCTGGCTTGTCTTGGGTCCTACCCATACCCCTACCCATCTTTGCGACACTCCCAACAAACCGCTGGACCGCATACGCCTGTCCAACTAACCCCTCCGAAGAGGGGTTAGAGCGGGTCACTAGTATCGGATGTGCAGGCTAGTCCGCGTGCGTCACTTCAACTGGACGATGTACAAGACGATCTCGGTCTTGCCAACGTTCTTGGTAGTGAAGGCCGGACCAGGTTGGTTCAATTTGACCTCTCCAGTCTTGTAGGTCACCTTCTCCTTCTTGCCGTCGGCGTAGGTACGCTCGAGCGTGCCGCCCTTCAATGCTCGGACGACACGGGACGAGGATGAGGGGACGGTGGTATTTTCGGCCCCCGGCTTGAACGTGACCTCGTATGCCTTCAGCTTGTCGTTCTCCATTAATACTTTCTGCTTGACCGTAGCCTTTGCCATCTTTTCCTGCGCCATCACGGAATTCAAGACGGCCCCTGACAACAGAAGCGCAGGGACAAGCAGTCCCGCCAGAACAGCAGCTAACTTCTTCATGATCTCCCCCTTCTTTCCGCCAGGATGGCGGCGAACCATTCTATTCCCCCTCGCTTTACTAGTTGATACTTCAAGTCCGAACCTGACAGGCAGTACCCGCATTCTTACCCGTCTCCGGCAAATTGGAGAAAAGCGTTGCCCATCTGACCAAGCAGGGGTCTGCTACCGACGAAAACGGGAGATAAGAGACTGTGAACACGCTTCAAGGGTCAGACTTCACCCCGCCACGATACCCACAGCAATACCCACACCTAAACCGCGTACAGTCGCCAAGAGTATCAGCTGCGCTGGCTGAAATCCGCTTGCGCCAATATCAGTTTGGTTATCTCGATACGTATTAGTTGGCTTGCTGGTCGGGGGAACCCTACACACACTGTGTTAGTTGCCTGACAGATATCAAAAACGGATTCGGGTAAAAGTCGTCCGCGAAGTAGCATAGAAAGACAACGAACTTCGAAAAGGCACGCATCCCGGCGCCCGTCGCCGGGACGACGACCAGGGAGGATTCACGTGGCATCGCCATGGGCAGACCGTTTGCGCCGCCTTGCGCTTGCGTGTCTTTGCCTGTTCGTCTGCGCCGGCGCGCATGCCCAATCCCAGCCTTTCGCGCCCCAGCTGTCCCTGGGCCTGGCGTGGCTGCAAAGCCAGGTCCAGGCGGACGGCAGCCTGGCCAACGAAGTGTCCTCGCTGGCGACGGCGCTGCAGGATCGCAGCGAGACCGCGCAAGCCCTCGCGGCGCTCGCGGCCGCCGTTCCTCCGCGTCTCGCCGACGCGATCGCGGCCGAGCCTGACGGCAATACCGAATACCTCGCGCGCCTGGTGATTGCGTTGATCGCCGCGGGTCGCGACGCATCCGCGCAGGTCAATCTGATCCTGACGCGTAGCAACGCCGACCGCGGTTTCGGCGGCGGGCCGGGCTTCGAAAGCAATCCGCTCGACACCGCGTGGGCGGTGCTCGCGCTCGCCCGCGCAGGGCAGGGTGCGGGTGCGCCGGCCCAGGGCGCGCGCATCTATCTCATGGGAAGCCTGCAATCGGACGGCGGCGTTGACGCCGCAACCGATCCGGCTCGCGTCGAGTACAGTGCAGTGGCCTTGCTCGCGCTGCAAACCGCGGGCGACGCATCGACCACCACGGCGGTGCGCGTGCTTGCCGGCTGGCTGCGGCAGCGGCAGGGTGCCGATGGAGGCTGGCAGGGCGGCGTCTATCCGACCGCGCTCTCGCTGATAGCAGTCGCGCCGGCGATCAGCGACCAGACCGTGCGCGCCGCGGCGAGCGCGTATCTGGTCGCCCAGCAGGGCGCCTCCGGAAGCTGGCAGGACGATCCGTTCCTGACCGCGATCGCCCTTCGCGCGCTCGGCGCGGGCTCGGCGTCGCCCGCTGCCGCGACTCTCACAGGCAAGGTGATCGATCAGGGCACCAATCTGCCCCTTTCGGGTGTCAGCGTGAGCGTGACCGGGGCGAGCCCCGGGAGCGCCACCAGCGGCGGGGACGGTCGCTTCAGCATCGGAAATCTCGGCGCGGGAGCCTACTCCGCCCAGGTCGCGCGCGCGGGCTACACGGGGGCTTCATTGTCCTACAGCCTGCTCGCTGGCCAGACGCTGGACGCGGGCAGCATCCCGCTAACGCAAATCGCCGCCGCGGGCATCGTGCGTGGGCGAATTACCGCGGCCACCGGAGGCTTTCCGCTTCCCGGAGTGTCGGTGTCGATCACCGGGGCCGCGACCCTGAGCACCGCGACGGACCTGACCGGGTCGTTCGAGTTCTCGAGCGTCCCGCCCGGAGTGATCGCTCTCACCGCGAGCCTCTTGGGATATCAGAACGTGAGCGGCAACGCGACGATTTCCGGCGGCCAGACGCTGGTGTTCTCCCCGGCGCTGTTTACGACGAGCGAAAACAAGCCCACAACGGGACGATTCTTCGGTACCGTTGTCGTCGCGGGGACCGCAGCGCCGCTCGGCGGGGTGACCGTCGCGCTGAACGGCGCCGCGGCAGCGACGACCGGGAGCGACGGGAGGTTCGACCTCACGCTGAATCCCGACAACTATGTCGCCGCGTATAGCCTCATCGGCTACTACGGCGCGACGCAGACCTTCCTGCTCGCGGCCGGCGCGAGCGTCGATGCGGGCACCGTCGCGCTTCCCGCCCAGCGCACGACGACGACCATCCGCGGTGTCGTTACGGATTCGAACGGGGCGGTCCTCTCGAGCGCGACCGTGCGGGTGATCGAAGGAGCCTCGGCCAGCACCGCGACTGACGGAACGTATTCCCTCGCGGGCTTGAGCGGCAGCAGTTTCGATTTACGCGCCTCCGCGACGGGATATGCGTCGCAGCTCATCAGCATTCAGGTCTCGCAGCCGGGCGATGTCACGCAGAACTTCGCGCTGTTCGCCGGCAGCACCACGTTCGCCTTCGGCGACCCGGGTGTCAGCCCGGCGAGCGCTGGCGCGAACACCGACGTCTCTGTTTCTACCTCCATCACGAACCTCGGTTCCTCGACCGCCTCGGCCGCCCTCAAGCTGCAGGTCATCGATCTGGACGGCGCGAACGGCGCAGCGGGCGGGGTGATCGGTGTAGGGACCGCGTTCGATGCCGGCAACGCCCCGATCGGCCAGATCCAGCTCGCCGCGAACGAATCCCGCGCCGTGCATTTCGTCTGGAACACCGGCCGCTTCGCCCCGGGCCGTTACCAGCTGCTCATGCGCCTGGTCGTTCCCGGCTCGATCACCCAGCCGACCCCGCAGGGGTCCGTGCTGCTCGAATCGCCGGCGTCGGCTTCGATCGTCGCGCAGACGCACTTCACCGGCTCGATCACCGCTGATCCACCGGTGCTGCGCGCGGGCACGAACACCGTGATCTCCCTTTCGGCCACGATCCAGAACGACGGCAACGCGCTGCTCGCGGCGCAGCCCTACACGCTCAGCGTGATCAACACGCAAACGAACGTCGTTGCCTACGCGCAGACGGTGACGGCTCCCGCGTTGATGGTGTCGGAGTTCAACGCCCTCGCCTTCGCCGACTGGACGCCGCCCGCCGGCGGCAATTTCCGCATCGAGCTCGCTTCCCCGAATCCGGCGGAAGGGAAGATCACGGCGCCGGTGTACGTCGGCGACTCCGGCTCCGCAATCTACACGGCGAACAAGCTGGTCGTGCCGGCTGGCACGCAGAGCGTGCGTGCCAACATCACAGTCACGGGGCAGGACGTGTCGAACGGCTCGATCAGCGATCCGCTCGCGCCCCTGATCAAGGCGACGGTGCAGAAAGGCGTCACCTACAACGACAGCACTGCGGCGTCGGACACGATCGAGAGCCGCTGCCTGCGCTGCCACGTGCAATCGCAGGCGCTGGTCGGCGGCGAGCTCACCCGCAAGCTCACCACCTACGACGCCAACAACCGCAACACCATCTTCAACTCCATCGTCGAGTATCAGCAGAGCAACGGCGCGATCGACGGCTACACCGGCGCCTACCAGATGACCCAGAGCATGCTGGGCATGTGGGCGCTGAACGCCTGGCACAAGAAGAACGAGATCGTCTCGACCCTGGCGAAGGGCGCGCAATACCTGATCAGCGTGCAGTCCCCGGCCGGAGCCTGGAGTCCCGATCACGCCTCCGGCTGGTGGAGCACGCAGGTCGCGAACACGGCGTTCAATGTCAAGAACCTGATCGACGTTCACCAGACGCTCGCCCAGGCGCCCGCGGGCAGCGCCGTCAACACCGATGCGACGCCGTGGGTCACGGGCAAGGGCATCGCCAACGCTTACGACATGGCGAGCGATGCGGCCGGCAACGTCTACGTCTCGAGCTATGTCGACGGGAAGGTCTATCAAGTGAGGCCCGACGGCTCGGTGCTGCTGTGGCTCTCCGCGCTGACCAACCCCACTGCCATATTTTTCGCGCCCGGCGGAACGCCGTACATCGCCTCGTTCGGCGGTCTCTACCGCCGGGAGCCGGACGGCACCAAGACCCTGATCACGTCGCGCTCCGGCTCGGGATTGGCGATGGATTCGGACGGCAATCTGTACATGGCTTCGTACTGGGACAACAAGATTTCTCGGATCACGCCTGCCGGAACCGTCAGCGACTACATCGTCGGAGGAGCGCTCGTCAATCCCTGGTCGATCGTGGCGACGCCCGCGGGCGATCTCGTGGTGAGCAACTACAACGCGTTCAACATGGTGCGCTATCACCCAGACAAGAGCTACGAGGTCGTCGTGGGATGGACTGGCGGGAACCCCTCGCGGATCAAAGCGAACGGCAGCGGCTGGCTCGTGACCACCAGTCTGGGGCTCTACGCCTACAACAGCGAGTGGCAGGGAGAGCGCCTGACGTACATCGATCGCCCTGGCCTCGCGGTCACCCCGGACGGCGGCATCGTGCTGGGAGACGCCAGCGGCAACCTGTACCGCGTCAGCAAGACTCCGATGAACGTGAGTACCGCGCTCACCGCGATGGACGCAGCGATCCTGAAGGGCGTGAACTGGCTGCTCGTCGACAGCAACACCGACTCGAGCAACAACCTGAGCCTGGCGCAGCGCCTGATCGGCCTCGGCGCCGCGCACGGCTACTACCAGGGCCAGCCGCTCGCGGACACCCTCTTCGCGAAGATGAACTCGGTGGCCGCGCTGCTGCGCTCGCGCGTCCACGCCGACGGCGGCTGGGGCTGGACGCAGGCCTACGCGAGCGATTCGCTCGTGACCGCGCAGGTCGGATTCGCGCTCGACTACCTGAATCCCTCCGCGTCGGACCCGATCGTGCAGAACGCGGTGAGGTGGCTGCTGAGCCGCCAGCAGGCCGACGGAACATGGCTGAGCGAGGACAATATTTTCGCGACCCACCTCGCGGCAACGACCTGGGTGTCTATCTGGCTGCCGATCGTCCTCGATCGCCTCGGCGCGATCGACACGAATGTGTCGGTGACCTTCCCGGCGAGCATTGCGATGAGCAATCCCGACACGACCCCGCTGTCGTCGTCGTTCAATCCGGACGGCACCAGCACCTACGTGTGGAAGCTGACCGGCGTCACCTCGAGCGGACGGGAGATCAACTACGACCTGGCCCTCGCCAACATGGCCGTAAACGAGGTCCGCGCCGTGTCGACTGACGCTCACCTCACGTTCAAGAACAGCTTCACCGGTGGCAACGTCGATTCGGCGTTCAACATCCCGCGGGTGACGGCCTCGGCGTTCCTAGATCTAGGTGTCACTACCGACAAAGCGACTTACGGCGCGAACGTGCCAGTCAACATCACCGGGCAGGTGACCAATACCGACGGTAGTCTCCTCGGCGGCTCGGTCAAGTTCGAGGTCTTCGCCCCGGACGGCGCGCTGGCGGCGGGCGTGGCCACGCTGCCTTTCTCGAGCCTCGCGGGCGGCGCGTCGGTCAATCTCGCGCCGGTTTGGAATACCGGCGGCACTCTGGCGGGCTCCGGCTACACCGTGCTCGCGACGCTGTTCGACTCCGCGGGCCGGCAGGCGGGCACGGCGCGCTCGAGTTTCGGCATCGTCGCCGACACCGCCGCGCTTGCGTCGGGTCGCATCACGGCCGACAAGGCTTCGTATTCCCCGAGCGAGGCCGTGCAGCTGCTGAGCCGCGTGACCAACCTCACGCAGAACGAGCCCCTGAGCGGCGTGACCGCCGTCACCAGCGTGACCAACCCGGACGGCAGCGCACGCTTCACCCAGTCAGAGCAGATCGTGGAGCTCGTCCAAGGCGGGCTGAAGGACTACAACTACGCGCTGCCGCTCGGCTTCGCCGCCCCGGGCAGCTATACGGCGAACCTGAGCGTGCGCGACTCGGGCGGGACGGTGCTCGCGACTAGCGCGACGAGCTTCACCGTGCTGTCGAGCGCGGCGACGGGAGCAGGGCTCACCGGCACCCTGAGCGGCACGCCCAAACCCGTTCCTTTCGGCGATCCGATCGCCTTCAGCGCGGCGGTCAGCAACCTCGGCAACGCGGACATCTCCGCGTTGAACGTGAAGATCTCGATCGTCGATCCGGCGGCGCAGCAGGTGCTCGCGGAAGTCCCGACGACCATCGCCCTCGCGCGAGCGCAGACCGTTCCCGTTTCCTTCGGCTGGCCCGCCACCGCGGCGGCGGGTGCGACCTACGTGGCGGTGCTCTCGGCGACGGTGGGCACGGCGAGCCTCACGCTGGCGCAGGATTCCTTCGTGATCGCGCCGCCGGTGACGCGGGTCACCGGCACGCTCGCGGCGATTCCGAAGCAGGTGCCGCAGGGGAATCCCGTCACGCTCAGCCTCGCTGTGAGCAACAAGGGCTTCGGCGTGGTGGCGGGGCTGCCGCTCTCGGTGACGATCGTCAATACGGCCACGCAGCAGGTAGTGGCGCAGTTCGCGGACAGCGCCAATATTGCGCTCTCGGGGACCTATGTGAAGGCGTTTGGCTGGCCCGCAACCGGCGCGGTGGGGACGGGATACACGGCGACGCTGCGCGCCACGGTCAACGGCGCGGCGCAGACGCTCGCCCAGGACAGCTTCTCGATCATCGCGCCGCCGGTCCAGCTCAACGTCTCGCTCGCAGGCCTGAAGCAGGCGCGCGTTCTGGTGCTGCTGTCGTGCAAGCTCGGCGAAGACGACGGACGCGACGACCACGCCCACGATCAAGACCACGATCACGACGACCACGACTGGGAGCACAGCGAGCCGGCGACGCAGTCCTGCCTCGCTCAGAAGAGCGCCTTCCTCGCGTCCTATCTGACCGGCCTCGGCGTCAGCTACCAGATCGCGACCACGGACGACGATTTCACGCGCGCTTTCCGCAGCGGCCAGTACAACACCTACTGGATCACGGGCGGGGGCATGAAGCTCGATGAAGACCTCACCGACGAAGTGCGCGAGGCGGTGTTCCGCGGCGATGCGCTGATCCTGGATGCCGTGCACGACGAGCGCAATCACGGCCTGGATGTGGTCGCCGGGACCTACGTGCACGGCAAGCTCTCCGTGCCCGATCCGGCGATCACGGTAACCGGCCCGCTGTTCGCGCCGGGAACGCTGCCGAGCGCCGGGCGTCCATTGCGGCTCGACCTCACCACGGGTGTGGCGCAGGCGGTGTTCGCGGCCGCGCCCTACCGGCCGGCGATCGTGACCAACTCCTACGGGGTGGGCCGCGGAATTCTCTTCGCCTACGATCTGGTCGGCACGTTGATGACGCAGCCCTCGAGCGCCCTCAACGACTTCGTTTCGGCGGCGATTGGCTGGGTGACGCCGACGCCCGCGGCGGTGTCGGAGGCGCGCACCTACACGGTGTTGCGCGTGAAGGTCACCAACGTGGGTATCGGCGCGAGCCTGAAGGCCACGTTCACGCCGCCGGCCGGGGCGACGGTGCTCGGAACGGCCCCTGCGGCGAGCGTGGATACGAGCGGCCGCCCGGTGTGGAGCTTCACGCTCGATTCGGGCGCGACGAAGAATCTGGACATCGCGCTGCGCCTGCCGGCGGGCACCGGCAGCTTCACCGCAAACATCAGCATCGACTCGACGAGGAACGACCTCGCCACGCCCTTCAGCACCTCTGTCACGCTCTCGGTGGAATCGGCCGACACGGTCGCGCCGCGCGTGGCGGCGGAGCTCGCAGCGCTAGCCGTCTCCTCGAACGACAAGTCCGATCGCGACCGCGCGATATCGCTCATCCAGGCGGCACAGGCGTCGCTTGCCGCCGGCGCCGCCGGCCGGGCGATCGATCAGCTGGTCGAGGCGGCAGAGCGCCTCATGAAGATCGCGAGCGTGGATGTAAGCGCGCAGCGCGTGGAGGTCGATCGGCTGCTGCAGGAAGCGCAAGTGCGCTGGTTCCTGGCGCAGCCGCAGTAGAAGAAAGAGGGAGAGACCGTGTTCAGATCGAAGGCGCTGCGACCGATAGCCGGGATCGTTCTCGTCACCTTCAGCGCGCTCACGCTGCAGCCGCTGACGGCGGCGGCGCAGTTGCCGCCCGCGCCCAAGCGCGCCCAATCGCAAGCGGTCTCGGGCGAAGAGCGCTTCTCGCGCACGCTTAACGAGATTCACGAGATCCTGAAGGAAGTCGTGCCGCAATCGGCGATGCCGCATAGGTTCCGCGGCTCCACAGCGGGCGCGGCCGGCAAGCCCGGCGAGAAAGTCCTGCAGGCGGTCGGCCCGAAGCTGCGCCTTGAGTCCGAGCCGGCCAAGCCGAGTGCCGGGATCGATCTCGCGGCCAAGGTGAAATCCCTTCTCGGCAAATACAAGGAGCTGAAGAGCCTCGAAGGCGAAGTGACCAAAGGGTTCAAGGAGACAGAAAAGCACATCCGCGACAAGAACCTGCCGGCCGAGATTCTTGCGCGCCACGAGCAGGCGGTGGCCGAGTACGAGCGCAGAAAAACCGAGTTCACGGCGCTCATGGATGCCGTCGAAGCCGCCGACGACGGCAAGGGCAACCTGGCGGGGGCGCTCACGAGCCTGGGCGAGTTCATGGCGAAATACCCGAACCAGAAGACGCACACGCCCACCGACCCGAACAACCTGCCGTGGGGAAGCCCGAAACCGGTTACTCGCGCGCCTTACACCAGCCCGTCGCAGTTCAGGACGAGCCGCTTGTTCGGAGACCCGGTCAAGGTGGCGCAGGCGGGAAGCCTGTCCGGGATCGGTCTGCCGACTACTACGCTGCCGGTGACCCCGACCCCCGCCGACACCGCGCCGACCGAGGACGTGCAGATCACGCAGCCGATAAGAGACCTCGCGGCGAGCCTCAACAATAACCCGGTGCAGATCTACAACTGGGTCAGGAACAACATCCAGTTCATTCCGAGCTACGGCAGTATCCAGGGCTCGGACATGACGCTGCAGACCAAGCGCGGCAACTCGTTCGACACCGCGAGCCTCCTGATCGCGCTCCTTCGCGCGGCCAACATCCCTTCGCGCTACGTCTACGGCACGATCGAAGTGCCGGCGGACAAGGCGATGAACTGGGTGGGCGGGGTAACGGTGCCGCAGGCCGCGATGAGCCTGATGGGGCAGGGCGGGATACCGGTGTTAGGCGTCGCGCGGGGCGGGCAGATCGGATCAATCCGCCTCGAGCACGTGTGGGTGGAGGCGTACGTCGACTATCTTCCGAGCCGCGGAGCGGTGAACCGCAATCCCAACACTTGGGTGCCGATGGATGCGAGCTTCAAGCAGTACCAGTTCACGCAGGGGATGGATATCAAGACGAATGTGCCGTTCGACGCGAGCGCGTTTATCGCGCAGATCCAGCAGGGTGCGACGGTGAACGAAGCAGAGGGATGGGTGCAGAACGAAAACCAGGGTGCGATTCAACAAACGCTGACCAACTACAAGGCGCAGGTAACGAACTACGTGAACGCGCAAAAACCAAATGCGACAGTAGGCGATGTGCTAGGCAGCCAGGTCCTCTTGCAGGAGAACCGGCCGATCCTCCTTGGCACGCTTCCTTACACGCGCATAGCCACCGGAGCGAAGTTCCAAGTCATACCGGATAATCTGCGCTGGAAGTTCCGGTACAACGTGTACGCGAACGACACCGATCGAGCAGACGACAATCCATTTATCAGCTACATACAGAGCACAGCCAGCCTTGCGGGGAAAAAGGTCACATTGTCGTTCAGCCCGGCGACGCAAGTCGATCAGGATACGATCGACACCTTCATGCCACAACCGCATCCAGATGGAACACCAATTCAGCCAAGCGAGTTACCACAGGGCTTTCCGGCCTACTTAATTCGTCTAACTCCAGAGGTCAGAATTGACGATCACGTCGTTGCGACTGGGCCGGCCTACACAATGGGGAGTGAGCTCATCCAGAATGCGGCCTACTTCAACGCTGGCACTGCTCAATGGGAAAGCGGTGACGATAATAGACCTACAGTTGCAGAATACATTGCTACTGCCCTTGATCTCCAGGGCGTAAGCATCGGGCAGGTTACGGCGTTGAGAGTACGTCTCGAGGCGCTCAAAGCAAGAATGGATCAGTTGAAACAGAATTTCACCGATCCCTCGCCGATACAATCCTTAACTAAAGAAACGCTCTCCGGGGACGTACTTTACTCTACAGTGCTATCTTACTTTGCTGCCATTGATGCTGCCGCGCAGATGAGCGCTGGCGCCTCTAAAGTGGTTACAATCCGCATGCCTTCTCTCGGAAATTTTGGTGTCGCCACACAGGTACAGCTATTCTTCGGGTTCCCCAGATTCATCAGCTTCCCGGCCTTACAGATGGATATCGATCGCGTGGTGGGCTCGGATGTTGCTCAAAACGCAGATAACGCTGCCGTGGCGGACTTCCGCAGGGCGGTCGGGGGACAGTACTCCGCACATGAACACCTGATCCCAGAAAAGCTCTTTACGGATCCGAGCAACCCAGCCGGACCTCAAGCCGTGAGTGCAGTCAAAGCTCTCGCTTTAGCTGCTGGCCAAGGGCAAAGAATTTACTCCCTGAACGCGCAAAACCAGGCGGTCCACGCAAGCGCGATCAGCCAGCTTGCAATTGATCCCGCAGTCAAAGAGGAGATCGCCAATGCTCTGGCTGCAGGCAAAAGCGTTACCGTGCATCAGGCAAGCCTCAGCTTTGCAGGATTCCACGGCGTCGGCTACATCATCACCGATCCAGAAACAGGGGCGGGCGCCTATAAAATAAGTGACGGGGCGAATGGGGCAAAGATGGTACTAGCTTTTGTTGGGTTGGTTCTTTTCTTTACACCACTAATAACTGGGACGGCGCTAGTAATAGCCCCGATTCTAATAACGCTCCTCGCAATCCTAACGGTGTTTCTCGCTTTCTACTCCGTCCTGAACAATGCTATCGGAATTCTTGATCAAGGAGGACCTTGCTCCAAACTGCTGGCGGAGCAATATCTTGAATTTTTCCTTCCCATCGCGGTACTTGTATCTATGATTGGCCTTTTCGGTGGCAGTAGGACGATCGCGGCCCTCGTGTTGCGGCTAGTCGCAACAATGTACGGTGGGGATCTGTACAAGGGAGTCGCTGCGTCGCGAGCCTGCCAATGACCGATTGCATATTTCTTGGATTTCAATAATTGCAAGTATTGCGTTTCACTAACTGCTTCCGTGCGGTGATCGGAGATGCGGCGGGTGGTAACCTCGGGGAAACGACATTGGCGGTGAAGCTTCGTTTCGATGAGGCTGCACCCAGTATCCGTCAGCTCCGAGGAGATGTATTTAGGGACGTCGCAAGCGCAAGAGTATGTCCGATGCGTTCGATCTCATGAGTGACGTAGACCTAGTTTGGTTTTCTATTTCTACCGGTCTCGGGGTAATGTTCGGCTTGGAGCTATTCAAACTTCTCTTTAGATCGAGCGCGCAGAGGCTGCAATTCTCCACGAGGTTTGGCTGCGCTCTCGCTGGGGCATTTCTGGGTACGTTTGCCGGAACACTGTTGATCCTTGGTTACGAGAGCCTGGGCTCCTTTCCAACTAACTATTACGTCACGGCCGCTTTGGCGACCATAATGGCTGTAGGCGTGCAGAAGTTTCACGCAGATCAGGAATCCTTGTAAGACTTGACTTGATATCAAATCTGGAACCTTGCTCGGCTAGCTGCGCCTTCAACCGGTGGATATCAACGCCAACGAATGACCGGCTGGTAGAAAAGTTTTGCGTTCGTTCCTCTTTTGTGCCACCACTGGGTCTAGCGGGAATATTGAGCCAGCGCTCGAGCCAAGTGGCGGCCGCGTATTGAGTTGGATCCACGAATTGCTCGATAGCAGAAATGGCATTGAAGTCCACCGGCTTTCTTCTCGCATTGATGCTCTTCGTGGTGTCGTTAGCCGTGATTCTAATGTCGATCAAAGTAGAGCACGGTGCAGTTCTTCTCGTATCAGTGGCGGGATTCGGGTTGCTGTTCTTCGGGCTTATACATCTGCGAAAGGCTAAGGCAAGTTGGGATTGGGACAGGGTCCGCGGACAGATTCTCGAATCGAGGATCGAGAAAGTCCTGGATCGTATGGAAGACGCGCAGGTCTCGAAAGTTAGGATCTTATACAGCTACTCAATGAACGGACGGACCTACAAGTCTACTCAGTTCAGATTGCAGCGTTCGGATGCAAATGTTCGGACCTTCCTCGATGCAAAGACGTTTAGGGAAAAGTTTGCCTCTGGGAGCACGGTGGAAGTATATGTGAACCCACTTGACCCAACCGACTCCGTGCTCGAGCCCGGAATGTCCGAGCGCGCGCGGAGCCATCAACTTGGTATGGTAGCAAGCGGGATAGTCGTAGTGGCATGCTCGGTTGCGATCGAGTGGTTATTCCTTGTTGGGACCTGAAGTCGCAACCGCGGAGAAGCTGGGGCTGAAATTCTCATCTTCAGGTAACTTGGTTTACGTGACGAAGTCCGGTGCAATCGATGGCGAAGTCGTGGCAGCGATTTTCGCTGTAACGACGGTCTACATCGCGTGTGTGGCATCGAACTTCTCGGACCCGGCTCAGAGGCAGGACCTCGTCATAAGCCGATTGGCGCTCGCGGCCGTCGTGGCTTGCGCAATTACGTTCACGTATTTCGTCGGCAAATTGTATTGCTCGTATTGGGCGAGACTGGGCGGGGGTTCCAAGGCACGCAAGCTGGTCGAAACCCTCATCGTGCCCGCGGTTCCGACATTGCTGACTCCCGGAATTGCCCGGGCGTTCGAAACCAGGCAATGGAGCATGCTTCTGGTTTTCGCAGTGCTTTTCATCGTCCTCATGGATCTGCCCGGAGCGTTCCGGCGGACGGTTGCCGCTTGGTTCCCGGAGCCCAGATTGGGCGATCGCTTTTTCTTCCTCACGTTCCCTCCGAAGCGACGATTGGACATGTTGCCCTTCGATATCACGTACGCTGCATTCGTAGGGTTTCTCTTCTATCGATACTTCTGAGGGCAAGTTCAACGAGAATGTGGGCTAGTAGGACGGAAGCCACGTCACCCGCTCGCAGGGCTTGAGCCGGGCGGCGATATCCAGGCTCGCGGACTTCGTCTCCAGAGCCGCGATATCCGCGTCGGCTTGCGCAAACGCCGCGACTATCGGAGCGGAATCCAGATATGCAAGTCTGGGCGTCACGAAGGCCATCACTCGATCCAGCCGGGCCTGCGTCTCACGCAGCTTGCGCTCGGCCTCTGTGGCCAGTTCCTTCAATTCCTCAAGCTGCTTCGCATCCCTGACCGCCCCGGCCTTGGCGGTTGGCAAGGAGGTGACTACGCATCAGGCCGATATCACGCTCAACGGGTGGACGGGGAGTGGGTACGTCATTCTCGATCCCGAAACCGGGGCGGGCGCGTACAAGATTTCCGGTGGGTCGAACGGCTCCTTTACGGAGCGCGTGATGTTCTCAACGTTTATCGTCTTGACCGGACTCTTCATTGCACTTCTCCTATTCAGTCCATTCGGTTGGCTCGGGCTCGCACTTATTGTGTTGGAATTGGTGAATTTCCGCCACACGCTGGACGCCATGCGTACAATCAATGACGCGGACGCTTTCAACAAACTGATGTTCATTTCAATCCTTCTCGCAATCCTCATCCCGCTGCTTTCTCCATTCTTTATCTTCGTGGGGGCTCAAGCACTCGTGCTTTTTTGCTTCCTCTATGCGTTTGTTTGGGGCTTTGAGCACCTTTGGTTTTGACATCGAGGAATGAGTCTGATCGTCGCCTTTGTTGCCTTGCTCGTAGTGTCTTATCACGACGCTCAGATGTCTTATTCGGTTGAGGCTCCGATATTTTCGCGTATCGGCTACATCCTGCTTTCCGCCGTATCGGTCTTGATCTTGCTCATGCTCTTGCAGGGCTATTTGGCAGAGTGGAGGCGAGTCAAAAGAAGCGGAGCGATCCGGCTTCCGTTGAAACTGGCAGCGGCCCCTGCACTTTCCGCATTCATGTTCTTCCCGAACGAACTATTCGTTCGCGCGATCGGGAGCTGGCCTATTCTGGCAAGTGCCGCCGTATATCTGATTGCCGGCGCGGATTTCGATGGCTCAATCGCTAGGTTCACAGAACGTATCGTTCGGAAGAAAGAGGAAGGGGGCCAAGTGAGCATATTTCCTCGATATCCGCCGCAGACGTCGAGCGATCTGTATCGGTTTGATTTGTTGATCGTGGTTGTTTTTGGAGCGATGCTGCTTCATAAACTTGCTTGATCAGTGGGACGCGGAGACGGGCCATGTCGGCAATACGTTGACTATTCCAGGTCCTGATGTACCTGTAGGGGTGCAGAAGTTTCACGCAAATCAGGAATCCTTGTAAGACCCCAGGGTCTCAAATATTCCGACACCTTCGGCAGGCTCTGCTTCTGCTCCGGGTTTAGACACGCGCCGCGAGGATCGCGAGCGCGTCCGCACCTTATTCTGTCTTGTCTTTTTCCTTGGCTGCCTGGACGGTTTGCCACTGCATGTTGCCCGGCGCATCGGCACCGCCGCGTTTCAGGGGTCTGACGTGATCTACGACATAGCCTGGGCACGCCCCCGAACTTCTTCCTGTGGACGGGCAGGGATGGGACCTTTGAAAGTCTCGTCTGGCTTCAGGGCTGCGCTTGATACGGCCATGCGAGTCGCGAGCTACACCCGCTGCGTAGTTCGACCGATGCTGTCCGGTACTGGTGTGCGGCTCATGGCTGGACTGATCTCTGGCAAGCGCGGCCGGAGCCACGGCATGGAGAATAACGGTGAGCATCGCGGCGACAACGCCGAATCTCGGGTAATCAACGGTAAGATTTGACACATCCAACTCCAGTGCTCAGAACATGTGGTGAACCGCCGACGGTTGCAGCCGCGACGGCAAAAAGAAAAAGGCGGGGGACGCGAGTCCGCCGCCCAAAACCTCCCTGTGCTCCCCTAGGCGCGACTCGCGTCGCGTCTTTTAGACCAGCCCGCCGGCCCAGCGAAGAGTGTCGGGCTAATGCTTGGAACCCCTGCGCTTGACGCGCGCCGCCTTGCGCAAGCTCTGGTAGAGATCCGGGTGATGGAGCTTGATGTGATCGATGATCTCGAAGTCTTCCTTCTTCACCCGGCTGAGGTCGATCCGCTCGACGTGGACCAGGCGCAGCAGGTGGCGCACCGGCTTCGGCATGGAACGGCCGCTCTCGTAGCGCGAGCCGCCGCTTTGCGTGACGCCGATCATGGTCCAGAATTCCTGCTGGTTCATGCCGAGGCGTCTGCGGATTTCCCGCGGGTTAACCATTTCAAGCAGCTTCATCGGCGCTCCGGTGCCACCCCAATATTGACGATAGCCATGCCAACAGCATGGAGCGTGCCAGATGGCCGGGGGAGGGGCGGCGGGCGGGGTCTGGCCCTCGCCAACCGGACTATTTTTCGATAAAATTCAAGGCCTTTTTCAGGGTTTTGGCATGGGCCTGATCGTCCAAAAATTCGGCGGAACCTCGGTCGGATCACCCGAGCGCATCAAAAATGTCGCGGCGCGGGTTGCCAAATTCCTCACACGGGGCCACCAGCTCGTTGTCGTGGTTTCGGCAATCAGTGGTGAAACCAACAGGCTGCTCGCCCTCGCCAAGGAGGTCCAGGCCGAGCCCGATCCGCGCGAGCTGGACGTGGTGCTCGCGACCGGCGAGCAGGTCACGATCGGCCTGCTGTGCATGGCGCTGCTCGAGCGCGGCATCAAGGCGCGCAGCTACAACGGCGCGCAGGTGAGGATCCTCACCGACGGCGCGCACACCAAGGCGCGCATCCTGAAGATAGACGAGGAGCGCATGCGCGCCGATCTCGACGCGGGAACGGTCGTGGTTGTCGCCGGCTTCCAGGGCGTGGATGCGCAAGGCAACGTCACCACGCTCGGCCGCGGCGGATCGGACACCACCGGGGTCGCGCTCGCCGCCGCGCTCAAGGCCGACGAGTGCCAGATCTACACCGACGTCGATGGCGTCTACACCACCGATCCGCGCATCGTGCCGGAGGCGCGGCGCCTGAAGTCGGTGACCTTCGAGGAGATGCTCGAGATGGCGAGCCTCGGCTCGAAGGTCCTGCAGATCCGCTCGGTCGAGTTCGCCGGCAAGTACAAGGTGCGCCTGCGCGTGCTCTCCAGCTTCCAGGACGAGGGCGACGGCACGCTGATCACATTCGAGGACGACAAGATGGAACAAGCCGTGATTTCAGGGATCGCCTTCAACCGCGACGAGGCCAAGATCACCGTGATGGGCGTGCCCGACCGCCCCGGCATCGCCTACGCCATCCTCGGGCCGATCGGCGAGGCCAACATCGACGTCGACATGATCATCCAGAACGCCGGCGTCGACGGCATGACCGACTTCTCGTTTACCGTGCATCGTAACGAGTACCAGAAGGCCCTCGACGTGCTCAACAAGCAGGTGAAAGGGCACATCAAGGCGTCGGACATCCGCGGCGACCCCAAGATCTGCAAGGTGTCGATGGTGGGCGTGGGCATGCGCACCCACGCGGGCATCGCCAGCCGCATGTTCCGCACCCTGTCGGAAGAGGGCATCAACATCCAGATGATCTCGACCTCCGAGATCAAGATCTCGGTGGTGATCGACGAGAAATACATGGAGCTTGCGGTGCGGGCGCTGCACAAGGTCTTCGAGCTCGATCAGCCGGCCTGAGAAGGCTGTAGAATGTGCAGGAAGCGGAGAGATGCCCGAGTGGCCGAAGGGGGCGCCCTGCTAAGGCGTTATACGGGCTAACCCCGTATCGAGGGTTCGAATCCCTCTCTCTCCGCCAGTTGGTTCACGGCACCGAGCGTGCCCCGCGTCGATGCAAACACCAAATAAGCGAGAACTCTTATGACACTTTGTCCCATTGCCATAGCAGTCGGGTGCAAGAATTGTCTGGCATTCTCAGTTTGCCCCCTTAAAACGGTGATCGGCGATTACAAGGAACCGGAACAAACGCAAACGAAGCAGCAAGCCGCCGATTCAAAACGCGAAGATAATGCGCGGAAATAGCCAAAGGTCGCGCCATTCCGGACCCTTCTGAGGGTGACGGCGTCGCCGCCGAGAGGTGCCAAATCATGACTAGGCAGGACTTGTACGAGGAGAACGACGCATTGCGCCAAGCGCTGGTTGAGCTGCGCGGCATGACCAATGAGACGCTCACTTCCTTTACCCCGCCGGACGAAGACGACGATGAGGACGATGAGGACGATGAGGACGAGAAGAAGGAGAAGAACGAGGACGGCGAGCAGGACGAGGAAGACGACGAGGAAGACGACGAAGACGGCCTACAGGTAATTTAGGACTTTAGCGGACGGCCTTGGACAAAGGGCGTAATAACTCTCTCCGCCAGTTTCATCTCTAGATTCCCTCGGCGAACACCACGTACCGCTGCGGCCCGCCCGGGCGCAGGGCGTCGAACGGGTAGCACGTAACGAGCGTCATCCGCGTCGGGCCGTCCTGGCGGGTGATCCAGAGATCCTCTTGGTCGAGCACCGCGGCCGCCTCCACGCGGTAGCGGCGCCAGGCGCCGTCGGCGCGCTGCACGCGAATCTCGGTCCCCACTTTCGTGTCGCGAAGAAACCGCAGGTGCGTGTCGCGGTGGCCGCCGATTACGCTGTTGCCGTCCTCGCCCGGCAGCGCGGTGCCGAACACGTAGCCGGGGCCGAAGGCGATGGTGCGCCCGTTGGCGCCGGCGAGGATGAAGAGGTCCACGTCCTGCTCGGGCACGGACAGGCGCGCGACGGGCCAGGTGTCGGCCCAGGGCCAAGGCTTCGCCTGGCGCTCGCCGGCGAGCGTGCGTTCCCAGGCCGAGCGCACCAGGATCTGAGCGAGCATCGCCTTCGCGTGGATGTAAAGTCCTCCTCCGAGCTGCCACACGCCCGCGAGGAGGAGAAGCAGCGCGGCGGCCGAGGCGAGCCTCGGCCGGTCAAGCCGTGGCAACGCGCCCGCGCCGTGCATGGGTCATCCAGAAGAGCAGCACGGCGACAAGAAGCAGGATCAGGCCGGTGAGCAGCTTGAGCTCGCTGTCGGTCGCGCCCTGCGGCAGCCGCCCGACGATCGCGACATCGGCCGGCTGCGGGCCGAACACCGCCTCGTAGTTCCAGCCTTCCGGCAGGTTCGTCGGCATGGCGGCCGTCTTCAGGTCGGCACCGGCGGGCCGGGCAGGCGTGTGGTCGACCGCGACGAGGCTCGTGTATTTTGTGACGAGCTGATGGAAAAGCGCGAGCTCGATGACCTTCGCCCGGGTTTCATCGGGCGACGCACCTTCGCGCAGGGCGTCCATGAGCGACCCGATCTTGTCGCGCGCCCACAGCGCCCCCAGGCCCGACCCTTGCGCCGGCGCGCCGAGCGCGAGCGTCTCCACCCAGGGCAGGCCGCCGCGCATGCCGGTGACGATCGCGTGACCTTCGACGCGGTCGAGCGCCACGCTGACCACGACCGGCTCCCCGGCGTACAGATCCGGGATGCGCGAAGGCCACGACTCCACCGACGCGCCCTGCGGCCATTCGATCTTCAAGCCCTTCAGCACCGGCGACTCGAGCTTCGCGAACAGCGCGCCCATCTTCTCGCGCACTTCTTCGACCTTGCCGATATAGGTGAAGGTACCGCGGCCGATTGCGGCGGCCTTCGTCATGAAGTGGCTATTCGGCGCCGAGCCGATGCCCACCGTAAACAGCCGCGAGTCACCGAGCTTCACGCGGATCAGCCGGAACAACTCGTCCTCGTTGCCGACCTGGCCGTCGGTGAGGAACACGACCTGCCGGACCCGCTCGCCGCTTTCGCTGCCGTTCAGTGCCAGGTCGAGCGCGAGCGCCATCTCGGTGCCGCCCTGGGCGCGCAGGCCTCTCACCCAGCCGCGGGCTTCGGCGCGATTCTCGCGGGTCGCCGGGCGCGCCTCACGGAACAGCGCCTTCGCGTAGGAGTTGAACTCGATGATGTTGAACCGGTCCTCAGGCGCCAGGCCGTCGATCGCGAACTCGAGCGCCTCCCTCGCCTGCGCGATCGAGGTGCCGTTCATCGAGCCGGACGTATCGATCACGTAGATCGACTCGCGCGGGATGCGCCGGCCTTCGCGCCCCGCGTCCGCCGGCGGGAGGATCATGAGCAGCCCGTAGGTCCTGTCGCCGCGCTTCTCCGCGAACCAGGCGGCGCGGGGCGCCGACTGCACCGCGGGCGTCCAGGCGAGCTCGAAGTCGCGGTTCGCGGGCGTGACGCCGCTGTCGAGCTCGACGATGTTCTT
>Ga0137409_10002474_pt1 | contig 19769 bp, 19 predicted proteins | sample CZODoug1_16funga_FD_122059 | JGI IMG/M metagenome (GOLD analysis project Ga0137409, IMG submission 122059) | Vadose zone soil fungal communities from Angelo Coast Range Reserve, California, USA - CZODoug1_16fungal (Hybrid Assembly) | ecosystem: Environmental > Terrestrial > Soil > Vadose zone... | reverse complement strand
CGTCCGGTGCGCCGGGCTACCACCCCGTCGGCTTCCGTTTCGGGAGTCGCGCGTTCCGGATCGATGACCGTCGTCCCGTGCACCTGCTTTATCCACGCGGGTTCCGCAGGCAGACAGGCGCAAAGGATGGCACGGTTGCGCGCAACGCAGGCCGGATCGTCGCCGACACGCGCGCTCAGGTTCAGGCTCGCGAACGCTCCGGAGCTGACCCCTCCGGCGCGGGTGGTGACGAGCGATCGAACCCGCCCCGGCGCGGGCCAATCGGGAACGATCCAGGCGGGATGCGGCGCGCCCCTCACTGGAGCGAGTTCAGCAGCGCCCGGAAATCCTCGGGCAAAGGCGCCGCAAAGCGCCTGCGCGCACCGGAAACAGGGTGGGAAAATTCCAGGCGCGCGGCATGGAGCGCCTGGCGCTTGAGCCGCCCGTACTCCCCCTCGCTCCTGCGCCCGCCGCGGTAGACGGGATCACCCACCAGAGGATGGCCGAGCGATTGCATGTGCACGCGGATCTGATGCGTCCTTCCCGTATCCAGGCTGCACTCGAGCAGGGAGACGTGAGCGAAACGCTTCGCCACCTTGTAGCGGGTCAGCGCGGAGCGCCCCGCCGGCACAACGGCCATGCGCGTGCGGTTGCGCGGATCGCGGCCGAGCGGTGCGTTGACCTCTCCGCCCGCGCGCACTGCTCCGTGCACCAGGGCCAGGTATTCGCGCTTCACCGTTTTCGCGTGGAGCTGTCGGACGAGTTCGGTCTGCGCTCTCAGCGTCTTCGCCACTACGAGGAGCCCGCTCGTGTCCTTGTCGAGTCTGTGCACGATGCCGGCCCGGGGAATCGCAGCGAGCTGCGGCGAGTGATGCAACAGCGCGTTGAGCAGCGTTCCTTTCCAGTTGCCGCTTCCGGGATGAACGACCAGGCCGGCCGGCTTGTTGATCACCAGGATCTCGTCGTCCTCGTAGACGATGTCGAGCGCGATGCTCTCGGGACGATGCGCCGTGTCCGAAGGGCCCGGCTGCGGGAGGATCTCGACCCGCTCTCCGCCCCAGATCTTCTGCTTGGGTTTGGCAGAACGTGAATCGAGGCTGACATGCCCATCCCGCAGCCATCTCTGCAGACGGTTTCGCGAATGCTCCGGAAACATCCGCGCGAGCGCCTTGTCCAACCGCAATCCTGCAAGGGTCTCGGGAACGCGTCGCGTCACCTTCACCGCGGTATAATTTCCCGATTCTTCCGACCGAACCATCGTGAAACGTAGTGTAGCTTTATTCGTCCTCGTTCTGGCAGCGGCGTCGGCGGCGTGCTCGTTTATCGACAGTCAGGATCCCACCAAGGGGATGTCCGTCGAGAAACTCTACGCCGAGGCGAAGGACGCTCTCGACGGCGGCCAATACGACCTCGCGATCAAGCGCTACGAAGCGCTGGAGGCGCGCTTTCCCTATGGGCGCTACTCACAGCAGGGCCAGCTGGAAATCGCATACGCCTATTACAAACAGAACGAGCAGGCTTCGGCGGTTGCAGCGGCCGAGCGCTTCATGAAGCTCCATCCGAATCATCCCAACGTCGACTACGCCTACTACCTGAAGGGTCTGGCTTACTTCAATGAGGACTTGGGCGTGCTGAGCAAGCTGTCCCAGCAGGATCGAACCGAGCGCGATCCCAAGTCGGCGCGGGAATCGTTCGATGCGTTCAAGGACCTGGCGCAGCGATTTCCCGAAAGCAAATACGCGCCCGATGCGCTTGCGCGCATGAAATACCTCGTCAACGCGCTCGCTTCTCACGAAGTGCACGTCGCCCGCTGGTACATCAAGCGGGAGGCCTATGTCGCGGCTGCCAACCGGGCGCAATACGCGCTGAAAACCTACCCCGAGGCGCCGGCCCAGGAGGAAGCCCTCCTCATCATGATCCAGGCCTACAACGCGCTCGGAATGGCGGACCTGCGAGACGACGCCGAACGCATCCTGAGAAAGAATTTCCCCGACAGCGAGCAGCTGAAGAGCATGCTCAGTCAGCTCGGCCGCTGACCGCGGATGGGCCCGGAGCTTCGGAATTTCGCTTGAGGAAGAGCACGGCCTCGTCGAGCTCGCGCACCAGCCTCATCGGCGGCAGGCTCGCGAGGATTCGCCTGCCGTAGGGCTTGCCGAGCAGTCTCGGGTCACAGATCACCAGCACGCCCCTGTCGGCCTCGTCCCGTATCAGCCTCCCGGCTCCCTGCTTCAACGCAATGGCGGCCTGCGGCAGTTGATAGTCGAGAAAGGGATTGCCGCCGCCGCGTTCCAGCGATTCGAGCCGCGCGGCAAGAACCGGATCGTCGGGCGGCGCAAACGGAAGCTTGTCGATGACCACCAGCGACAAGGCCTCGCCCCGAACGTCGACTCCTTCCCAGAAGCTAGCGCTTCCCACCAGGACGGCGTTCCCCAGGGTACGAAAGCGCTCGAGCAGGTCACTGCGGGAGCCCTGACCTTGAAGCATCAAGGAAAACGGGAGGCCCGCCCGGTCGAACTCCTCGCGCAAAAGCCGGTGAGCAAGCCGCATCGCGCGCAGAGTCGTAAACAGGATAAAGGCGCGTCCCCCGCTCGCCCGGACCACGGGAAGCGAGGCTGCAACGACCGCGCGCGTGTGCTCCTCACTGTTCGGATCGGGGAGGTTCTTCGGAACGTAGAGTAGGGCCTGGGACGCATAGTCGAACGGGCTGCCCCAGCAGGCTGTGCGAGCGTCGTTCAGACCCATCTCCTTGCTGTAGTGCCCGAAGTCCCCCGCGACGGCGAGCGTGGCCGAAGTGAAAATCCAAGAGCGTGGCCTGCTGCTGAGCTGCTTTTGGAAGATCTCGGCGACCGAGAGGGGTGTGGCATTCAGCCTGAGCGAGTGGCCCAGCACCTCCACCCAACGAACCAGGTCGGCGCGGTCTTCGTCCCGCCAGCGCTCGAGCATGGCCCGTGCCTGCCTCGTGCGTTCGGAGCACCGTGCCAGGCCCTCGCTTCTCTCGGCGAGAACTTCGAGCGCGCCGCTCAGGGATGCCAAGGCAGAGTTGAGCGCCGCGAGCGCCTCCGAGAAGCCGGTCTCCCGGACAACGGACGCCGCAGCGAGGCGCGCGCCTTCCCTGGGCAGGGCCAGCCGCAGGTCGCGCGCCGCCTTCTCAAGGGCAGCGGCGAGCTGCTGCGCCTCCGGCGTATCCCCGGCTCCTGCAAGCGTCTCGGCGCGAACGTCGCGCGAGAGCTCGAGGAGCTGTGCGGTGGACAAGGTCTCTCCGAAAAACAGGGTCGCCGTGTCCGGCAGCTGATGCGCTTCGTCGAGAATCACCGTATTGCACGCGGGAAGGAGCTCCGTCATCCCCTCGTCCTTGAGCATCACGTCGGCGAAGAACAGGTGATGGTTCACCACGACGAGGTCGGCGCCCAGCGCCTCGCGCCGGGCAGCCATGACAAAGCAGTCGCGATGTCGCGGGCACGACTGCCCCAGACAGTTCTCCCGGGTCGAGGTCGCGAGCTCCCAGGCACGAGCTTCCTCCGGCACCTCGGCAAGCTCGCTCTTGTCGCCGGTGCGGGTGACTCGCGCGAAGCTCGCGATCCGCCGCAGATCGGTCTCGACATCGCGTCCGTGCTGATGGGCTTCGAGATGGCGCTCCAGGTGATAGTGGCAGACGTAATTGGCACGCCCCTTGAGGAGCGCCGTAGTAGCCGGAACGCCGAGGGCCGCGCGCACCGTCGGCAGATCCCGCCGGTAGAGCTGATCCTGCAGGGTCTTGGTGCCCGTCGAAATAATCACTTTGCCTGCAGAAAGAAGCGCCGGAACGAGATAGGCGAAGGTCTTGCCGGTGCCGGTTCCCGCCTCGCACAGCAGAACGGCGTTGTCCCGGATCGCCTCGGCAACCCGAGCGGCCATCTGAAACTGCTGCGACCTGACGCGGTACTCGGGGATTTTCGCGGCGAGCGGCCCCATCGGGCCGAAAATCGCCTCGAGCCGCTCACTCATGAGGATTTTCTCCGGGACTCGCCCCTCCAAACGCTATAACGTCGAAGTTGCTGATATGAGGTCGTCCGCGCGCGACGTCAGGCGCTTTACAAGTCATGGCACGATGGTCTAAGGTACTTTAATTATGCGCTGTAAATATCTGTTTTTCAGCGTTTTGATCATCTGCGGCTGCACGACCCCTCCGCCGCCGTCACCGCGCAGCCCCGAGCTCGTGTTTCAGGCGCTCGCCACGGCAGGGGTGCCTTATCGGCGCGGCGGGGAGTCGCCCGAGACTGGCTTCGACTGCAGCGGCTTGGTCGCCCACGTGTACCGCGAGGCCTTCGGTGTCCAGCTGCCGCACAACGCCCTCGCGCAGAGCCGGATGGGGAGACACGTGACCCTCACGGGACTCGAAGCGGGCGACCTGGTCTTCTACAACACCGAACGCCGCCCCTACTCTCATGTGGGAATCTATGTCGGCGACCATCGCTTCATCCATGCACCCAAGCCGGGAACCGCGGTGCGCATCGAGGATATGCGCACGGCTTACTGGAGCCGGCGCTTTGACGGGGCGCGGCGTGTCATGGATTAGATCTCGGGACTACGGCTCGACTTGCACTCACCCCGTGCGTAGCTCGAAGATCACCGGGACATCGACCGTGAACTCGCGTCCGCGCGGCGCCGGCTGAACCTGGGCCACGGCGCTGAACGCCTTTCTCACCATGTCGAGCGCTTGCTCATCCAGTATCTGATACCGGCTCGAGCTCTTCACTAGCGCGCTCTTGATCGTCCCGTTCGCGTCGACCACGACGCGAATCTCGACCCGCCCCTCCCAGCCTCTCTCCATCGCCTGCAGTGGATAACGCTTGTAGCGCTTCGCCGCGTTGATCAACGCGAGCCGATAGGCATCGAACAAATTGGAGTCGGGCGCCTCCGCCGGAACCCTGGCAATCGCAGTCGGAGCCGGCTCCAAAGAGCTGGACGCCAGCGACGCCGGCGCCGCGGGCGGCGGAGCCGGCGGCTGGGTTGATGCTGGTTCAATAGCCGTTGCGACAGGGTCGGGAACGACGGGCCTCTGGATTGGGACCTGGGGCTCAGCTTCACGCCGCTCACGGGGCTTTCCGCGGACGGGCACCGGAGCAAGGGCGGCCGGGTCCGCCCGGGACGCAAACAACGCCGTCAGTACCCGTGCATCATCCGAGTGATCCGCGGGCCGCGAGCCCGGAAACGAGAACATGGCCAGTCCGTGCAGCGCGATCGAGACTCCCAGGCACGTGTACAACATGCGCACCTGCCGGTCGTGGTGCAAGCGCGTCGTCGTAGGATTGGGGTACCACATCAGATCAAGTATTGCACTTATGCGGACTTCCGGTAATAGCTCTGGTACCACTCGGCAAATCGCCGCACGCCTACCTCGATCGGCGTCTGCGGCTTGTAGCCGACCGCCTGTTGCAGCTCGCCGACGTCGGCAAAGGTCGCGGGTACATCCCCCGGCTGCATGGGAAGCAGGTCGAGCCGGGCTTTCTTGCCGAGACATTGCTCGAGTACTTCGATGTAGCGCATCAGCTTCACGGGCTGGTTGTTGCCGATGTTGAAAATGCGCCAGGGTGCATAGCTCGTCGCGGGATCCGGCCGCTCCCCGCTCCAGCCTGCCGCGGGCGCGGCGGGCTGGTCCATGGTCCTGACAACACCTTCGACGATATCGTCGACGTAAGTGAAATCGCGCACCATGTCGCCGCGGTTGAACACCGGGATGGGGCGTCCGGCGAGGATTCCCTCGGTAAACTTGAAGAGGGCCATGTCAGGTCGCCCCCATGGCCCGTAGACGGTAAAGAAGCGCAGGCCGGTGCACGACATTCCGTACAAGCTTGCGTAGCTATGCGCCATCAGCTCGTTCGCTTTCTTCGTGGCGGCGTACAGCGACACCGGATGATCGACGTTGTCGTGCTCGGAAAACGGCAGGCGGGTGTTCGCACCGTACACCGAGCTGCTCGAGGCAAAAACCAGATGCCCGACACGCGTGTGACGGCAGCCTTCGAGCACATGTAGAAAGCCGACAAGGTTCGCATCAATATAGGCAGCGGGATTCTCGATCGAGTAGCGCACCCCTGCCTGCGCGGCCAGATGCACCACTGCGTCGAACTTGGTCTCGGCAAACAGCTCGGCCATCTGGCCACGCTCTACGATATCGACCTTCTTGAAAAGAAAGCCCGAGCGGACATTGAGGCGGTCGCGCCGTGCGTGCTTCAGCCGCACGTCGTAGTAGTCGTTCAAATTGTCGATCCCCACTACCTGGTCGCCGCGGTCGAGCAGGCGATGCGTCAAGGTGGATCCGATAAAGCCCGCCGCCCCGGTAACGAGAACTTTCATCTTCGAACGAATCTTCCGGTGTTGGTCAGGCGGATCCGCTGCGGACCCGTCGATTTTCTTCACGCGCGAACGGTCGCCTGCGCGCTCTTCTCCCTGTACCCGTGGGGGTTCAGGCATTGCCATCGCCAAGTGTCGCGACACATGTCGTCGAGCCCGCGCGCGGCCTTCCAACCCAGCAGCCTTTGGGCAAGCGAGGGATCGGCGTACGATTCGGCCACGTCGCCTGCGCGCCGCGCGACCTTCTCGATCGGGATCGTTCGGCCGCTCGCGCGCTCGAACGCCCGTACCACCTCGAGCACCGACATGCCGCGCCCAGTGCCGAGGTTCACCGTGAAGCCGCGCGTTTCCCGGCGCAGGGCATCCAGGGCCGCAAGATGTCCGCGCGCGAGGTCCACCACGTGGATGTAGTCACGCACGCCCGTGCCATCGCGCGTCGGATAGTCGCTACCGAATACCCGCACTCTGTCGCGAACACCCACCGCGACCTGAGCGACGTTGGGCATCAAGTTGTTCGGAATGCCCTGCGGATCCTCGCCGATTAAGCCACTCGGGTGTGCGCCCACAGGATTGAAGTACCGCAGCAAAGCGATTCGCCATGCTGGCCTGGAGGCCGCGACATCCCCCAAAATCCGCTCGACCATCCATTTCGATTGACCGTAGGGATTGGTCGGGCCGAGTGGCGCATCCTCGCGGATCGGCATCGTCGAAGCGCTGCCGTACACGGTGGCGGAAGAGGAGAACACCAGCGTTCCCACTCCGGCCTCCGCCATCGCGCGACACAGCGACAAGGCGCCTTGCACGTTGTTGTCGTAGTACTCAATCGGCTTTTCGACCGACTCGCCCACCGCCTTGAGGCCGGCGAAATGGATCACCGCATCGAAACGATGCCGCGCAAACACCTCGCGCAAGGCTGCCGCATCGCGAACGTCGGCTTTTGAGAATTCAGGGGATCTGCCCGCGATCCGAGAGATGCGCTCGAGCACGGCAACGTCGCTGTTGCAGAGATTGTCCAGGACGACTACGTCGTGCCCCGCCTGCATGAGCTCGACGCAGGCGTGAGAACCGATATAGCCCGCCCCGCCTGTCACCAGCACTTTCACGGTAGCGGCGTCCGTCCTCACGTTAGACGGGTAGGTTGTCCGGACCCGGACGAGGTCCGCGATTGAGCATCGAAGGAGATATATTCCACGAGGGTTCTCGCGCGAGCGCGGAGTCTAGCCGATTTCCGCGGGCGTCGCCTCCCCGCCGCAGGGTACCCACGAAGCGCTCTTCCGCCAGCGGGGGCGGGAGGCTTTCGCGTTAGAGTCGAACCGATGTCGCCGGGGAAACCCGCACTGAACGAAACGCCTTCCGCCGGGCGATTGCCTGAAGTCTTAGTGCACGCGGCGCGCGCCGTTTGCCTCGCGTCGTACCTTGGTCTGGGCTGCCGCGCGCGCCGAAACCCGGGTGCGCTTGGCGCGACGCAGGTAGCTCAGAACCGGAGGAGAAAGCTGACCGGCATTGCCGTAAATCTCTCCTCGGTGGGTAAAGCGGCCAAACAAGTAGGCAACGCCCAGGCCGACCAGAGGCCACATCACCAACACTGCCACCCACGTGATCCAGTTCATAAGCCCCTTCCACGACAGGAAGTTAGACTCGCCTCTTCGGCCAATCGGTAGCTCAGATGACGATAGCATGAAGTTGCGGCCAAAGCCAAGCGATCCCCGGTACCAATGCCCTTTTCTCCTGGAATACGGTAAGAAAGCTCACATTGGAGCCGCCCAAAGGCGAGTTTTTGTCTCCTCCAAGCGACACTGTCTCCTCGGGTGCCGAGAAAGGTATTGGGGCCCTCCCTACGGAGCCCCTGCGGGCGGGACCTGCCGGAGCAAAAGGCAGGTACGGCGGCGGTACCATAGAATTTCGGCGAGAATTGCACGCCTCGAAAAAAAAGACGGGAGGGATATGTCCACAGTTGCAGTCGTCGGCCTCGGATACGTCGGCTTGCCGCTCGCGGCGGCATTCGGCAAGAAGTTCCGGACCATCGGGTTCGACCTAAACGCCGAGAAGGTGGAGAGCTACCGCCGCCACCTCGACCCTACCGGAGAGGTCTCCAGCACGGACTTGCGTGCTGCGGCCCAACTGGAGGTAACCAACGACCCGAGGCAGCTTGCTGCAGCGGATATCATCGTGGTCGCCGTTCCCACGCCGGTGGACAACGTGCGCCGGCCCGACTTCGGGCCCCTGATCGGCGCGAGCACCACAGTCGGCAAGCACATGAAAAAGGGCACCACTGTGGTGTATGAATCGACGGTCTATCCCGGCGCGACGGAGGAGGTATGTATTCCCGTGCTCGAGACGCATTCGGCAAAGACCTGGCTTGAGGACTTCAATGTCGGCTACTCGCCCGAGCGCATCAACCCCGGCGACAAGGAGCACAGGCTGGACAGCATCGTGAAGGTCGTGGCGGGCGACACTCCGGAAACACTCGATCGGGTTGCCCGACTCTACGGCGCCATCGTAACCGCGGGCGTGTACCGCGCCTCTAGTATCAAGGTCGCCGAAGCCGCCAAAGTCATAGAAAACACACAGCGGGACTTGAATATCGCCTTGATCAACGAGCTGGCGATCATCTTCAACCGCATCGGCATCGATACCCTCGAGGTTCTGCAGGCGGCCGGAACCAAGTGGAATTTTCTTCCGTTTCGCCCCGGGCTGGTTGGCGGCCACTGCATAGGCGTCGACCCGTACTATCTTACCTACAAGGCGGAGATGCTCGGCTACCATCCGGAGGTAATACTTGCAGGGCGGCGGATCAACGATAACATGGGAAAGTTTATTGCCGAGCAAACCATCAAGCACATGATCCGCAACGGCAACCCCCTAAAGGGGGCGAAAATCAACGTCCTCGGGCTGACGTTCAAGGAAAACGTTCCCGATCTGCGCAACTCCCACGTGATCGATGTGATCAACGAGCTGAAGAGCTACGGTGTCCAGGTATTGGTCCACGACCCGGTGCCCAGCCCTGAAGACGCGCGCCATGAGTACGGACTGGAGCTGGTCTCCTGGGAAGAGTTGCCGACCGCCGATGCGATGGTGGCAGCGGTGGCCCATCGCCAGTTCAAGGATATGGGCGAGGAGAAACTAGCGAGCAAGGTCAAAAAGGGGGGCTGCTTCGTCGACGTCAAATGTCAATTCGACCGCAAGGCACTTGCCGCGGCTGGGCTTTCCGTCTGGCGCCTGTAAAACACAGTGCCCCTGCGGCGGTGCGCGGAACTCAAACCAGCGGCAACTCAAACGTGAGTGTGCCTAACGCGCTGACCGTCGACGTAGAGGACTACTTCCACGTTGCCGCGCTGTCGTCGAGCATTCCCCGCGATACCTGGACGTCGCGTGAATCCCGCGTGGTCGGAAACACGCATAGACTGCTCTCCCTCTTCGAGCAGTTCAACGTGAGGGGCACGTTCTTCGTCCTGGGATGGGTGGCCGAGCGGTATCCGAACCTGATCAGAGACATCGCCGCGGACGGCCATGAAATCGCCTGTCACGGTTTCTCGCACCGCCTCGTCTACGAACAGTCCCCGGAAGAATTCCACGAGGAAACCCTACGCTCGAAGAACCTCCTGGAGGACATCATCGGGTCCCGGGTGCTCGGATATCGCGCGGCAAGCTATTCGGTCGTGCGCGCCTCCCTCTGGGCCCTCGATATCTTGGTGGAGTTGGGCTTCACGTACGATTCCAGCATCTTTCCGGTGCACCATGATCGTTACGGGATCCCGAACGCCGAACGAGCGCCACATCGACTGTCCACGCCGAATGGAAAATTGATCGTGGAGTGGCCTTTGGCAACGGCGAGCATCTTCGGCCTGCGGCTCCCCGTGGCGGGAGGTGGCTATTTCAGGCTGCTGCCCTATTGGTTGTCGCATTGGGGGTTGGCATCCATTAACCGACGCGAGCGTCTACCCTTTATCTTTTATCTGCACCCCTGGGAGATCGATCCCGCACAACCTCGCGTGCCGGCGAGTCGGCTGTCGCGGTTTCGCCACTACACGAACCTCGGAAAGTGCGAAGAGCGGTTGCGGCGCCTCCTTGGCGAGTTCCGGTTCGGTACGGCGAGGGACAGTCTCGTACAGCTCGGCCTGCTCTCATGAATTTCAGCGAATGCAGCATCAACGGCGCTTGGGTCATCGATCCGGCACCCCATGAAGATAGTCGGGGTCGATTCATGAGAGCATGGTGTAGTCGGGAATTCGCCGAACACGGGGTCGAGTTCGCTCCAGTACAAGCCAATATGGGCTTGAGCGTCCGTAAAGGCACGCTGCGGGGGCTGCACTATCAGGTCGCCCCGGCCCTGGAGGCCAAGCTAGTGCGCTGCACCCGGGGGTCAATTTTCGATGTCGTCGTGGATCTCAGGCCAACGTCGCCGACCTACCAATCCTGGTACGGATCCTGCTTGAGTGCCGCCAACGGCCGGATGCTGTACGTACCGGAAGGCTGTGCCCACGGGTGCCAATCACTAGAGGACAATACAGAAATCTACTACATGGCATCGGCGTTCTATTCCCCTGAAGCTGCGCGGGGCATACGGTACGACGATCCGGCATTCGCGATACGCTGGCCATTGCCGGTGTCGTCCATTTCCGATCAAGATCGGGCTTGGCCCCTTGTAGAGAAGCAGGTTTGAGAACGGAGAAATCATGAACCCCAAAGCCGCCAACGTAGCCGCGCGCAACACCTCGGTGTACAGCACCCTTCAGCGTCGCGAGGCGGAGCGCCGTCCAATCCGCGTCGCAGTCGTGGGCGCAGGCGCAACGGGGCGGGCCATCGCGCTTCAACTCGGGACCCCGGTGCCGGGGATCCGGCTTGCCGGAATGGCGAACCGGACCCCGAAACGCGCCGAGAGGGCGTTTCGGGAGGCGGGAATCCGGGACTGGGAATCCGCGGGAACCGCGGCCGATGCGGAATCGAAGATCTCCAAAGGAATCCCGGTCATCACAGACGATCCCCATGTCCTGACCCGATGCAGTGCCATCGACCTCGTCGTCGAGGTCACGGGCAGCGTCGACTTCGGCGCAAGCGTGGTGCTGGACGCCATCGGGCATGCCAAGCCGGTGGTGCTGGTCAACGCGGAACTCGATTCCTTGATCGGTCCCCTCCTGAAAGCCAGGGCGGACGAGGCCGGCGTGGTTATCACGCACACCGATGGCGACGAGCCCGGGGTTGCAATGACCCTGTTCCGTTACGTCCAGACGGTGGGGCTCCGCCCCGTGGCAGCCGGCAACATCAAGGGAATGGTCGACTACTACCGGACACCCGATACCCAGCGCGAATTTGCGGCGAAACACGATCAGGACGTAAGGAAGGTCACATCCTTCGCTGATGCCACGAAGCTGTCCATGGAAACCACCGTGCTCGCGAATGCCACGGGCTTCGGTGTGGCGCGCCGCGGCATGACGGGCCCGGCGTGCGGCTACGTTCGCGATCTCGCGAAGCTGCTTCCCGCCGACGCGATGCTGAACGGAGGGATTGTCGACTACTCGGTCGGCGCGGCCCCGCATACGGGCGGGTTCGTCGTGGTACACGAGGAAAATCCCCACAAGCGCACGCAGCTCGCGTACTACAAGCTGGGCGATGGCCCGTTCTACGTTTTCTATACGCCGTTTCACCTGCCGCACATCCAGCTGCCATCCACGATCGCCCGCGCCGTCATCCATGCCGATCCCACTGTCGCCCCGCTCGCGGGGCCGTCTTGCGAAGTCGTAACCGTCGCCAAGCGGCAATTGAAGACGGGCGAACGCCTGGATGGCGTGGGCGGATTCTGCGCCTACGGCTTGATCGAAAATCATTCCACAGCCCGGGCGGCCGACGCACTCCCCATCGCGTTGTCCGACGACTGCGTGCTTCTCCGGGACATAGGAAAGGACGAAGTCATCACGTTTAAGGACGTGAAGATGCCTTCAGCGAGGCTCAGGGACGAGCTCTGGTCGGAGCAGCGCCATCGCTGGCCCGCGGGCGTCCGGAAAGACGTCGCGCCGGAACGCCGGTCGGCTCAGCTTGCAGCCATAGAGTAACTTTTTGCTCAAAGCGCTACCGCCGCGACTTGCGGTGACAGCGCTCTTGTGCCCAAGATCGCGATCAACTCGTCGGAAAGTCTTGCCTAGTGAAAAATATCGTTGTTCTCGGGACCGGCATGGCAGGATTCGGAGCCACCAGCTTTCTCCACGACAAGAATATTCGGCCCACCGTCTATGACAAGAACGCCTACTACGGCGGACACACGGCCTCATTTCGGGACAAGAACGGTTTTCTGTTCGATCAAGGGCCACACATCTCCTTCACGAAGGATGTCCGGATCCAGAAGTTGTTCGCCCGGTATGTCGATGAGAAGTATGAAGCCGTTCAGGTAAAGCTCGACAACTACTGGCGCGGCCTGCGGCTGACACACCCGGTGCAGCTTCACCTGAACGGGCTTCCGAAAGATCTGATCGTGGAAATCGTCGCGGACTTCGTGAAGGAGCATGCGGTCGAGCGAAAGATCAACAACTATGAGGATTGGCTGGTCGCCAGCTATGGGAGAAAGTTCGCCGAGCTCTTTCCCATGCAATACACACGCAAATACCACATGACTTCCGCCGCCAACATGAGCACGGAATGGCTCGGCCCCCGCATGTACCGTCCGAGTCTCGAAGAAATGCTGAAGGGCGCGCTCGCCCCATGGACCCCGGACGTCCACTACATAACGAATTTTCGCTATCCGACGAGCGGCGGCTTCGGCTCCTACCTGAGAGGTCTCCCCGCAATCGCGGATCTGCGACTCAACCATGAGCTGGTCGCGGTCAACCCTCGGGAGAGGGAGCTCCGCTTCTCGAACGGCTTCAAAGCCCGCTACGACGCGCTCGTTTCTTCGATCGCTCTGCCGGCGCTCATCGCCATGATCGCGGACGCTCCGCAAGATGTCGTCGATGCCTCCAAACGGCTCGCGTGTTCGATCTGTGTGCTGGTCAATGTCGGAGTCAAGCGGTCGGATCTCTCCGACGCTCAAATAACGTATTTCTACGACCAAGATATTTGCTTCACGCGCTTGAGCTTTCCGCACATGTTGTCGGCGACCAACGTCCCCCCAGGCTGTGGGAGCATCCAGGCTGAAGTCTATTTCTCGAGCAAGTATCGTCCTCTTACCCAGTCCCCCGAGGATCTCATTGATCAGGTCATCGCCGACCTGCGTAGAACCGGCACGCTCCGGGAGACCGATTCCATTGTGTCTCGGCATGCGACCATAGTCCGCACCGCGAATATCATCTTCGATCTGGAACGCGCGACAGCTCTGGAAACCGTCCACGGATATCTCAATGATGTTGATATAAACTACTGTGGGAGATACGGGGACTGGGGATATCTCTGGACCGACGAGAGCTACATCAGCGGAGAACGCGCCGCCGAGTCGGCGCTTTCGCGCTGCTCCGCTTGAGGTCCACCCGTCTTGCGCCGGGCGAATGAGCGGATGGAAGCCGCGACGCCCCGCGAATCCGGAATGCGAGGGAGGAAATGAAGGTAGTGCTGTTTTGCGGCGGCCTGGGAACGAGACTGCGCGAACATTCGGACACAATTCCGAAGCCGCTGGTGAACATCGGCTACAGGCCCATCATCTGGCACCTCATGAGGTACTACGCGCACTTCGGGCACAAGGATTTCATCTTGTGCCTCGGCTACCGCGGCGACCTGATCAAGGAATATTTCGTGAACTACTCCGAATGGGTCTCGAACGATTTCGTCCTTTCGAATGGATGCAGAACCGTTGAGCCGATCCAGAGAGACGTGGAGGACTGGAGAATCTCTTTCGTGGAGACGGGGCTGCACTCGAATATCGGGGAACGTCTGCTCGCGGTCCGCAGTTACCTCAAGGATGAGGAATTTTTCTTCGCCAATTACAGCGACGCGCTGACCGACCTTCCCCTGCTTGAATACTCGAAAGCGTGCGAAAAGAAGAATGTCGTCGCCGGTTTCGTGGCGGTGAGAACCTGGCAGTCCTTTCACGCGGTCACCGCGCGGGACGACGGTATCGTAAGCCAAATCGGCCCCATGCGGGACGCGGGATTTTGGCTCAACGGCGGGTTCTTCCGTTTCAGGAACGACATATTCGACTACATCAAGCCCGGTGAAGAGTTGGTGGAAGAACCGTTCCGTCGACTCATCGAAAAACAGCAGCTGTATTCCTACAAGCATGAGGGGTTCTGGGCTGCGATGGACACTTTGAAGGACAAGATCACCTTCGATCGCATGAACGGCAGAGGGGACACGCCCTGGAAGGTATGGGAAAAGTCCCGCGCCTGAGGATGTGCGCGTATAAGACGCTCCAAAGTTGAGCAACAGGGGAAGAGCCGGTGGATCAGGGTTTCTGGAAAGGCCGCAAGGTGTTCATCACGGGCCACACCGGCTTCAAAGGGAGCTGGCTTTCGTTGTGGCTCCAGCGACTTTCGGCGCATGTCGTCGGTTACTCGCTACCGGCGCCTACCACCCCGAACTTGTACGACGTCGCCGGCGTGGCGTCAGGCATGGTGTCGATTACTGGCGACGTTCGCGACTACCCTCTGCTGCGGCAAAGCCTCGAGAGACACCGTCCGGAAATCGTTTTCCACATGGCAGCGCAATCAGTGGTCCGGTTGTCGTATCAGGATCCGATCGAAACGTATTCGACGAATGTGATGGGCACCGTGAACTTGCTGGAGGCAATACGGCATGTTGCCGGACAGACCGCGGTCGTGAATGTCACGAGCGACAAGAGCTACGAGAACAAGGAATGGATCTGGGGTTACCGGGAAACGGATCGACTCGGAGGGTACGACCCTTACTCCAACAGCAAGGCCTGCTCCGAGCTGGTCACCCAGGCCTTCGGGGATTCGTTTTTCTCCGCCGCGGCGGGCAAGGATCCGGACAAATCGATCGCCTCGGCGCGCGCCGGAAATGTCATTGGCGGCGGAGACTGGACCTACGATCAACTCGTTCCAGACGTCGTGAATGCCTTTCGTGAAGGCCGCCCCGCCGTCCTGCGCAACCCTCACGCGGTGCGCCCCTGGCAGTTTGTCCTGGATTGCCTGGGCGGCTATATGACCTTGGCAGAGAAGTTGGCTCTTGAAGGTAAACGATACGCCGGTCCCTGGAACTTCGGTCCGCACCAGGACGATACCCTTTCGGTCCGGGACCTGGTCGAGCGGCTGATCGTCAAGTGGCCCAGCAAGGCGAGCTGGGTTCAGGATGCCGGCTCGCATCCCCACGAAGCCAGCAGCTTGCGCCTGGATACGAGCAAGACCGTCCAGCAGCTGGGCTGGAAGCCGCGCCTTGTCGTTACCGAGGCACTGGATTGGATTGTCGACTGGTACGCTAGATATTTCCAGGGCGCAAAAGCGAAAGCGTTGTGCTTCGAACAGATCCAGCGTTTTGAAGAAAAGACTTCAACCCGGTGATCTCATCACAGCATGCTGCGCCTAATACCTGAAGTCCGACGGGGCCGGCCATTGCGGCTGCTGTGCATCGGCGCGCATAGCGACGATCTTGAGATCGGCTGCGGCGGAACCGTCCTGACCTGGCTCGCCAGCATGCCGGCGGTCGAGGTGACCTGGGTTGTCCTCAGCGCGGAGGGTACTAGGGCCTCCGAGGCGCGCCGCAGTGCGAACGCATTGCTCGCTCGGGCGGCTGCGCGCAAGGTCTACATCGCAGACTTTCGCGACTGTTTTCTGCAAGCACAATACGCCGACGTGAAGGGCTATTTTGAACAACTAAGGACGGAGGTCGACGCGGATATTGTGCTCACTCATTGGCTGCAAGATCGACACCAGGACCACCGCTTGGCCGCCGAGCTCACCTGGAATACCTGGCGCAACCATCTCGTGCTTGAGTACGAGATTCCCAAGTATGAGGGTGACCTGGTAACGCCGAACGCGTACGTACCCATTTCAACCTCCTTGGCGCGTCGCAAGATCAGCCACCTCAACCGGTGCTTTCCGTCCCAACGCAGCAAGGATTGGTTTGCGGCAGATACCTTCTTGGGGCTGATGCGGCTTCGCGGCCTGGAGTCCCGTTCCCAGAGCGGTTTTGCAGAGGCGTTTCACGCACGAAAATTGGTTTTCTAGTTGGGGTACCATGTGAACAGACGAAAGATTCGCCAGCGAGGCGGGTGCGGCAGAGTCTGCGCTTTCTGCGGCACTCGTGTAGAGGAGACCGGCTGAATGAGTGAACGCAAAGTAGTCGTTGGCCTGCCAGTCTATAACGGCCAGAAATATCTCGGCGCCGCCATCGAAAGTCATCTGGCGCAATCATTTGCTGATTTCGATCTGGTGATTTCCGATAATGCTTCCACCGACGCCACCCCCGAAATCTGCGCCCGCTACGCAAGCAAGGACAAGCGGGTCAAATATCTGCGGTCCGCCGAGAATCGGGGAATTCTTTGGAACCATCGACGGGTGTTCGACGCGATCGAGAGTCCCAACCAGTACTTTCGCTGGGCGGGGGCCGACGACATCATGGAGCCCGGGCTGCTGCAAGCAATGGTAACGGTGTTGGACACCCGGCCCGAGGTCGAAGCTGTCGTGCCCGACACGAAGAACATCGACGACCACGGCGAAATCATCGGTTCGATGGCCAGAGTGCTCGATCTGCAGTCCTCCGACGTGTTCGAGCGGGCGCACGATATCTTGGTGGCCAACTATCAGCACGTGATCGCGTACGGCCTGCTTCGCGCGTCGACGCTGCGCCTCATGCGGACCCGGCCCGACTATCCCGGTTGGGACGCGGTCTTTGCCTGGGAGTTGGCGCTCCGGGGCCAGATGGTCCAGCCGGCCGGCCCGGTTCTGCTCAGGCGATTTCACACCGGCTCGATATCGCGCGTAAAGACGGTGAAAGAAATGAGGAAGTGGGTGGAGCCGAATGCCAAATCCGGCATGAATTTCCCGCATTGGACCTGGTCGTACGAGCGCGCGCGAGCTTTGATCGCCTGTCCGATGTCCACGCGCGATCGGATACGAATTGGCGCGTTCCTCGCGCGCTACACGATGTGGCAGAGAGCCAAGTTGGCACGTGATGTCACACAGGCCGCGCGACGCACGCTCGGCCTGTCTGACGAGTACACGTTTTGAGGACTATGAGGTGTCCCCCGCTTTGAGCAGCGCCAGACGCCTGTTTACGGTCGTCATTGCGTCACTCTGCGATGACGCTCGAAGCGAGTTGTTGAAGCGCGCCTGTGAGTCTGTGCGCGCGATGGCGGGAGACTACGAGTATTCAATCATCGTTGTTCCAAACGGGGCTCGTGTCAGTTCGAGAGTGCTCGATTGGCTCGCGACCAAGCCCGACATTCGTGTGATCCGATTGCAATCCGCCTCACATCCGCTGGCGCGACGCATCGGAGCGGAAATGGCCGACAGCGAGTTTCTCGGGTTCCTCGATGACGATGACGAGCTAATGCCGAACACGCTCGCGCGGAAGATCGCTCAATTCCGCCAGCATCCTGAAATCGATGTACTCGTGACCGACGGCCTGCGTGTCAACAGTTCAACGGTAACAAAGATATTTCCCCCGCCCGAGGCACGCTGCGCAGATCTTGTCGAGACGATGATGCGCGTGGGTTGGGGCGCTTGTGCACTCACGCTACGCGCCCAAAAGGTCGATCTTTCAGCATTCGACGCTGAGTTTCGCCACATGGAGTGGACCCTGACGGCGCTCGAGCTGGCCAGGCACCATCAAATCGGTTTCCTGGATGAACCGACGTACCGCTACTACGAAACGACGCCGAATTCGCTGTCGAAGCGTGCCGAGCACAACCTCGCCGCACCGGAGGTATGGCGCAGACTGTCGAAGAGCTACGCCGGTACTCGCTATCACGCCGCCGTGCGGCGTCGTTACGGGACCGAGTGCCACCACGCGTCATGGGAATATGTGCGCCAAGGCCGAATGCGCGACGCGTGGCGACTTCATGTCGAGTCATTGCGGTCTACGGGGGGTATGGCTTTCGTGCCGTTCTCGGCAAGGCTCCTATTCGCCTCCTTGCGCCGTCTGTTCTCCTGAGACAATTCAAGCAAACGAATCGATGTGAGCGCGAACGCTCTTGACGCCGACATTGCCTCCTCGCCCACTTTCTGAATTGCTGACATCGTGGGTTTTCGTTCCGACTTCGCACGCAAGAGCTATGTAAAGACGACGGTCGCGTGCCTGGCGCTCGTTCCCGTGGCGCTGCTGTTCGCTCTCCTCGCCCTGCATTGGCTTCCGAAGATCGTCGGTCCCGTCATCGCCGCATTGAATGTCTTGGTCGCGCTCAGCGCCGCCACTCTGGCGTGCTGCGGTGCGCTGGTACTCACCCGGTACAAGCGTGCTGCGCTTGGCGAGCGCGATCTCTTTCTCGCGCTGAATCGATCACGCGAGCCCGCTGCAATCAAAGCGGCTCCGGCCGCGCGCATTACCAGCGTGCGTCGCTGGTTCGCGCGGCGCCTGTTAGGGCACGACTTTATCGTCGGGGACCTGGTCGAGATCAAGTCGTGGGCCGAAATACGCGGGACGCTGGATCAAGGGGGATGCCTGGAGCAATTGCCCTTCATGCCAGAGATGGTCGGGATGTGCGGCCAACGCGCGTACGTATTCCGGTGTGTACATCGACTGTTCGACCACAGGAAAACTCGCCGCATGCGGCACATGGATGGCGCCTTACTGTTGGTCGGGACAGTGTGCGACGGTTCGAATCACGGAGGTTGTGAGGCTGCGTGTCACACGATTTGGAAATCGGCCTGGCTGCGAAGAGTCGAGCGCAGTGACGATGGGGCAAGCGAACCTGCGCCGTACAATCGTTTGGCTCAAGCGAAGGACACCGCCGTTCTGCAATCCGGCACGCAGGCGCCCCGCTACGCCTGTCAACTCACACAGCTGCACGCCGCCTCGAAGCCGATCGGCAAGTGGAGCGCGGCCAATTTCCTGCGACCGCTGATCGCTGGCAACGTGGCGCCGGCGGCGTTCGTCGTCGGATGGCTGACGTACCTTTTCGATGAATTTCAGCACCAGCGTCAGGGGGTCGGTTTCCCAGAGTTTGAGGCGGCCGTGCAGGACGGTGAAAGACATGACGAAACTCGGTTGCAGGGCGGCGATCAAGTCCTCGTCAGGTCGTCCGCCGAGATTCGGGCGACGCTGAACGATCAGTTGATGCACCGCGGGCTGTGGTTCGAGCCTGATATGTTGAAACACTGTGGTCGTCGATACTGCGTGCAGGCCGAGGTCAAGAGCCTCATCGACATCGTCACCGGTGAAATGCTTACCATGAAGACGCCGGCTTACATTCTGCGCGACGTACACTTCTCAGGCGAGCGGCAACTCTTCAACGCCCAGTACGAGCCGTTGTTCTGGCGAAGCGCGTGGTTGCAGCGGGGCGGAGACTAACCGAGTGCGAAGACTACCAAGGTCGAGGCCCGGTACTAAACGCCCGAACTGTCGCACAATGCCCACCAGCG
>Ga0137409_10002473_pt1 | contig 19772 bp, 21 predicted proteins | sample CZODoug1_16funga_FD_122059 | JGI IMG/M metagenome (GOLD analysis project Ga0137409, IMG submission 122059) | Vadose zone soil fungal communities from Angelo Coast Range Reserve, California, USA - CZODoug1_16fungal (Hybrid Assembly) | ecosystem: Environmental > Terrestrial > Soil > Vadose zone... | reverse complement strand
TCGGTGGGAGGCATGTTCGGGCTCTATTTCCGCGCCACGCCTCCTTCGACCTACGCCGAAGTCATGCAGTGCGACACGGACGCCTTCAAGCGCTTCTTCCACGCGATGCTCGAGCGCGGCATCTACCTCGCGCCTTCCGCCTACGAAGCGGGCTTCGTGTCTTCGGCGCACTCCGACGAGGACATAGCGGCCACCGTTTCCGCAGCAGCGGTCGCGTTCGGCGCCCAGTCCTAGGGTTGCGGGATCGTGTCGATGCGGTCCGTCACACCAGGAAAAGCGTCGCGAGCCCCAGGAAAATGAAGAACCCGCCGCTATCCGTGATGGCCGTGATCAACACCGAAGAGCCGAGTGCCGGGTCGCGCCCGAAGCGCGCCATGGTGAGCGGAATGAGCACGCCGGCGGTCGCTGCGAGTGTAAGGTTCAAGGTCATCGCTGCCGTCATCACCAGCCCGAGCGACACCTTGTTGTAGAGCCAATAGGCGATCAGGCCGAGCGCGCTGCCCCAGATCAGCCCGTTCAGGAGCGAAACCCCGAGCTCCTTCGCCAGAAGTTTCTTTGCGTGGTCTCTTTGCACCTGGCCGAGGGCGATCGAGCGCACGATCATTGTGATGGTCTGGTTTCCGGAATTTCCGCCGATACCGGCCACGATGGGCATGAGCGCCGCGAGCGCGACGAGTTTTTCGATCGAGTGCTCGAAGGCCCCGATCACGCGCGAGGCTATGAAAGCCGTGACGAGATTGATGGCCAGCCACGACCAGCGATTCTTCACGCTGGCCCACACCGACGAGAACACGTCTTCGTCCTCGCGCAAGCCGGCTTGGGTGAGGAGCTCGCTCTCGCTTTCGCTGCGGATGAAGTCGACGACCTTGTCGACTGTCACGCGACCGACGAGCTTGCCCCGCTCGTCCACGACGGGGGCCGACACCAGGTCGTAGCGCTCGAAGGCCTTCGCGGCCTCCTGCGCCTTGTCGCGAGGTTGCATCGTAACGACATCGGTGACCATGACTTGGGCGACGCTGTGCTCGAGCTCGGAGACGATCAGCTTGGAGAGCGGCAGCACTCCCTTGAGGCGCTCGTCGCGGTCGACGACGAAGATCTGGTCGGTGTGATGCGGCAGCGAGTCGAACCGCCGCAGATAGCGCGTGACTGTCTCCACCTTCGTGTCCTCGCGCACGCTGACGACGTCGAAATCCATGAGAGATCCCGCCGCGTCCTCGGGATAGGACATCGCCGAACGCAGCTGCTCGCGCTCTTCGATGGGCAGAGCCTGGAACACGTCATGGATGACCTCGTCCGGCAGATCCGGGGCAAGGTCGGCGATTTCGTCGGCTTCGAGCTGCTCGGCCGCGGCGACCAGCTCCTGCGAATCCATGCTGCGGATGAGCGTCTCGCGCACCGCATCGGATGCTTCGAGCAGGATTTCGCCGTCGCGATCGGCCTTGACCAGATTCCATACGACGAGCCGCTCCTCCAGCGGGAGCGACTCCAGCACGTAGGCGATGTCTGCCGGATGCATTGAGCCGAGCTTGCCACGCAGCTCGGCGACGTTCTGCCTGTGCACGAGGGATTCCACCAGCTCGTGCTTGGGCATTTCCTGACGTTCAACGAGTCCCTCGACGAGGCGGTGACGGCGCAGGAGCTCCCGGACCTCGTGCAGGTCGCCTTTGAGGTCCTCGAGGTCTTTCTTCGGGCTGAGAGCTTCGATCATGCGCGCCAGCCGTTCGCCATGAGTGGACCGAACGGCGTACGGAGCGCCGCGCGGCTGCGGCGATTTTAGCAGCCGCCTATGTGGTGGCGATAGAGAAATCTAGGCCGAGGCCGCCAATCGCCGCACTCTTCGTGGGACCGCGGAGACGGGCACCGCCTAGGGAATCTGGGCGGCGTCCATCTGCAACAGGATGCTGTCGCTGTAGTTGGTCAGATAGGGCGATTCGCGGTTGCGGTCGTAATAGCGCGGGCGGGGAAGCATCGCTGCCAAGCGGGCCGCCTGCACCGAATCGAGTGTGGCGGCGGTGACGCCGAAGTAATAGCGCGCAGCGGCGTCGGCACCAAACACGTTCTCCCCCCATTCTACGACGTTGAGATAGATCTCGAAGATGCGGCGCTTGCTCATGGTCGCCTCGAGCATCGAGGCGAGAATCGCCTCCTGGCCCTTGCGCAGAAGGCTGCGTTCGCCCGAAAGAAACAGATTCTTCGCCAGCTGCTGTGTGATGGTCGAGCCTCCGGCAACAATCTTGCCGCGCCGCTGGTTCTTTTCCAGTGCGCGCTGAATGCCTTCCCAATCGAAGCCGTCGTGCTCCACGAACTTGGCATCTTCGGCGATGATGATGGCCCGCTTCAGGTCGTTCGATATCCGCTGATAGGGCATCCACCTCTGCTCGAGCGTGGCTTTCGGGTCTTTTTGCCGCAGTGCATCCAGGCGCGCGTCCATCACGTTCGTCGTCGCCGGGTTGTGGTCGACCCAGTAGAGGATCTGCGCGAGAAACCAGAATTCGTAGATTGCCAGACCCACCACCGCGGTCCCGGCGGCATAGCAGAACATGTTCCAAAGCGAGACGAGCAATCTCATTTTGCGAGGGACGGTGCGGCGGTTTCGGTGCCCGCGGCCTGGCCGGCGCTCAACCGGCGGGCCGAGGCGGCCGGGTGTCCCTCAGTCGCTGAAAACCTTGTCACCCCGCGCAAAGTGCCAGGTGCGCGTGATGACCAGAATGTCGGTTTCCTTGCGGATATCGGGAGGAAACTTGGCATAAGGCGCGGCCAGCCGCACGATCTGTTGCGCGGCGGCGTCGAGGATCTTGTACCCGGAGGACCGCTCGAGATCCATTGCCGCGAGGGTACCGTCGGAGTTGATCGACACCGTGAGTCTCAGGCTCCCGTATATCCTGCCGCGCGCGCTTTCGGGATAGTTCAGATTGCCTATGCGCTCGATCTTCTGGCGCCAATCTTCGACATAGAGCGCGTAGCGAACCTCGGCGACCCGCGCGCCCACGAAATGCTTGCGCGGACGCTTGTTGTATTCATCCAGCTGGTGCGCAATCTGCGCCTCCATCCGCGCAATGATCAAGGCGCTTTCTGCGAGATCCGCTCCTGTAACCTGGGATTTCACCTCCGCTTGCGGCTCGGGCTCGGCGGAAGCGATGTCCTTGCGCGACTGCATCTGCGAGAGCAGCTGCCGCTGGCGTGCCTCCATCTCCTGCACCCGGCGCGTCGCCTGTTTAAGGTCGGTGCCGCGCTCCGACGGCTGCAGCACGGGGAGAGGCGATTTCGCCCGGCGATCGAGCTCGGTGTCCCCACCGCCGTCGAGATTCGATTGCGCGAGAGCGTCAGGCTCGGTCGGCATCGCACGGGTCTTCGAATTCACCAGGACGACGTCGAGCTGCGAGGGTGTGATGCCCCGCAGCGCGTCAGGGAGCTTGAAATGGATCGACAGCACGATCGCGTGGAAGACGATCGAGATCGAGAGCGCCATCGCGAGCGCTCTCGAATCGGGGTCCAGCCGGGCGAGAGGCTCCGGCCACGATCCCCAGGGGAGGGGAGCAACACCCAGTCTCATACACCACTAAAAGCGTTGAGAATCATAAGAGTCTAGGTTATTTCTAGAGCTTTGTCTCATGTTTGTTCATGGCCGGACTTCGGGCGCTTCCCTGCGGCGGCGAAATGCGCACTTGATCTCGGCCTCGACGAGATCGACGTCCACCACCGCGACCTCGACACTCGTGCCCGGATCGAGCTCCGGCAGGGACGGCACCCGGGTGTAGAGCGGCAGGCCGTCGAACTTCACCAGATTCTCGCGCACCACCTCGGCCCCCGCAATCTCCACCCTCTCCTGCAGCAACCACCTCAGGCACCAGTAGTGCTCCATGTGGCGCTGGAAATCGTCGTAGGCCGCGTACGTTGCTTCGAAATCGTGTATCGCCGACAGCATCAGGTCCGACGTCCGGGAAAACGGTGGCGCGTCGCCGCGCAGCAGCGCGACCAGCTGCCACTGGTTCACCAAGTCCACGTACCGGCGCAGGGGCGAGCTCGTCCAGGCATAGTGCGTTATTCCGAGTCCTTGATGCGCCATGGCCGACGTGGTCATCCTCACCTTCCCCGCCGATTGCACGCGGTAGATAGCTGCGACACCGCGATCGTCCAGCAATTTTCCCCAGGTGCTGTTCACGGTGATCATCAGCTCGGCGACCAGCTTGTCGAGCGGGGTGCCGCGACGGCGCTCGGTGATCGCGACGCGCGCGCTCTCGCCGCTTCCCTCGACGCGGAAGCTGTAGTCGGAACGTTCGGCCGCCCTGGCGGGCTTCCCGCGCGCCTGCTCCAGTCCGAGCGCGAGCTTCCACAGCGCGCCGAGCTCGCGCGAACGGGGAATGTCCTCACGCGACGTCCCTTCCAGAAAGGCCGCGTCGAGCGGTTCCACCTCGTGGTGGCGCAGGTTCTTCGCAACCGGCACGCGTTCCAGCCGGGTCTCCCGGTTCTCGATCACCAAATCATCGGCGCGCACGTCCAGATACAAGGAGCACGCCGGACGGTCGGTGCCTTCGAGCAGGGTGAAGCGCTCGATCGCCTCCGGCGGAAGCATGGTGATCTTGGCCCCGGGCATGTAGACGGTCGAGAGACGCTCGCGCGCCACCGCGTCGAGCGGCGACCCTGGGACGAACCCGAAAGCGGGCGCCGCGATGTGGATGCCGACGCGAAGGCGCCCGCCCTCGAGCAACGTCAACGAGAACGCGTCGTCGATCTCGGTGGTCGCTGCGTCGTCCAGGCTGAAGGCTTCGACCTCGGCAAGGGGCAAATCCCGCGGCGCCGCGACTTCGAATTCCGAGGCGAAGCCGGTGCCCTTGGGAAAATACTCGTGAAGAAACCTGTTCAGATGGTAGTCGTGGCTCGCTGGCAGCGCGCCGCAACGCTCCAGCAGTTTTGCCGGCGAGAGACCGGTGCTCGCACTGGCTTGTTCGAGCGCTTTGGATTCCGGACGGTTGCCGTCGGGCTGGTACAGCAGCTGATCCCGCAGAGACCGGAATTCCTCGGGGAACACCCCGCGCACGAGCTGCTCCGACCAGGCGGCTATCCGCGCCTGCTGCTGTTTCTTCTTCTCGATGCCGGCGAGCGCCGCGCGCAAAGTCTCCGGCGGCGCGGCGCGGAAGCGGCCCCTCCCCTTGCGGTAGAAGTACACGGGGACCGAGTGCAGCTTCACCAGAATCCCGGCAGCCTCCACCGCCGAGGGCGAGCGGCCGCAATACTCGCGCGCGAGGTCGGCGAACCCGAATTCCTCGCTGCCGCAGCACTCCCAAAGGAACCCCGCGTCCACGCCGCCCGCCATCGCCTCGGCCTGCGCGAGCAGCTCTGCGGCACCCGGCTCCGCGAACCGCAGCAGCACGTCCTTCGACTTGATCTTGGTCCGCTTCCCGTGCGGCGCTTCGACCTGAACGGAGTTCTCGCCTTCGGCGAGCACCGAGGCGACCTTGAAACTACCGCTGTCTTCGTAGAGAACGTTCACCGAGGGAACCAATGCAGACAAGGCCGCGTCGCGCCGGCCCGATGATGCGATAATTATATCGCAGCAGCGCCCCGTTCCCGCCGACTAGAGCATCCAACAATGGCCACCATCGAGTCGATCGCCGTCGCAACGGCACGCATCCCCCTGGACACCGTCACCAGCTTCGCGACGCGCAGCGTATCGGCCCGTGACTACGGGTTGGTCAAGGTGCGCGCGGGGGGAGTCGAGGGGATCGGATTTTGCTATGCGGGGTCCTCGGGAGGAACGCTGGTTGCGCACGCGGTGGAGCATTTGCTGGCACCGCTTCTGCTCGGCCGCGACAGCCTGCTTGTCGAAGGACTTTGGCAACGCATGTTCGAGGAGACCGTGCTGCAGGGACGCGCCGGCAGCGTCATGCGGGCGATCTCGATACTCGATTGCGCGCTCTGGGACGCAAATTCACGCGCAGCGAAGCTTCCGCTTTACAAGTATCTCGGTGCGGCGGTCGAGCGTGCCGTGCCGGCCTACGCAAGCGGCGGGTACTACCTCGAGGGCAAGACGCCGAAAAAGCTCGGGCGCGAAATGGCGGGCTATGCCAAGGCCGGTTTTCGCGCGGTGAAAATGAAAGTCGGCCGCTTGTCTCCGAAAGAGGAGGAAGCGCGCGTGAAAGCGGCGCGGGAAGCGATCGGCCCCGAGGTGGAGCTGATGCTGGACGCGAACAATGCCTGGCGCGATCTGCCCACGGCGATGCGCTACATGGAACGCTTCGAGCTCTACGATCCCTATTGGATCGAGGAGCCGTTCTTTCCGGACGACATCGACAATCACGCGCGCCTGGCCAAGCTCACGCGCGTCCCGGTTGCCACGGGCGAGATCGGAACCGGGCGCTGGCATTTCAAGGAGATCCTGGACAAGAACGCTGCGCAGATCTTGCAGACCGACGCGCTGGTGTGTGGTGGAATCTCCGAATGGAGGAGGATCGCCGCGACCGCGGCGAGCTACGGCGTCAGCGTGTGCCCCCATTGGTTTCACGACCTGCACGCGCACCTCGTCGCGGCGACCCCCAACGCGCGCTACGTGGAATTCTTCCCTGACGATCAGGTGCTCAATTTCCGGCGTCTTGTCGACAAGCAGCTCAAGTTTGAAAAGGGCATGCTGATCTTGCCGACGGGTCCGGGTCTCGGGTTCAACTTCGACGAAAGAGCCGTTGCGCGGTACGCGCGCAAGGACGGAAGCGCCGCCTGGAAGGCGCTCAAGTAGTCACGCCATCCCGGCAAATTCCAATATCAGGGGGACGTGCTCGGGAAAGCTCGCGAGACTATGGTCTCCGCCCTGCACCACGATCTGCTTGGCTCCCAGATATTTCCTGACTGCAAGCCGGTAGTCGAGCACCTCGTCTCCGGTTTCGACCAGCAGCAGATAGCGCTCCGGTTGCACTTGGGTGAGGAACAGCGCCTGCCACTCGTGCAGGTGCCGCTGCGTGAGCTCGTAGCCTGCCCCGCCATGGAAGGGCCGCTGGGTGCCGAGGTAGGCTCTCAGCCCCAGGTGCGGATCGACCGCCGGATTGATGAGCACGGCACGCAGGGCGTGTTTCTCCGCGAGCCAGGTTGCATAGAATCCCCCGAGCGAACTCCCGACGAGGGTTGTCTTTCCCCGCCCCGCCCGCTCCAGTTCGGCCTCCGCGGCCGCCACCGCCAGATCCGGCCGATGCGGCAGAAGCGGGCAGACGAACTCGCTGCCCCTGCCCCGCTCTTCCAGGTAACGCTTCAGGTACTGCGCCTTCGCCGACTGGGGGGAGCTGTTGAAGCCGTGAAGGTAGAGGATCATTTCGGGGCCGCCGGAGTCCTCCGCGACGACAGGGATTTGAGCAGCAATGAGTGAATGCCGCCGAATCCGCCGTTGGACATGACCAGAACCTGATCGCCGGGCCGTGCTTCGTCGAGGACGGCGTCGACGAGCTTCTGCAGGTCGTTCTCGACGCGTGCGCGCGCGCCGAGCGGAGCGAGTGCGGCACCCGCGTCCCAGCCCAGATTTGCGCCGTAGCAGAACACGCGGTCGGCGCCCCCGAGACTCGGGGCCAGACGATCCTTCATCACCCCCGCCTTCATGGTGTTCGATCGCGGCTCGAGCACCGCCAGGATACGGGCGCTTCCCACCTGATCCCTCAGGCCCGCGATGGTGGTGGCGATGGCCGTGGGGTGGTGGGCGAAGTCGTCCCAGACCGCCACTCCGCCCGAGGTCCCGCGCAGCTCCATTCGACGCTGCACGCCCTTGAAACGCGCGAGCGCGCCGATGGCCGCGCTCGCGGCCACCCCGGACGCGTGCGCGGCTGTGATCGCGGCCATCGCATTCTGCAGGTTGTGCTCACCCTGAAGACCCAGGCTCAGAACTCCCAGGCGTTCATCTCCGCGAAGCACCTGAAATCGTCGTCCCTCGACGGGCACCGCCCTCCAGCCATCGCGTACCCCGAACTTCTCGACCGGCGTCCAGCAGCCGCGCGCCAGCACCCTTTCGATCACCGCATCGGCGCCGTTGACCACCAACCTGCCGGCGCCGGGTATGGTTCTGATGAAATGGTGAAATTGCGTCTCGATCGCTGCAAGATCAGGGAAGATGTCTGCATGATCGAACTCGATATTGTTCAGGATCGCGACTGTCGGGCGGTAGTGAACCATCTTGGAGCGCTTGTCGAAAAACGTCGTGTCGTACTCGTCCGCCTCGATGACAAAGTGGCGTCCCATTCCCAGCCGCGCGGAGGCGCCGAAATTCACGGGCACGCCGCCGATGAGAAACCCGGGCGCCAAGCCGGCCTCTTCGAGAATCCAGGCGAGCATCGCGGACGTCGTCGTCTTGCCGTGCGTCCCGGAGACCGCGAGCACCTGCCTGCCCGGCAGCGTGTTCTCGGCGAGCCACTGCGGGCCGGAGACATAGCGGTCGCCCCGATCCAATATCGCTTCCATGAGCGCGTTGCCGCGGGAGACGACGTTTCCCACGACCCACATCCCCGGCTTCAGCGCAATTTGATCGGCCGCGTACCCCGGGATGAGCTCGATGCCCTGGGATTCGAGCTGAGTGCTCATCGGCGGGTAGACGTTGAGATCGCACCCGGTCACGCGGTGGCCCGCGGCCTTGGCGATCGCGGCGATGCCACCCATGAAAGTGCCGCAGATGCCGAGGATGTGGATATGCACGGGCCGGGCAAAGCGCGCGGAGACGAGAAAGCGCGCCATGAAAGAGCAGAATTCTAGCCTACTTCGCGGCGTTTTCCGGCTGCGGTATGATGGTCCGAGTCGGGCCCGCTCGTTCCCATGCCGAAAGACAGCAAGTCCAAGCAGCAACAGATGCGCGCGCGCATCGCCGCTGCGGCCGCCCGGTTGATGGCCGAGGACGGCCTCGAGGATTTCGCGCTGGCGAAGCGCAAGGCCGCCCGCCAGTTGGGCGCGGAAGACACCCAGTCGCTACCGAGGAACGATGAGATCGAGGCCGAGTTGCGCGCCTATCAATCGCTCTATCAGGGCAAGGAGCAGCGCGAGCGCATCCAGTACCTGCGCCAACGCGCGCTCGAGGCCATGCACCTGCTCGAGCGCTTTCGTCCCTACCTCGCCGGCCCGGTGCTCAGCGGCACGGCCGGGCGCTATAGCGACATCGACTTGCAGTTGTTTACCGACGACGGCAAGGCGGTGGAGCATTTTCTCCTGAGCAGCAACATCGCCTACGACGTCTCGGACGAACGCCGCTTCGCCGGCGATCAGGCGCGTGCCGTCTCGGTGCTGAAGGTCGACTGGCAGGGCGTTCCCCTCAACCTCGCGATATATACCCTGAAGGAAGAGCGCGGCACTTTGAAGGCGACCTGGGCCGGCCGCCCGATCGAACGGGCCGGCATACAGGCCGTGACCCAGCTCTTGTCCGCAGCGGGGTAGCGGAAAATCGGGTCCCGGCCACCCCGGAAGGCGGGAAATGATGGTTTCTGACGTCGCCAACTGCGGCGATCACGTCACTATAATCTGCTTACGTTTTATATCTGTTCCGAATTGTGTCGATCTCCATTTCGATCTCCATGGGATTTTCAGCGCCTCGGAGAGCTGCGCAAGAGGTCTGTCTGCAACGTCTTGCTCACGCGGGGAAAAGCGGCAAATCCTGGACAAGTTCCGCCATCTACGGCAAACTTGCGCGCATGTCCAAGCCAAGGCGTAAGCGGGCCCAAACCTCGCGGACGCTGCGAAAGATCCTGGTACTCCACGGCCCGAACTTGAACATGCTGGGCGTGCGCGAGCCAAAAATCTACGGACGCGAAGATCTGGACAGCATCAACAAGCGTTTGTCCGCCACGGCAGGACGCGAAGGATTTGCCTTGGAGGTATTCCAGAGCAACCAGGAGGGCGTGCTGATCGAGCGCGTTCAAGCGGCGAGGAAACAGGGGATCGCGTGGATCATCGTGAATCCGGGAGGACTGACCCACACGAGCGTCGCACTACGCGACGCTTTTGCATCGGTCGAAATCCCGTTCATCGAAGTGCACCTCTCGAACATCTACGCGCGGGAACCGTTCCGGCGTCACTCGTACTTTTCCGACCTCGCGGTGGGAACGATCTGCGGGCTAGGCAGCCGCGGCTATGACCTCGCCTTGCAGTTTGCTATTCAATCGAACTGAACCCTTCCTCGAGCGGAGGGAACTCGAAGGCAAAGAAATGCGTCTCGCACGCGCCACAATCCGGTCCGCCCGAGTCTCCAGAGCGCGCGGCCGGATCCTAAGGAGGCCCGTATGGATCTGCGCAAGCTGAAAAAGCTGATCGACCTCGTGGAGGACTCGGGGATCGCCGAGCTGGAGGTCACCGAGGGCGAAGAGAAGGTCAAGATCGTCAAAGGCGGCACAGCCGGGAGGGAGATGCTGCTGTCGCCGTCCTCCGCTCCGGCCCTGCCTCAGGCGGCGATAGCGGCGGCGCCCCAGGCAGCCTCACCGGCGCCCGCGGCGGAGGCACCCACGGCTCTCGAGGGACACATCGTCAAGTCGCCGATGGTGGGCACGTTCTACCGTGCCGGCGCGCCCGGAGCCAAGTCGTTTGTCGAGGTGGGGGACGCGGTGAAAGCCGGCCAGACCATCTGCGTGATAGAGGCCATGAAGCTCATGAACGAGATCGAGGCCGACAAGGATGGCGTCGTCAAAGCCATCATGGTCGAGAACGCCCAGCCGGTCGAATACGGCGAACCCCTGATGATGATCGGCTAGCGCTCTCGGGACACCATGTTCGAGAAAATTCTCATCGCTAACCGCGGGGAAATCGCGCTGCGCATCCAGCGCGCCTGCCGTGACATGGGCATCAAGACCGTCGTCGTTCACTCGGAGGCCGACGCCGAGGCGAAATACGTCAAGCTCGCCGACGAGTCGGTGTGCATCGGCCCCCCGCCGTCTGCCGCGAGCTACCTCAACATCCCGGCGATCATCAGCGCCGCGGAAGTCACCGACGCCGAGGCGATTCACCCCGGGTACGGATTCCTCGCCGAGAACGCGGACTTCGCTGAACGCGTGGACAAGAGCGGTTTCGTATTCATCGGCCCGACCGCGGACACGATCCGCCTCATGGGCGACAAGGTTAACGCGAAGCAGGCCATGGAAAAGGCGGGCGTGCCCTGCGTCCCGGGCTCGGGCGGCGCCCTGCCGGACGCACCCGAAGAAGCGCTCAAGATCGCGCGAAAGGTCGGCTATCCGGTGATCGTCAAGGCATCGGGCGGGGGAGGCGGCCGCGGCATGCGGGTCGTGCACACCGAGGCCGCGCTGAAGAGCGCGATAACCGTGACGCGCGCCGAAGCCGAGGCCGCGTTCGGCAACGCCACGGTCTACCTCGAGAAATACCTGGAGAACCCCCGGCACATCGAGGTCCAAGTCCTCGCGGACACCCACAAGAACGTGGTCTATCTCGGTGAGCGCGACTGCTCGATGCAGCGCCGACACCAGAAGATCATGGAGGAGGCGCCCGCGCCCGAGATGACGGAGAAGATGCGCACGCGCATCGGCGAGCGCTGCGTGGAGGCCTGCAGAAAAATCGGGTACCGGAGCGCCGGCACCTTCGAGTACCTCTACGAGGACGGGGAGTTCTACTTCATCGAGATGAACACCCGAATACAGGTCGAGCACCCGGTCACCGAGATGGTTACCGGAGTCGACATCGTCCAGGAGCAGATCCGCGTCGCCGCGGGAGAGAAGCTGTCGATACGGCAGAAGAACGTCGAGATTCGAGGTCATGCGATCGAGTGCCGCATCAATGCCGAGGATCCGTTCCGATTCACCCCCTCGCCGGGACGCATCACCTCGTACCATCCCCCGGGAGGACCGGGAATCCGGGTCGATACCCACATCTACCAGGGCTACACCGTTCCCCCCAACTACGATTCGCTGGTGGGCAAGCTCATCGCCTACGGAGCGAATCGCGACCAGGCGATCCGGCGCATGCGCATCGCGCTCTCGGAAATGGTCATCGAGGGAATCCAGACCAACATCCCTCTGCACCAGGAACTGCTGCTCGACAACAGGGTCATTAGGGGAGGGGTCAATATCCATTACCTCGAGCAGAAGCTTGCGCACAAGAAACGGGATTCGGCCAGATAAGGACGCTGGCGCGTGACCCTCATCGCGCTCGTCGTCGATGTACAGGGCAGGGAGGCCGACGTGCTCTCCGATGCGCTGATCGAAGCGGGTGCCTTATCGGTCTCCTGCGAAGAAGCCGATCCGACGGCCGCTCCGCCGTCTTCCTCCGAGGCGGGCGAACCGGCGTCCTGGCCGCGAGTGCGCCTCACCGCCCTGTGCGGCAACGGGCGCGAACCCGAGCAGGTCCTGTGGCGCGCCTGCGCCGTCTCCGGGGTCGAGGTCAGGGCGCACCGGCAGAGCGCAGTCCCCGACGAGGATTGGGTCGCCAGATCGCGGGACGCGTTCGGCCCGATTCGCGTTTCGCGCCGGCTCTGGATTGTGCCGAGCTGGTCCACGCCGCCCGAGCCCGGCGCGGTTAACCTGATGCTCGATCCCGGCCTCGCGTTCGGAACCGGAAGCCACGCGACCACTCGCCTCTGCCTGCGCTGGCTCGAGGAGCGCATCTCGGGCGGGGAGACGGTTCTCGACTACGGCTGCGGTTCCGGCGTCCTGGCCATCGCGGCGCTCAAGCTCGGTGCAGGTCGCGCGGTCGGCGTCGATATCGACCCCGCAGCGGTGGCGGTGGCGGACGCGAATGCCACACGCAACGGCGTCGCGGGCGATTTCCTCGAGAGCGCTTCGTCCCTCGAGTTCGCGGCCGATCTTGTCGTAGCCAACATCCTCGCCAACCCGCTCAAGGTGCTCGCGCCCCTGCTGGCCGAGCGGTGCCGCCGCGGCGGGCAGATAGCGCTCTCGGGAATCCTGGCCGCGCAGGCCCGGGAGGTGGAAGACTGCTACGCGCCCTGGATCGCATTCGCGGCGCCGGCAGAGGAGGAGGGCTGGGTATGCCTCTCGGGGGCAAGGCGATGACCATGATGACCCGCTGCCCCGCCTGCGGCACCGCTTTTCGGGTGACCGAGCAGCAACTCGGTGCGCGCGAAGGCCAGGTACGCTGCGGGCGCTGCGACACGATGTTCGACGCGATCGCGACGCTGAGCTCCGACACGCCTACCCGGCCGCCGCGCGACAAGACCCCGCCCCCGACCTCGGGCAGCATGGCCGTCCTCCTCGGAACCGAAAAGGACCGCGTTTTCGATTTCGGGCCGCCTGCGGCGCGGCCCTCGAGCCGATGGTGGTGGCTCGGCAGCCTGGTACTGCTGCTCGCGATCGCGGTCCAGGGCGCGTATCGCTATCGCGGCGAGATCGCCGTCCTCCTTCCCGAAGCGAAACCCCTGCTCGAGAGTCTCTGCGCCGACCTCGGCTGCGACGTTCCCCTGCCGCGCCGCGCCGAGCTGCTCAGCATCGAGTCCTCCGACCTGCAGGCGGACGCGGGCCACCCCAACGTGATGGTGCTGACGGCGACTCTCAGAAACCGCGCCGCCTTCGTGCAGGCGTTTCCGGCACTGGAGTTGAGCCTGACCAGCGCGGAAGGGCAGACGGTTGCAAGGCGCGTGCTGTTAGCGAAGGATTACGTCGCTCTGCCGGCTCGATCGGACGCGGGCTTCGCGGCCGGAAGCGAGCTTCAGATCCGGGTCTATGTCGAGGCCGCGGCGCTCAAGCCCACCGGCTACCGGCTTTACCTGTTCTACGCCTGAAGCCCACCCGGGCAGGGTCTGCCGCACTCCGCGAATTCCGCTATGCTTCGCGGCAATCCGAGTGCCGGCGCGCTAGAAACGGTTCCCGGCTTGGCGCCCCTCGGCACGAAGGCCGAACCTCGCATCCTTGAACGAACTCTGAGCTCATGCCCATCCTGATCTGCGGCTCGATCGCCTACGACAACATCATGGTGTTTCCCGGCCACTTCCGGGACCACATCCTGCCCGAGCAGATCCACATATTGAACGTGTCGTTCCTGGTTCCCGAGCTCAGGCGCGAGTTCGGCGGCTGTGCCGGCAATATGGCGTTCAACTTGAAGATGCTCGGCTCCGACCCCCTGGTCATGGCGACGGTCGGAACCGATTCGCTGCTCTATTTCGAGCGCCTCGAGCGGCTCGGCATCAACCTCGACTACGTGCGCCAGGTGCCCGAGACCCTGACGGCCCAGGCGTTCATCACGACGGACCTGGACGACAACCAGATCACCGCTTTCCATCCCGGGGCGATGAACCACTCGCACGAAACCCCCATCACGCGCGACCTGGGGGCGAGCCTGGCGATCGTCGCCCCCGACGGGAGGGAAGGCATGCTGCAGCACTCGCGCCAGCTCGCCGAGCTCGGCGTACCGTTCATGTTCGACCCGGGGCAGGGGCTGCCGATGTTCTCGGGCAAGGAACTGCTCGCCTTCATCGAGCAAGCCAGCTACGTCGCCGTGAACGACTATGAAGCCCACATGCTGGAAGAACGGACCGGACGCAAGCTCGAAGATTTCGCGCACAAGCTCAAGGCGCTGATCCTCACTCGCGGCGCCGAAGGCTCCATCATCTACGCGGACGGGAAGCGGTTCGACATTCCCTGCGCCGAGGCGGAAGCGGTCGTCGACCCCACCGGCTGCGGCGACGCCTACCGCGCCGGCCTCCTCCACGGCATCGCGTCGGGATTCGACTGGCAAAAAGCCGGCCAGCTCGCCTCTCTCATGGGCGCGATCAAGGTCGCTGCGCGGGGCGGGCAGAACCACGCGGTGAAACCGGAGGAAATACGCAGCCTCTACCGCCGCAACTTCGGGTCGGACCTTTGAGGGGAAGCGCGGCGGTCTCGCCGGAGAATCCCTAGCCCATGGCGGCGGGACGCAATTCGCCTTTCGTCCGCCTGCTCCGGTTCACAAGGCTGATACTGCACTTGCTGCACGGCCTCGCGATCACCTCGCTGATTTTTCCGTGGCTCTCGAAACCCCGGCGCGACACGCGCAAGCGCCGCTGGTCGAGAAAGCTGCTGTCGATCCTCTCCGTCACCGTGCGCGAAAGAAATGCGCCGGACAGCCTTCCCGGGCGCTGCATGCTCGTGCTCAACCATATTTCCTGGCTGGACATCTTTGTCATCAACGCACGCTCGCCCGCGACCTTCATCGCGAAATCCGAGATCCGCGACTGGCCGTTCGTCGGCTGGCTCTGCACCCTGGTCGGAACGCTGTACATCGAGCGCGGCCGGCCCGCCGCCGCGCGCAAGGCGAGCAGGGCGATCATCTCGGAGCTCGAGCACGGCGTGCTGATCGCCGTGTTTCCCGAGGGCACGACGACTTTCGGGCGGAGTCTCGAGTCGTTTCACTCCGCGATGTTCCAGCCGGCCCTGGACGCCGCGGCGACCTTGCAGCCGATCGCGCTGCGTTATCTCGATGCGGCGGGGACGCCCACCGATGCGGCCGGCTACGTGGGCGAGACATCCTTCCTCCAGTCGGTGTGGTCCATCGTGCGCGCCCGCCACATCGTCGCCGAGCTCAACCTTCTCGCGCCCATCTCCGTGCTCGGCGAGACTCGCCGCTCACTCGCGGAGAAGACCGAGGCCGCTATCGCCGACGCGCTCGGCGTGCCGGCGCCCGCGGCGCACCACTCGCGCCGCAGGAAACCTGATACAGACGCCGGTCCTCGAGTCGGATAGCGCTCAGCTGTCCTCCCCAGACGCAGCCCGAGTCGAGCGCGAGGAGCCTGGGCGACACGCGCAACCCCAGCGCCGACCAGTGACCGCAGACGATGGTGCTGCGCGCGCTTTTCCTGTCCGGCACGTCGAACCAGGGCACGTAGCCCTTCGGGGCTTTCGCCGTTTCGCCCTTGGTCTGGAATTCCATGACGCCCTCGCGCGAGCAGAAGCGCAGGCGCGTCATCGCGTTCACGATGACGCGCAGCCTGTCGGCCCCGCTCAGGTCGTCGGCCCAGCGGTTCGGTCGAGAGCCGTAGAGCGTCTCGAGAAACTTCTCGTGCCGCCGCCCGCGCAGCTCGGTCTCGACCTCCCGCGCGAGCGACTGCGCGGCGGCGATGTCCCACTGGGGCAGCAGCCCCGCGTGGACCAGAGCGGTGTCGCCGGCGACATGAATCATCGGGCGGCGCCGCAGCCAATCGAGCAGCTCGTCGCGGTCGGGCGCCGCCAGCACCTCGTCGAGCGTGTCGTCCTTGCGCGCCTTGGCGTATCCGTGCGCGAGCGCCAGCAGGTGCAGATCGTGGTTGCCGAGCACGACGACGGCGCGATCGCCGAGCTCGCGCACGAAGCGCAGGGTCGCGAGCGAGGCCGGGCCGCGGTTGACCAGGTCGCCGACGAACCAAAGGCGGTCGTTCGCGCGGTCGAACCGGAACGCCTGTAGCAGCGCCTGCAGCTCGTCGAAGCAGCCCTGGATGTCGCCGATCGCGTAGGTCGCCATGCGTGCGGCCCGGGCGTGTCGCGCTATTCTTCCTGCACGATGGCGTTGCGGCGTATGAACGCCGCCCAGCCGTCCCGCTCTTTCTTCAGCTCGGCGGCGAACTGCTCGGGCGTGTCGAACACCGGCACCAGGGCCTGCGCCTGGAGCTTCTCGGCCAGGGCCGGAGATTTCATGGCCTTCGCGATCTCGGCGCTCATGCGATCGACGATCGCTCGCGGCGTGCCCGCGGGGGCGACTACGCTGAACGAGGTGAACACCTCGACCGGGAAGCCCGCCTCGGCGAGCGTGGGCACGCCCGGGAGCAGCGGCGTGCGCTGGTTCACCGCGAGCGCCACCACCTTGCCCGACCGGATATGCGGCAACACCGAGGCCACGTCGGGGAACATGAACTTGATGTCGCCGCCGAGCAGGTCCTTGTACGCCTGGCCCACGCCCTTGTACGGGACGTGAATGAAGCGCGCGCCCGACACTTCCTCCAGCATGCGCACGCCGAGGTAGGTCGGGCTTCCGGTTCCCGCGGACGCGAACGGCACTTTCCCCGGCTCGCGCTTGCCCAGCGCAAGCAATTCGGCGATGGTCTTCACCCCCAGCGACGGGTGCACGCATATCACCTGAGGCGCGATCACCCCGCGCGCCACGGGCGAGAAATCCTTTTCCGCGTCGTACGGCAGTTTCTTGTAGAGGCTCGGATTCACCGTCAACGCAGGGTTCGCCGAGACGAGGAAGGTGTAGCCGTCGGGCGCGGACTTCGCTGCGGCCTCCGCGCCGATGTTGCCGCTGGCGCCCGGCCGGTTGTCGACGACGAATTGCTGCTTCAGCGCCTCGCCCAGCGCCTGGCCGAGCAGGCGCGCGTAGAGGTCGGTGCCGCCCCCCGGAGACGAGGGCACGATCAGCTTCGCCGGCCTCGCGGGCCAGGCGTCCTGTGCCGACGCGGGGAAAGCGATCAGGGCGAGCGCAAAGGCCGCCGCCGGAACAAGGTTCAAGGTCTTCATCGTTTCGCCCTCCGGGCGCCGCATCCGGTCCGTTGCGCCAGACGCTATACTAGGATGACGCGGCACAATCCATTCTGGAATCTCTCATGGCGGAAAAGAAATCGATCCTCGGCGGCCTGAAGAACATGCTGCACCTGGATTCCGCGAAACCCTCCAAGCCCGCGCCGAAGCCCGCCGCCGCGGCGCGGAAGAAAGCCGCCGCCCCCGTGGCGGAAAAGCCCCCCCCGGCAAAGAAGAAGGCTAAGGAGCAGCCCACCGCGGCGCCGTCGACCGACGCGCCTGCCGATCAAGCGCCGGCCCCGGAAGCAACTTCCGAGGAGAAGAAGAAGCTCAAGAATCAGCCCTGGTACCGGCATCGCCAGCGCTGGTAACCGCCGTCAGCGGGGCGCCCGTCAAACCGCCTCGAACGCCTTGTCCTTCATCGATGCGGCGAAGCCGTAGAAAACTTCATGCACCTTGCTCCAGTTCTTCAGCGTCTTCATCCGGTCCAGCCAGCGGCTGACGTTCGGATAAGCTGAGTAGTTCGCGCGCACGATCTCGCCGAGCCCGACGAAGGGCGCTCCGAAATAGTCCGCGATGGTGATCTGGTCGCCGCACAGATATTTCTTTTTCGATCCGAGCAGGTTTTCATCCAGAACCTTCAGCCAGCCTTGAGCGCGTTCCTTGCCCCACGCCAGCGTCGCGGCGTGCGCCTCGTCGCTGCGGCGCTTGTGATTCGGGAAAATCTGCGGATAGACGAGGCCGTAGGCGAACTCCCGGCAGACCTGCGTGTTGACCCAGTCCATCATCTCGTTGACCTTGGCCCGCGCCTTCAGCTCCTTGGGATACGCCGGCGAGCCGATCTTCTCCGCGAGGTACTTGAGGATCGCCGAGCTCTCGGTCAGGCGAAAGTCGCCGTCCTCGATCATGGGCACCAGACGGCTGGGATTCTTCGCCACGTACGGCGGCTGGTAGTGCTCGCCTTTCATCAGGTCGACGACCTGCATCTCGCAATCGATGCCGTTCTCGGCGATGAAGAGCCATACGGGACGGCTGGTCGTCGAGACCGGGTGGTAATAGAGTTTCATGGGGGTTTCTCCTTTGCGAATTGCCGGGGACAAGACCGAAACATGCAATGATACCGAAGCTGGACCTATCGGGAGGACGCGAAGTGCGACGCAAGACGGGGACCTCGCCGGGCACGGCGGCGGACTGGCCGGGTGCAATACACCGCGCGCTCAAATCTCACCGCGTGAGCCAGGTCTCCTACGTCCCGGACGCCGGGCACAAGCGCCTGATCGAGCTCTGTCACGCCGACAAGAGCATGAAAACCGTCCCGCTCACGACCGAAGAGGAGGGGATCGGCCTTGCCGCCGGCGCCTGGCTCGGCGGCGAGCGCGCCGCGCTGCTCATGCAATCGAGCGGCGTGGGCAACTGCGGCAACGCGCTCACGCTCGCGTCGAACTGCGGTTTTCCCCTGCTGATGATCGTGACGATGCGCGGCGAATGGGGAGAGTTCAACCCCTGGCAGATTCCCATGGGACAGGCGACGCCCGACGCGCTTCGCCTGGGCGGCGTGCGCACGCTGCGCCTTGCGCGCGCCGAGGACGCGCTCGAAACAACGGTCGCGGCCGCGAAGCTCGCCTTCGAAGGCTACGGCGCGGTCGCGGTGCTGATCGCCCAGCGCCTGATCGGCACGAAATCGTTCGGAGAAACCCCGTGAGCGGCGCAAAGCTCGACCGCCGCGAGGTGGTGCGCGCGCTGCTCGAGCGGCGCGGCGATCTCCTGGTCGTCGCCGGTCTCGGCTCCAGCGCCTGGGATTGCACCGCGGCGGGAGACCATCCGCTCACATTTCCTCTGTGGGGCGCGATGGGCTCGGCGTGCACCATCGGTCTGGGGCTCGCGCTCGCGCAGCCGCGGCGGCGCGTGCTCGTCGTCACCGGGGACGGAGAAATGCTCATGGGGCTGGGCAGCCTCGCCACCGTCGCCGCGCAGCGCCCGGGAAATCTCGCGATCGTGGTGCTCGACAACGAGCGCTACGGCGAGACCGGCATGCAGCGCACGCACACCGCTTACGGCACCGACCTCGCGGCGGTCGCGCTCGCGTGCGGCTTCGGCAAGGCCGAAATCGTCCGCGGCACAGCGCAGCTGGCGGGCGTGCGGTCTGGCATCCACCGGGGCAAGGGTCCGCTTTTCTACCAGGTGAAAATCGGGAGCGATCCGGTTCCGCTCGTCCTGCCGCCGCGCGACGGCGCCTTGCTCAAGCACCGGTTCCGCGCAGCCCTCCTCGGGAGCAAGGCCGCGGAAGCGTAGCCCTTACTGCTCCATCGAGCTCGCGGCGAAGACTTCCTCGAGCGCGAGCAGGCGCGGCGTCAGCCCCTGCTCGTGCGAGTAGCGCGCCGCGGTCTCGAGCACCTTGCGGTT
>Ga0137409_10002472_pt1 | contig 19772 bp, 10 predicted proteins | sample CZODoug1_16funga_FD_122059 | JGI IMG/M metagenome (GOLD analysis project Ga0137409, IMG submission 122059) | Vadose zone soil fungal communities from Angelo Coast Range Reserve, California, USA - CZODoug1_16fungal (Hybrid Assembly) | ecosystem: Environmental > Terrestrial > Soil > Vadose zone... | reverse complement strand
GTTCACGGTGGCATTGCCGAACAAGCCCACGCGATCGCCGAGCATCTGCACCGTGCCGCCGGTGCCGCCTTGACCCGAGGCGTCGATGACGCCGCTGCTGGCCACGGTGCCGCCCGTGCCGACGAGCTGGATCACGCCGCCGCTGTTCTCGATGCGCGCCGCGCGAATCACGCCGGTGTTGTTCACGACGTTGGAGACCACCGCTTGCGCCGCGCGGCCGCTCAACAGCACCTGCCCGCCGTTCGCCTGGATCGTGCCGGAGTTCGCCACCGACGCGTCACCTTGGGCGTCCGCCAGTGCCTGGCCGTCGATCGCAAAATAGATCAGGCCGTCGCCGTCGAAGTCGAGCGCGGCATGCGCGCCCGCGCCAAGCGTGACTTGGCCCATGTCCGCCAAGATCATTCCTTCGTTCGCCACGGCGCCGCCGAGCAGCGTCACCGAGCCGCCCGTCGCGGCCTTGATCAGGCCGCGGTTGACCACGAGGCCGGCTTTGCCGTCTTTCGCGTTGAACTCGTTCTTGCCGGCGAGGAAATCCTTGAGCGAGATGTCGAGCGAGCTCGCGATCAACGCGCCGACGTTGATCCGCGCGTTCGCGCCGAAAATCATCCCGTTCGGGTTGATGAGATACACGCGGCCGTTCGCGTCGAGCGCGCCCAGGATCTGGCTCGGGTTCTGGTCGAAGATCCGGTTGAGCGCAACCGCCGAGGTCGACGGCTGGTCGAACCGCACGCTCTCGCTCTGGCCGACGTTGAACGACTGCCAGTCGATGCCGAGGCGATCGGTGCCTTGCGTGATGACCGTCGATCCGCCCGATTGGCTGATCGAGCCGGCGCCGGCCACGATCTGGCCGCCTTCGGGTCCGGCCGACGCTGGCCGGGGGACGGCGGCGGAGCCGAGCGCCACGCCGATGGCGAGCGCGAGGGCGCTCATCTTCGGGGCGTCCATGCCTTGTCGATTGCGGCGGGTCTTCACGGGAGCAGCGGATCTCTGGTTCATACGACTCTACTCGAGCAAATTGGTTGGTGTTGTTGTCGGCCCTGACGCGAGCACCGAGCTCAGAACGTGTAGTTGAAGCTCACGTAGTACTGCGGATCCTTGCCGTTGCTGGGCGCGGGGTCGCTCGAAGAGGGCTTCGCCACGTCCATGCGCAGATAGAACTTCTGCGAAACGCTGAATAACATTCCGATACCGGCGCCGTGCAGATTGATCTTGCTCTGCTCGCCGGGGAACGGATCGTTCCGTTCTCCGCCGGCGTAGTCATAGAAGAACGATAGCTGGAACACGTCGCCCCAAGTTCGGGTGCCCACGGGGCGATCGGCAAAGCCGGGCGCGTCCATGATCCACTCCAGCGTCGCGGCCGCGCCGGTGTCGACGAGACCCTCGGCGATCGGATAGGCGCGAATGTTCGCCGGGCCGCCGATCGAGAACTGCTCGAGCGACACGAGCAGATCGTCGCTCTGCTGCGCGTTGATTCGCAGCAATAGTGCGTTGTGGTCCTTGAACCGCTGCAGCCGCTGATAGCCGAGCTCGAACTTGGTGTAGTTGTCTTCGGCGGGCTTTCTGGTGCTCCCATGGAACCGGGACGGCGCGTTGCTATCGTTGGTGCCGCCCAAAGCTCGAAGAAAGCCCAAGTTGATGCCGCGTTGACGCGGACTGACGCTGTAGTAGTTGAAGGTATAGCCGAGCGTGGTGAGCTCGTCGCGCTGCTCCTGAATCTGTCCCGTCAGCGTCCGCGTCACGGAATCCTTGACCGCGAGGTCGAAGGTGCCGTCGGCACGGTAGCGGCGGCGATTCGCGAAACGCCGTTGCACCCACACGTCGTTCTGCTGGACGTCGCCCTGGACGAGCGGGGCGGCGCTACTGGAGGCCTGAGTCACGTCGAAGCGGTTCTTCTCGCTACGGATGCCGACGGACGTCTTGGTGCTCTTGGTCGTGGCCGCGTACTCCAAGCCGTAATACGTGCCGTTGGACGGATTCGCGGTCTCGAGCACGTAGCCGCTAAACCGGTCCGCGTGTCCCGTGATGTTGTTCACGCCGAACTCGAGCATGAGGCGGTTGTCGCCCGTGAACTGGCTACCGTAGTTATCGATGCTCGGCCTGATGTAGAACCGGTCTTCCTCGCGCACGCTCACGAGCAGCTCGGTGTCGCCGAGCGTCTGCCCTTGGCGGAACGTGCCGAACACCGTGAGGCCCGGCAGGCCCTGCAAGTTCAGGATCGCCTGCTCGATCTCATCCTGATCGACCGGCTGATTGAGCAAGCCCGCGAACGGACCTTGGATGTTCTCCGCGTCGTAGAAGCGATTGCCCTCGACCTTGATCGAGCCGAGCGAGCCCTCGATGACCTGGAGCGCGATCGTGCCTTCCTTCACGTTTTGAGCGGGCACTACGGCCTGCGCGAGCAACATGCCGTGATTGCGATAGTAGAGCGTAATGTCGTCGGCGATCGCCTGGAGCTGATTGATCGTGAAGCCCTCGAGCGGTTGCTTCGCGAGCTTGAACGTCAGCAGCGATTTGATGTCTTCCGTGCTGATGCCCCGCTCGGGACGATCGGTCGCGCCGAGCACGTTGAACTCGATGACGCGGACCTTCGGTCCTTCGTCGAGGCCGGGCGGCCGCTCGACGAGCGGCGGGATGGCGAGGTTGTACTCTTGCGCCATCAGAGGCCGCGGCTCCCGCCCGAGGAATGGACGCGCGCCACCCGGAGTGGCCGCGGCGGGCAATGTCGGCGTGGACGTCGGCGTGGACTGAGCCCATGCACCGAGCGGGAACAGGCTCACGGCGAGCAGAGTGAGCGCGAGTGATTTCGCGTCCTTCCGGACGACGGTTCTTCTTCGAACCATGCGTTGCACCTTCGAGTTGTTTTTCTGGAACGCAGGCGTGCCCGCGGTCAGACAGTTTCGTTTAGATTTCGCCTGTAAGTTTGTGCGTATGTTGTTAGAACTACAGGAGCGAACGCGACCGAGTGTAATGCAAAGCCTGAATGCTTAGCAACGACAGTTGCTAACCCTTCACCCCCGCCGAATTCGACAGAATGTCACGGGGCGAGCTCGCGGACGACGCGAAATCCGGTGAGCTTGTCTTGCGATCCGGTGTCGAGCGAAACGCGGGCGGCGGAGCGCAGCTGGAGAGCGCTGTCCGCGTAACTGCCGCCGCGCACCGCGTGCGCCGGCGCGTTGGGGGTGAGACGCGCGCTGCCGTCAGTGGGCGCACCCGCATAGTCCTGATGCCACTCGTCGGCGACCCACTCGCGGACGTTGCCGATCATGTGCAGCAGCTGAAACTGATTGCGGTTGACGGACCGATCCGTGTTCGCGATCGGCGAGGTCACTTGACTTATTGCAGACGAACGCGCGTTCGAGGGCGTCACGTCGTTGCCGAACGGGTAGGGCGTCTGCGTGCCCGCCCGCGCCGCGTATTCCCATTCGGCCTCGCTCGGCAAGCGGTAGCGCTGGCCGGTCTCCGCGGACAGCCATTCCGCGTATGCCGCTGCCTCGTTCCAGCTCACGAGCACCACCGGGAATGCCGAATCGCCCCACGGATTCTCGGGGCAGCGTTGGGCGCTGCCCTTGCAGTAGCGCTCGAACTCGGCGAAAGAGGTCTCGTAGACGGACATCGCGAACGGCGCCGGAATGGTCACGTCGTGCGCGGGGCCCGCATTCCGCGTCTGGTCGTTGCCCATGTGGAAGGTGTTGCGCGGAAGGATCACGAGGGTCGGACCCTCCCCACCGCTGCGCAGCGAGTCGCCGCACGAGGGCCGGCGGCGGCTCGACAACAACTCCGCACTGCACGCGGGCGCAGCGCCTTCGGCGGAGGCCGCGGCGGGCGGCGGCTGACGGGGCGCCGTCCCCGGCGCAGCTACCGCTGGCGGGACCGCCGCGGGCGCTGAGGGGAGCCCGGGCGGGGGCGACGGCCGTGCCTCCGCATGGGCGGCAGGCGGCTCCGCGGCTGCTCCGCCGGATTGCGGCGCGTTGGGGCCGCTGTCCGGTGCAGGCGGCGCGACGGCGGCGCTCGCGCTCGGGGGCTCGGCGCGCCCCGAATCGTCCGCGGGCGCGCGCACCGGCACGCTCGGCGAGCCGGCGGGCGCCGTCCGTCCGAGCGACGCCGTGTAAGGGACCTTCAGCTGCACCGCGAGGCCGACGAGCCGCGCAAGCTCGGGGGTTTCGCCCGCACCGGCGAGCGCTTGCTCCTCGCGCAGACGCCGCACCAGCACGTCGCTGAAACGCGCGTAGGTTTGGGATGCGGCCGCAGCCTGGCGCTGATCTTCGGTGAGCGCGTTGGTCCAGCCGACTCCGAGGTTGCGCACGGCGTCTTGATCCCAGGCGTTCTTCTGCAGGAACTGCTCGAGCAGTGCGGCGCCGGGCGGTAGCTGCTGCACGGGAACCGACTCCGCTTGGACGCCGGCCGGCTCGGGAGGCGAAGAGCGGAGCACGGCGAACCCGATGCCGGCGAGCACCACGATTCCGACGGCCCCCACGGCCACCCAGCGAAGACCCGGCGATGCCGCAACCGGCCGCGCCGGCTCGCCCGCGGGCTTCGCCGCCGCGGGAGTCGGAGCAGCGGCGGCGGACGGGGGCGGCCGCTGCGTCGCGTCAGACGTCTTCGCCGGCGCAGGTTCGGGCGCCGGTTTCTCGGCCGGCGCCCCGAGCTGGTCGAGGATCCGTCCGCGCCGCTCGCGGTAGCCCTCGAACGACACGAGACCGTGGTAGTAGTCGTTGACGACCGCGCGCAGCTGCTCGTTAACCGCGAGGCTCATTGAGCCGGCCCCAAGTCGCGCACCAGACGAAAGCCCGTGATCGGCTCGGGCCGACCGTCGTGCGGCGCCGCCCTGTCCACGGAGCACTGGCCGAGCGCCATGTTGAAGTGGCCGCCGCGCACCTCGTAACCCGACTCGGTCTTCACGAGCTCTTGAACGTTGCCGACCGCGTCGCGCACGCCCCAGTCGTTGCCCGCGTCGCGGTCGACGGTACGGACCGCCTTACCGCGGCCGGACGACGCATCGATGCAATTGGGGGCACCGCCGGGCTTGCCCGTGGCAGTGGCGGCGTGCACCCACTCCGCGCGGGTCGGTAGCCGGTAGGTGACTTTCGTCGTCGCGGTGAGCCAGGCCGCGTACTTCTCGATGTCCGCGACGGCGACGTTCGCAATCGGATTGTTCGCGTCCCCGCCCACGGGCGTGCATTGGGCGGCACCGAGGTTGCCGAGCTTGCAGTAGTCATTCCAGTTGCTGACCGTCACCTCGTTGCGGCCGATCGCATACGAGCCGCTGACGCCCGCCGCCCCTCCCGGCACCACGACCATGTTCGGGCCTCGGCCGGAAGTCGCGCCGGGCACGGCGTCGTAGCACAGCCTCTTGCTGCCCTTGAGCTGGTCCGTGCAGGCCACGATCGGCGCGCTCGCCGGAGGCGGAAGCGTAGGCGTAGGCTTGGGGTCGGAGATTGGCGCGGGGCGCGCGAATGCACGATCCAACGAGGTGGCCGCGAACACCCTGTAGGTATCGTCGCCGGGATTGGTAGCGAGCCGCTGGTCCGCGATCGCCACGAGCTCGTTATCGAGCGTGCTGAAGCGCGCCGCGGGAGCGGCCGACCGGATGCGCTCGCGCAGCGACTTGGCCTCCGCGGGGTCGCCGCCGCCGGTTTGAATCTGCGCCCGCAGCGTATCGATATCCCGCTCGAGGGTCACGCCCGCCGCGCGCGTCTGCTCTTGATTTCTGGCGTCGGCGATATTCGCAGCCAGCGCCTGCAACGCTTGGGAGCTCGGCAGCTCGCGCAAGCCTTGCTGCGCGAACCGGTCGGCGCCCGTCAGGTCCTTGTCGGCGAGACGTTGAGTCGCGACGTGCAAATAGACGTCGGCGATCCTCTGGCGCGCGATCCCGAGATAGGGGTCGTTGGCCGGCAGCTCCTTGGCGAGGGCGTTGCGCGCGTCGACCGCGCCGGACGGGTTGTCCGCCTTCACCTGCGTGTCGAACTCGCTCTTCAAGTCGGCGACTCGCGCGTCGCGCGCCTGCTGCTCGCTCACCACCACCTTGCTCGCCGCGTCCTTGGCTTCCGCGACGCGCTGCTGCTCGGCCGCGAGCGCCTCCAAACGCGGCGCGAAGCCGCCGGCGGCTCGAAGCAGGCGGTCGGCTTCCGCGAAATTCTTGCGGTCGCGCGCCTCGCCGGCGCGCGCGACGAGCGCCGTCGCCGCACTGCGTTCCGCGTCGGCAACCCGCGGGTCGCCGTCGGGTACGAGTCCGCGTAGCGTGCCGATCAGATCGCGAACGCCCTTGATCCATGCGTCGTCGCCCGGCGCATTCGCCATCCGCTCCCCGAGCGTCGTCACGAGCGTCGCCACGCGCTGGTCCTTCTCGCGGTCGCGGAGCGTCTGAAGATTGCGCTGTGCTTCGTCGCGCGCGCCCTGCAAGGTCGAAGACGCGGGGATGAGATCGAGCGCCTGGTCGAGCTGCGCGACCGCCTGCTGCCACTGCTGCGACGACGTGCCGGCCGCAAGCGCTTGGCTCGCGAGCTTCTTCGCAACCTGGTCAGTCCCCGCGGCGCCGCCGAGCGAGTCGCCTTCCGGCAGCTGCTTGATCTTGTTGAGCGCGTCGCGCGCGTCCACGAAGGTGAACGGCGTCTTGTCGAGGATCTTCTGGGCGTCGTCGTGCAGCGCGCGCGCCGCTCGCTCGCGTTCCGCCTGCGCCGCGGCCGCGCCCTGCTGCTCCGCGGCGCGCTTGCTTGTGGCGATCGTGTCCACCATCGCAACCAGGTCCGGGTAGCTCTGCTCGAGCGCGCGCCCCTGGTCCACGGTCTTCGTCGCCTCATCGAATTGGCCGGCGTTCGTCTGCCGCTGCGCGACCGCGACATAGCCTTGCAGCACGCGGTCGCGGGCCTTCTGAACGGTGTCGGCATCGGCGAGCGTGCCGAGCTCGCTCAGCCGTGCTTGGGCATCGGTGAGCCGGCCCGCATTCGCCGCGCTCTCGATCGCGGCGAGGAGGTCCTGGCGGCGGCGGTCGTAACTTGCGCGCGCGGTCGTGATCTGATTCTGCGGATCGCGCTTGAGCTCGACCGGCAGCAGCGTGTCGTCGACGCCGTCGACCAACCGTTGGGCCGCATCCCAGTCGCGCGCGTCGATAGCCGTCTTCACCTCGGCGCCGAGGGCGGCCGTCAAGCGGCCGCGATAGCCGCGCAGCGACGCGTCATCGGGGCTGAGGTTCACCAGCTCGTTGACGGCGCTCTCGAGCTTGACCAGGTCTGCGACCCGTTGGCCCGTGGAGTCGTCGAGAGTCTTCTTCAGCTCGGCGAGCCGGCGGGTGTCGTCCTCGGTCTTGCGCGCGTCGGCCAGGCGCGCCTGAACGCTGACGAGCTGCTCGTTGTCAGGGAACCGTCCGAGCCCCGTTTCGAGCAACACGGTCGCGCGCGCGACGTCCTTCGCGCGCAGCGCGTCCGACGCCTGCGTCGCATAGGCGATCGCGAGACTCGGGCTCTTGAGCGTCTCGTTGTCCGGCTGCACCTGGCTCAGGATCTCGAGCACCTCGGCGACGTCGGTATTGGCCGGGTCTGGGAGCAGCCGGCCGGCCTGGAGCGCGTCCTTGAACTGCCCGACGAGCGAGACGGCGAGGTCGGCGCCCTCCTGCGCCTTACGCGTGCTCCCGCTTGCGATGCGCGCCGAGTCGGAATACCAGCGCTTCGCTTCCTCCGCGATCGCGGCGGCCCGCGGGTAGTCGTAGCGGCCGTTCGCCTTGTCCGCGGCCGCGTTCATGCGGCTCTCGTACCAATCGAGCAACGGCCCGTTCACTTGTTGCAGCAGCGCGTCGCGATCGTCGGGCACTAGCCCCGCGAGGCGGTCGAGCGCCGGCAGCACCTGCGCGTCGTTGCGGCTCGACAGCGCCGCCACGAGCCGATCGCGCTGCGCTTGCTGCCAGGCGTTCACGCCGAAGTACGCGCCCACGCCGAACACGACGATCGCGGCCGCGCCGACGGCGATCCGCGGCGCGGTGAATAGCTGGTGCTTGGCCAAGCCGTCGACGAGCTCCCATACGGAAGCGGTGCGGTCGGCGCGTCGGAACGCGAGCGACTTCTCGATCGCGCGCCACTGACGGCGCGTGAGCCGCTTGATCGGCGCGGGCACGAGCTTTTGGTCGCGGGCGTCGGCCGCCGACTTCTTGCTGAACGGGTGCTTGCCCGTGAGCAGCTCGTACACGACGCAACCGAGCGCGTAAATGTCGTCGCGAGTGTCCGGCTGCTCGCCAGCGATCATCTCGCAGCTCGCGTAGGCCGGCGTGAGCGCACCGAGCGAGCCCGCGTCGAACTTGGTCTCCTCGCCATGGAGGTCCGACCCCTTGAGCTTGGCGGCCTGGGCGATGCCGAAATCGAAGACCTTGATGACCCCGCTCTTCGTGAGGAAGCAGTTGCCGGGCTTGAAATCCGAGTGGACGATGCCTTTGTCGTGCGCGTACGAGAGCGCGCTGCCCAGTCCCCGAACCAGCGGATACGCCTCGCCGAGCGCCATGCCCTCGAACTGCGGGTTCTTGATGATCTTGTCGAGCGGCTCGCCTTCGAGGAACTCCATCGTCATGTAGACCGTGCCGCCGTCGCGGTCGAAGTCGAAGACGCTCACGATGTTCGGGTGCGCGAGCTGCTGGGACTTGCGCGCCTCGCGCTGCAACGCCTTCAACGACTCGGGGTGGCGCCGGAACTCGTCGTTCAAGATCTTGACCGCGACGTAGGGGTCGCGGTCTTGCGCTTCCTCTTTGCGTAGGTCCTTCGCCCGGAACACGACGCCCATGCCGCCCCGGCCGACGACGTTCTCGAGCACGAACCGGCCCTTGAGCACCGAGCCGCGTTCGAGCGCGACCTGGGGCCGGTCTTCCCACTTGGCCGGGTCCGTCCAGCTCGAGCTGCCGGTGCCGGTCTTGCCGGTGCCCGTGGTGCCGGCGCCCGTGTTGCTCGTCCGGCCCGTGTTCGCGCCACCGGTGTGGCTCGTCTCCGACGGCCCCGTCGAGTGGCCGAGGTCGAACGGGCCGGTGGGTGACGCTACGGGACCGGTCGCCGGCCCCCCCGGACCCGTGACTGGACCCGCCGCCTCCGGCTCGCCCTCGAAGGATCGCTGCGCCCCGCCGTGCGGCTGCGACACGCCGGGTGCGCGCGGCGGCGGCCGGCCGCGCATGATCGTCCGATCGCTCGGCGGCGCCTCCGGCTCGGGTGCGCGCGCGGACGGCGGCTCCGCGGCCACGCGCGGCGGAGGGGCAGGCGGGGGTGCCTGGCGCAGCGGCGGCGTCGCGGGCTGCGCAGGCGCCGCCGGCGGCGGAGTCTGCGACGGCGACGGCGGCGCAGCAGCCGCGCTCGGACTGAAGATCGTGCGGTCTTGCGGCGCGGGGGGCGGCGCGGGCGCGGGCGGCGCAGCCGGCGCGCTCGGCGGCGGAGTCGGCGCGCTCGGCGGCGGAGTCGACGAGCTCGGCGGCGCGTGGGCGCGCGCCGCGGCGTGGCTCTGCGCGATCCGGTTCTTGAGCAGCACGTAGAGCTGCAGCGGCAATCGGCCGCTCCGGTAGATCTGATCGATCGCGGCGAACGCGCTCGGCGCGATCGTCGGGTCGCGCTGCAAGCTGCGTACGAGCACGGAGTCGACCTGGGCAAACTCCGCTTGCCCGGCCAAGAAAGCCGCCAGTACTGCCTTGAGCTCGTTCATCGACGGCCTTCGCTCACCGGCTTCAATCCTTCGTTTCGAAAAAATCGACGACGATCGCCGTCACGTTGTCCGCGCACTCGCGTCCGAGCGCGGTGTCGAGCAGTGCATTGCAGACCTCGACGCAGCTCGCCTTGCCGTCGGCGAGCCGCTCGGTCAGGTCCGCGGCGGACAGCTCCTTGTAGAGACCGTCGCTGCAGACGAGATAGCGGTCGCCGCTACGGAGCTCGTCGACCGCGTAGTCGAGGAAGAGATCCTGCGAGCCGCCGACCGCGCGCGTCACGATGTTCTGCGCCGCGAGCGCCTCGGGCGACCCTGCCTGGACCTCCCCGCGCTCGAGCATCTCCTCGACCTCGCTGTGATCGCGCGTGAGCTGCTCGAGCTTGCCCGCGCGCAGCCGATAGACGCGGCTGTCGCCGGCCCACACGCTCAGCACGTGGCTGCCGTTCGCGAGCAGGCCCGCGAGCGTGCAGCCGATGATCCGCTCCGTGTCGCCTTCCATCGCCATCGCGTAGAGACGGTGGTTCGCATCGAGCACGCGGTCCTCGACCTCGTTTACGAAGCTGCTGAACGTGTCGTGCGAGCCGACGTCGCGGAGCCGGTCCGTGAGCATGCGGCTCGCAATGTCGCCGGCCGCGTGGCCACCCATGCCGTCGGCCACGGCCCACAGGCCGCGCGCGGACACGTCGACGAACGCGTCCTCGTTGAGCTTGCGCACGTTGCCGACCTCGGAACGGGCGCACGACATCCAGCGGAATGAGCTTGCGGCGGTCACGACGGCGCGCGGCCTCCGGCCGCGGCCTGCGGCTCGGCGACCGCGACGCCCGGAGCTTGCGCGCCGTGCAGAAAGCTGACGAAGCACTCCGCCGCCGGCAGCTCGGCGACCGCGGCCACCGCAGCGGCGCCGTCTTGCGAGCCGACCGTCCACCACAGGCTGTAGCGGGGCGCGTGGCGCGTGACGAGCTCGTGCGCGAGCGCGGCGGCCACGGCCTGATCCGATTTGCCGAACAGCACCACCGACCAGGCCTCGCCCAACGTCGCGGCCGGCTCGGCGGAGCCCGCCTCGGCCGCAAGGTCGCCGACCGAGGCGATCGCCACCTGCAATTCGTTGGCCTCGAAGCGCTCGTCGTCGAGCGAGCGCAGCGCCACGGCTTCCATGGCCTCGAACCAGCCGGCAGCCGCGCCCGGCAACTGCAGCGGATTGACGTTCGCCGGCAGCGCGGTCGCGATCGTGAGCGGGAAGTAACGGCCGACCCGGTCGACGCTCGGCATCAGAATCCCGGCCCACGCGCCGGGGCCGCAGATTCCCGGCGCGAGGCCGAAGCGCCAGATCGGGCTCGTCAGATAGACGTCGAGCCAACGGTCGCCGAGCCGCGCCTTGCTGTCGGCGATGCCGGCCTGCAGCCAGAGGTCCCAAACGTCGATGAATCCGCGCGCCAGCTCGCGCGTGACGAAGTCACCGTGACTCGGGATTTTGCCGAAGAATCCGGGCACGGCTCAGAGCGACTCCGGGCAAGCGAACTGATGGAGGTCCGGGAACTGGAACGGGTTGTTTGTGCTACGCGCCTTCAGAACATAGGTCGCCGACCGCGAACCGAGCGTGAACTCGACGTTGAAGCTGTCGGGCCGATCGGTCGGCGTGGTCGTCGCCTTGTCGAGGATCTTGAACCACGCCCACGGTCCCGAGACGCGCCGCAAACTCTCGCCGGCCGCAGCCGGGGCCATCTCCATCCGCACGTCACCGTCCGGTTTCGGCCCCGGCCATTGCAGCGACTGCGGCTGCACGGGACCGTGGCTGTAGGTGACCGTCTGGCCCGCGAGATCGAGCGTGAACTGCGTGATCGTCTCGGACATGCCCATCGGCCGCAGCTCGAAGGACACCGACGGCACCTGGGCGCCGGCCATGAAGAACGTGTCGCGGATCGCGGCGGCGCGCTCGAACTGCTTGAGCGCGTCGGCGCTGATCGAGACGGAGTCGGCCGCGGCGGGCTTCGCTTGCCACGGGCGGCGCGACTTGTCGACGTAGTTGTCGAGGTAGTTCTTGAAGAACGCGTCCATGAGTCCGCTCGGCCCGAAGAACTTGCCGAACTCCTCGGGTGAGATGTCCTGATCGCTGTCGACCTTGATCGGGTAGTGGTCCGCGATCGCACGTTTGCAAAACGGCAGCGCCTCGCTGCGCCACTCCGAATTTCGCAGGGACCGCACGCCGCTGAAGACGAGCGCCTCGCTGCGCGTGACGGCGTCGCGCATGACGCCCTGGATCACGGGTGGCTCGCGGCTCGACGCGTTGCGCACCTGCTGAAAGACCGCGCGGCCCGGCTCGAGCAGCGTGTTCGGGATCTGCCCGTCCGCCCCGCGCGCGGCCACAACGCCTTGCATGAACTGAAAGAGCGCGTCGAGCTGCTTCAACACCTGACCGATCGGCGCGCTTGCCGGATCCGTGCCCAGCCGCTCGCGGACCCAGCCGAGCCGCCGGTCGATCACCTGAGTGTCGTCGGCCGCGGCAGGAGCCGCCGCGGGCGCCTGCCCGCCGAGCACGCCGCCGAGGCGGTCGCCGGGGGCGGCCCCGCCTGCCGCGCCGGCCGCTGGCGGCGCCGCAAGCTGCGTTTGCTCGGCGGCGTTCTTGAGCAGCAGCAACAGCGGCGAGCCTGCGGGATCGGACAGGATGTTGAGAACGCTCACGGCTTCCTCGACCGTGGAGAAACCGGCGAGCTTGACGGTCGCGAACACCTTCTCGTACTGGCCCGCGAACTCGTTCAGATAGAGCTGCTTCGCGCGGCTGACGACGGCCGCGGCGTCGAGGTCCGTGGGCGCGTAGGGGCCCAGGATCCAGCTTTCGTCGACGAGCGCGGCAGCCTGCTGCCCGCTGCGTGCCGCGAAGAACTTCTGATAGCCGTCGCGAGTGAAGAACCCGTCGATGCCGGGGCCGGTGGTCGGCGCGAACACGATCTGGGCGCGCGGCCCCGCGAGGTCGAACAGCGCCAGATCGCGGAGCGCTTTCGCGTCGCCGCTGTTCTTGAGTCGACTGTACACGCGCTCCTCGACCGGAATCCGCGCCACGATCCGCTGGGTTTGCTCGATCAGGTTCTGATCGAGCAGCACCACGAGCGGCACGGGCTGCTGCTCGAACAGCGCGTTCAGGTGCGCGAGATAGACGTCGCGGTCGCCCGGCGCCGCGCGCGGCGCGAGGTAGGTCGCGTAGTCGTACGCGAACCACTCGATCACCGCGCGGGCGTCGTAGTGCTTCTGCGAGTCGATCATCAAGTACGCCTTCAGGGCCTCGTACTGGAAGTCCGGCGTGCTGCCGCCGGCGCGCAAGTGCTCCTCGGTGCGCGCGAGCAGCCGCGGCAACAGCATTTCTCTCAGCATGTTGCGGTACGCGATCTCCGCACGCGATTGCACCCGGGCTCCCTGATCGAGCCCGAGCCCGAGCCACCGCCCGCCGCTCTGGTAGACCCCGGGAATCTTCTTCACGGCCTCGAGCGCCGGCAGCAGCGCGAGGACGTCGCCGGCCGCGCCGGGAGCCGCGAGCGCCTGGCTCGCGGCCGTCGTCGCCGCTTGCGCCTCGCCGATCAGCGCACGGTTGTTCAAGTAGCTCACGGCCCAGCCCGCGACCAACAGGAGCAGGATCGCAAAGCTGCCCACGTACGCGCTTTTCTGCAGCCATGCGCGTTGGTTCTCGAACTTGCGGTTGGTGCCCGCGATCTCCGATTCACGGAACACGACCTCCTTGAGCAACGCCTTCAAGAAGTAGCTGCGGCCCCGGCCGCCCTGTGCGGGCAACACGTGCTGCTCCAAGCCGAAGGTCCGCGCCACCATGCCCATCAGACGATCGATCGGCGTGCCTTCCTGGGTGCCGCTCGTGAAATAGACGCCGCGCAGCATCGGCGCTTCCTCGAAGCTGCTGCCGCGGAATACGTCGGCGAGGAAGCCGCGCAGGTTGTCGCGAAGCGATGCGAGCTGGCGCGGGAAGCCGTAGATCGACGCGCGTCTGCGCGGATCCCGTTCCTGGCTCATGCGCCAGAGCAGCCGTGCGTTGAGCCGCTCGAGCAGCGCATCGAACTCGGGCGCGAAGCGCGGGACCGCGCCCTCGGCGGAATCGCTGAGGTCGATCGGGAAGGTGGCGCCCCAGATCTGCTCGCGGTCGTTCTTGGCGAGGTCGTCGAAGAACTCCATGAAGCCGGCGACCAAATCGGTCTTGGTGAGGATCACGTACACCGGAAACCGGATCTTGAAGAACTTGTCGAGCTCCTGGATGCGCGTCTTGATCGCGCGGGCGTGCGCGAGCCGCTCGTGCTCGGAGAGCGTCATCAAGTCGAGCAGACTGATCGCGACGATCACGCCGTTGATCGGCCGGCGGCGCCGGTATTTCTTGAGCAGCGCGAGGAATCCCTCCCAGGCGGAGCGATCGACCGACGCGTCGCTGTCCTGCGTGGTGTAGCGGCCGGCGGTGTCGACCAGGATCGCTTCGTCCGTGAACCACCAGTCGCAGTTGCGGGTGCCGCCCACGCCGCTCAGGGCCTCGCGGCCGTATTTCTCCGCGAGCGGAAACTCCAGGCCCGAGTTCACGAGCGCCGTGGTTTTGCCGGAGCCGGGCGGGCCGATGATGATGTACCACGGCAGGTCGTAGAGGCTTAAGCGGCCCTTCTTGCCCTTCGATTTCTTGAGGACCTCGAGCGCTTGCTCGAAGCGCTGCTTCAACGCGCCGACTTCCTCCTGCGAGCGATCGGGACCGGCCGATTTCGCGTCGACCAATCCCTCGGCCATGCCCTTGTTCGCCTTGTTGGCCTTGAGCAGCAGCCGGACCAGGTTCAGCACCCAGGCGAGCACCAGAGCCATGATCACGATGCCGCGCGCGGCGGGGGACTCGAGGGGCCGAGCCGCGCCCACGCCGATCATCGGGCCGATCAGCCAGATCACGACGGCGAGCGCGAGCAAGCCGATGACCGACAGCACCTTGGCGCTCGCCAGAAACCCGAGAATCTTCTTCATTGCCGTCCTGCCTGCGCGAGCAAGGTGATCTCCACGCGCCGGTTATGCGAGCGGCCGTCCGGCGTGCCGTTGTCCGCCACCGGCTGCGTCTCGGCGACGCCGTCGGCGGTCAGCCTGTCCATCGCAACCCGCGTGCCGAGAACCTGCAGCACCGCGTCCGCGCGTGCTTGCGACAGATCCCAGTTCGACTTGTAGCGTCCGAACACCGACATCGGCACGTTGTCGCTGTGGCCCGTGACCCGGACTTGGCCCGGGACTTTGTTCAGCGCGTCGGCGATCGCTGCCAACAGCTGCACACGCTCCGCCCGAACCTCCGCGCGGCCGGACGCGAACAACCCATCGCCGGCCATCGTGACCACTTGCCCTTGTGCGATGTCCTTTACTTCGACCGTTCGGTCCTTGAGCTCGGTTTGCAGGAACTGCCGCAGGTCCGCGCTCGGCGCCCGCGGCACCGCGGGCGCGGCCGGCTGCGGGGATTCGTGCCCGAGCGCCGCGACGGCCGTCAGCACGGGCTCCGCTGACCGGTTGGCCGCGACCAGAAACCCGAAGTACGCGACGACGAGCAGACCGGCGCAGACCGCCGCGACCACCCAGAGCGGCACGTAGTGCACGAGCCGCGAGCGCTTGTCCTGCACGCCTTGCCACCGCGGGGAGAGCGAGCGCTCGAAGTCGCCGCGCTGCTGGCGGATCGCTTGATACAGCCCTTCCTGGAGCCGATCGAGCTCGGCGCGGCCGCGTTCTTGAATCCGGTACTTGCCCTCGAAGCCGAGCGCGATGCACAGATACATGAGCTCGAGCATGTGCAGATGGCGGCGAGGGTCCTGCATGTACCGGCCGAGCCATTGGAAAAACCGCTCGCCGCCCCAGGTCTCGTTGTGAAACGCGCTCAGCAGCGTCTGCGTCGCCCAAGCGCTCTGGCTTCCCCACGGCGTGTTGAGCACCGTCTCGTCGATGACCGTGCAGAGCATGTAGCGGGCCTCGAGGATCGCGTCGGGCGTTTCGCCCTTCGCGCGCGCGGCGGTCTCGAATTCGCCGAGCTCGCCGCCGACGTGCTGGAACAGCGCGCCCGGGTCGGGATGCGTCGCGCTCTCTCGTAGCTCCGCGATCAGCGCCAGCAGCGTGGTCGCGGCGCCCGTGATGGGGTTGAGGCCGTCGGCGAGGCCGCCCGTCGCCGCGTGCGCGGGCGGCGGCGGGCGCGCGGGCTCGGGTCGGCCGGCATAGGCCGGCGCCGGCTGGCCGTACGCGGTGTGATCGCGGCTCGGCGCGGGCGCATGGCCCGGAGGCGGCCCGTAGCTCGGCGGCGGTGCATTACGCTGCGGCGGGGGCGCGGGCGCCGGCGCGTGACGGCGGCCGCCCGGCCTCGGCCGCATGATCGTGCGATCGCCGCCACTCGAATACGGATCGTCGTCGCTCACGTCACTGCCCCCTGATCGCCCAGAACTCGAGCTGGATGCCCGGGAAGTTGTGGCCAATGTGAATCGCGAAACCGCCGGACGTCTCGAGGTCCGACCAGTACGGGCTGCCGCGCTCGAGCTCGAAGTAGGCAAAACCGGCGTGATACGGGATCTGCCGCGGCGCGACGGCGAGCGCCCGCAACGTGATCCCGGGCAGCGCCGACTTGATGAGCTCGCGGATCTTCTCTACCGAGCCGATCTTCACCGTGGTGGGAAAGCGCCGCAGGAGGTCCTCGGCCGGCATCTCCGCCCTCACGGCGAGCACGAACAACGCGCTCTTCAGCAAGGTGAGGTCCGGCACTCGCGCCGAGCGCAAACCGTACCCGCGATCCTTGAGCACGAGCGACGTGGCCGTTTCTTTCAGCACGGTGCCGAACGCCTCGCGCAGCGCCGCCATGACCGGCGTGAACGTCGCACGCAAATCGTGATGCCTGTAAGACGGGAACTCGCGAGGCCGCCGGCTCGCAATCGTCAACGTTGCGAACTCCCCGGCCATCGTGACGAGGACCCGATAGAAATCTTCCGGATGCAGTCCTTCGAGCTCGGCCAGGTGCGCGATCAGGGGCTCGTAGCGGTTCACCGCCAGAAGCAACAGAAAGTCCGCGATCTCGGACGCGCCGCGACCGGCGTCGGACACGCGCGACGCGAGCGACTCGCCGCGCGCGTGCAACAGACCTTGGAGCTCGGTCGCGAAGCCCGACAAGCGCGCGGCGGCGCGGCAATTCGCCACCGTCGGCATGTAGTCGTCGCGCAGCAGCACTTGCTTGTCGGCCTGCTGCTCGACGATGTGGGCGAAGCCGATGCACGCGTATTCTTCGCGCTCATCCTTCTCGTAGAGCAGCTTCATGCGCAGCGCGCCCACTTCGAGCTCGGCGCTCGCCATGCCCGGCGTGCAGACGTCGGCCGTCTCGAACTCGCGGCGCGTATAGCGCGCGAGACCCTCTTCGGCCGAGCCGTTGCCCACCTCCTGCATTCCCTGGCGACGCACGGGCAAGGCGAGGTACACGACCGTGTCGCGGACGTTCTCGTCGAGCTCGAGCGGGGCAGGGGGCGGATCGTCGTCCGGGATGTTGAACGGCGTGCCGTCGGGGAACACGCCGCGCGCGTTCGCGATCGCGAGCTTGCCGATCCGCAACATGTCGTGGTCGATCTTGAGCTCGGTGAACCCCCAGGGGTGCGGCCGCAGCGACGAGGAGCGCGCTTCGACCAAGCTCTCGAGATAGCGGAGGTGCTGCTGGAAGTGGTGGGGCCTAAGGAACAGCCCTTCCGACCAGATCACTCGATTATGCCAAGACATGCGTCGACCCCGCCTATTCGATCTTCGCCGAGACGGCGAGCGCGTCGAGCGCGATCACCAGCTTGCTGCGCGAGAAGATGCTCTTGAAGAAGCCCTTCTTCGGCAGCTCCACGAGCGCGCGCCACTGCGCGTTCTCGACGTCGCGAAACGCGGCCACGAAGCCGACGTAACGCGCGTCCTCGCTGAACTCGAATTCTTCGGCCGGACGCATCTCGCCGGGCTGCAGCGTGAGCTGTTTGCGCTCGAGCACCGTGCCGCTCAAGACCGCAGCCTTCGGGTCGTAGAGCGAGAAGAAATCCGCGTTCTGGAACGCGTCCGCGGCGCTCAGCTGAAAGACGATCAGCACGCACGGAGACGGCCTGCCGCGATAGTCGGGATTCAGCGTGGCGGCGGTCGTGAGCTGCGTCTTGACCTTCACCTTGTCCGCCGCGCCGGCGGCCGTGGCCAACAGCGCGGCGCCCAGCGCAACCGCCGCCACGAACGAGATCGACCGATGCGGTCGGCCTGCGCGGCGGGACCGGAGTGTAGTCCACATGTTTACGATCCCCTTGGTGCCTTCGAGCCGCGAGCCACTAATTCTTCAGCGGCGCACGGACGTGAGCCGGCGCATTTGTTCTTCATAGGCTTGGGAAAACTTCTCCCCGAACAGGCGTTGGAAATTCAGGTCCGCGTCTTGCGTCCACTCTTCGTAGAGATCGCGATAGAGGTCCCAATAGCGCCCCTTGCCGGCAAGGCTGATCAAGGACGCCCGCTTGAGACGCTTCTCGAACCGCTCGGCGAGCTCTTCGGGATCGAAGCGCTTGAGCATCGAGTCGAAGGCCGCGCGCATGCCGGCCATCATCGCCATCTGGTGCGCCTTGATGTCCTGGAACCCTTCGTCGAACGCCTCCACGGGCCCGAGATAGGCCTGGTTGCGCGCCGCGAGCAAGTTTTGCAGCGCCTGCGCGGCGTTGGCGGAAAACTTGAGCGGATTGTTCTCGACCGGCCGCATGCTCGTGACCGGCACGCGGAACGTGCTCTTGATCTCCGCCCGCGCCTTGAGGACGTCGAGCATCCCCTGCACGACGACCGCGAGCAACGTGCCGAGAACGGAATGCATCCCGGGCGACGCCGCCGCCATTCGCGCCGTGGCGTGGTCCACCCCGGCTGCCGCGAGCAGCGCGGCGATCGCGCCCGCCGCATCGCCGCCCTGCGGCGCCACAGGGGCCGCTGCGTGCCCGGACATCGGGCTCTGCACCAGCGGCGGGGGTGGCGGCGGAGACGGGGGCATCGGCGACATAGCCGGGTGCGGCGGGGGAGGTGGCGGCACGCGCGGCGGCTGCGCCGCCCGTCGAGAAGACCCCTGCGAATACCCCGTCTTGTCCCAGTCGTCGGGCCAGTCGTCGGGAGGGACGTTCTCGAGGTGGGACTGTGGCGCAAGCCCAGGCGGGCCCCTCTCGATCGGCGGCGGGTCATAGTACTGATCGAGCGCCGGCGCATGGTCCGGCAGCACATCGGGCGGAGGCGGGCCTAAGTCCGGGTCGAGGTCGCCGAACATGCCCATCGCGTCGGCGCCTGGCGGACCGTGCTGTGGCTGCTGGCCATACCCACCCGCTCCGTACGGACCTGTCGTGCCGCGCGGACCGGAGGCGGCGGCTCCGTATCCGGCCGCCTTCCCGAGGTTGAAGTCGGTGACGACGTTGAAGTCGGTACGTTCGAAGCTGACGGTGATCTCGTACTCGCCGATCTGGAGGTGGTCGCCTTCGGCCAGCGGCTGCGGGTACTCATTGCCCTTGCCGACGTGGGTACCGTTGACGAACGTGCCATTCGTGCTCACGTCGCGCAGATAGTACGCGCCGCTCCTGCACGCGATCTCGGCGTGGCTGCCGGAGATGAACCGCTCGGGATCGGGCAGCACCCAGTCGTTGCCTTCGTTGCGGCCGATCGAGCCGCCCGCAGCGCCAAACGCTTTGCTGCCCAGCGCACCCAATGCCTGGCTGTGGAAACTCGTGACCCGAAGCGTCAACGCCACTAAAAAGCCCTTCTAATTCTTGGTCTTGTTCTGGTTAGGCGCGCCTGAGCCCTCGAAGTGATCGCGCGTGGGCGCGGTCCTGGCCCCCGAGCTCCCCGGGGGCGGCTGAACTGCGATGATAAATCAGCTGTGTCCATTAGTGTATTGATGGAAAAGCACATTAGGGCGAGCGCAAGCGCCGGTCGGGCCCGGAGCGGATGCCGGCAGGCGACGCTGACATAATCCCCGCCTTTGCGACCCGCTCGCCGGCGCAGACCTAACGTGGCGCGTCGCCGACCTTGTCCGTGACGTTGCCCGTAAAGGACGTGGGCTCTCTTTTCCGGCGCGGACTTCCACTGAAGGGTCACTCGGCTGCCCGTTC
>Ga0137409_10002471_pt1 | contig 19773 bp, 14 predicted proteins | sample CZODoug1_16funga_FD_122059 | JGI IMG/M metagenome (GOLD analysis project Ga0137409, IMG submission 122059) | Vadose zone soil fungal communities from Angelo Coast Range Reserve, California, USA - CZODoug1_16fungal (Hybrid Assembly) | ecosystem: Environmental > Terrestrial > Soil > Vadose zone... | reverse complement strand
AGCCGCGCCGGCCCTAAAGGCCGGAAAGATCTTGGAATAAGGGGATGGCAGTGCACTGTGTGCGGAGCGATCCATGATCGTAACGTCAATGCAGCTCACAATATCCTCGCGGCGGGACATCGCCGTCTTGCAGAAGGAATCCTCAGCCCTTGAGGGAGAGGAGGATGTCAAGGTACTCCGCCCAATCGAAGAGTCATGTCGAATTTCCCGCGCGGACTTCAAACGGCGCCTCGATCGATGGGCCTTGCGCAAAATGAAGCGTGATCAGCACCCGGTCACCGGGCCGCAGGGGTCGCTTCGGCTGCATGAGCATCAGGTGGTATCCGCCTTGCGCAAATCGCACCGGAATGAGCGGCTTCAGTTCGACCGATTCGACGTGCGTCATCTCATTCAGCCCGTTGCGGATGCGCGTTTGGTGAATGCCGACCTCTCCGTAGTCAGGGCTCGAGGCCCCGATCAACACACGCGCCGCAGACCCGGTGTTAATCAGGGTCATATAGCCGCCGCCGGGAACGTTGGCCGGCAGCCAACGAATCCAGGCGTCCTTGACCTGAATATCGATGGAGGGCTCACCGGGGTATGCGGCAGTGCCCGCGATCAGTCCCCCGAGTAGCACGAGTCCCATCAGCCACGAGGGCGCCATATCAGAACGCATAGCTCGCACCCAGGCTGAAGGTGTAGCGGGGGAATAGCTGGTAACCCACCAGATCGCTGTACACCGGGACTTGTGCAAAGCCGTAGGCGTGCAGATTGCCTGCGACCTTGACGGTGAGGCCGGGACTCAAGTAGGCCACGTACCCCGCCGTATCGTAGATGTCAGCGAGCGCGCCCTGATCAACGCTCTTGTGCAGCAAGTTCATCTGTAGTTGCGGTACCCACTTCGGATTCTCCTCGTAGCGCACGCCGAAGCTCACCGTCGTGGAGTTGCCGGGGCGGAAGTCGCGGCCCGGCTGATTTTGCTTGGCTTTGACCGCGCTTTGAAATTGCACGTTGGCGAAGAAATCAAAATTTCGGGTGATGACTTGATAATAATACGCTCCGACGATGAGGTCGGTGCTGCCGGTGCCGGGCTGCAGGCTCGCGTCAAGAGGCGACCCTGCGGCAGGACCGCTGCCGAACTTGACATCCGTGCCGTACTGGCCCGTCGGCAGCTTCACGCCCAGCTGCAGACCTAAATTGTGCATTTCGAGCAACCCTTGATAGCTGCCGACGAGCTTGATGTCTCCCAAGCTCGAGCTTCGGGAGTCGCTCAATGCCGGTAGCGGTACGGTGGAATCGTAGGCCCCGTAGGTCGTATGCGTCCGGATGACGTACGGTACGCGCAAATCGATATTCCAGTCGGCATTCGGGCTGTAATCGACCCCCACCGTCAGGTACCGATTCAGCGTGTCGTGCTCGAGTTCGACGCCGTCCGGTACGCCGGCAATCGCGCGAGTGCCGCTCCGCAGCTGATCCTGGTGGATGTAGTCATATTCAAGGCTCATGCGCCACCCGGGGACGGTGGAGTAGCCCATGGCCGCGTCGGCATTGAGGGTGCAGCCACATGATGCACACGCCCACGATGTCACCGGTGCGATCGAAAGGCATACGACCGCGACCTGAAGACGGTTGATCGAGAAATTCACGAGTTTCTCCCGCGCCCGCGGGCGCCTCGGACTGAATTAGAGCAACTGAAGCGCGCCGCAAACGGAAGCAGTGCCTACAGCAGACAATCAATTCAAGCGAGGGAGGGGGGTCCGCGAGGCTGATGGGCGCGCGGAAGTTGTACGCCGAGCCGAAACGACTCGAAAGTGACGGCTATCTGGGAAGCGATTTGCTCCGCAACTTCCAGGGAAATCGGGTGCGAAGTGGGGCCCGCGGCCGGAGCACTGCCGAACGGACAATGGTCAAAATGAGTATGGGAGTCCGTATGGTGGTGGTGGTGCGCCGGCATCTGGATCGAGGATGCCGCAGGACAGAGCTCCAGCAAAAACGGTGTCCCACTCGCCGGCATGAAGCCGGCGGGCACGTACGCGCGAAACAGCAGCATCCCCAGCAGGATGCTGGTCAATAAGTCCTGTCGGCGGCGGCTAAATGGATGTTTCCGCATACGGAGTGCCGATGAACCATGCCATAGTGTCTTTCCGAATGCGAGAGGGAAACACTGTAAGGACGCCCGCCGCGCGAATCCCGGCCAGTCAGGCGAACGCAGGCCCCCCCGCCGTGGGGCGAAACTTCTTCGCTGCCGCCAGCCCAAGCGCAATGAACGCGATCAACACTATTCCCTGTACGATGGCGAACGGCGGCTCCGTTTGGGTGGGCGCCAGAGCATGGAAGAACGCCACTTTCTGAAAGGTCTGCACTACGCCGACGAACACATTCAGGTACAGCGCGAGCACTGCGGTGGCGACATAGATCCAGCGCCACGCGCCGGCGAGCTTGTATCCGTACAGCGCGAGAATGGCCACGGCCAGGACCACGAGCGAGATCACACCGATGATTTCCGGAGGTCCGAAACTCGCGAAATGAAACATGAACCCAGTCACGCTGGTGGCCGCGGTGGTCAGGAGGAATATAGCCGTGAGCGCGGGTAAGCGGTTCGCGCCCAGCATGGCGAGAGCCACCACGATCCCAGAGACGATGCCGATCAGGCTCAACAGTACGTGAAACTGCGTGAAAGCAGCGGTGGACATCCCGAGAATCATGGCGAGTCTCCCTTGTGCAGTGCGCTTGACATAACGCCCGCCGAAAGATTACTCGCAGAACACGGCAACTGGAAGCCCCGCGGAGCCTCAGGAGCGGCAACTAGAACTTCCCGGACGATTGAGGCCTTTATCGGGCGATCAGGCCTTTCTTAACGATTCTCGGAGATAAGGGAACTCCTTGGTCGAGCGGGGTCTGGCGATGTGAAACCCCTGCGCGTAACCGACGCCCAATCGGCGCAGCTCGGCCAGCACTTCCGCAGATTCCACCCGCTCCGCGATGGTTTGAATCCCCATGGTTTTGCCGACCTGGCTGATCGCCTCCACCATGCTGCGATCGACTCGATCGCGTGTCACGTTTTCCACGAACTGCCCATCGATCTTGAGATAGTCGACCGGCAGGGTTTTCAAGTACATGAACGAGGACAGACCGCTGCCGAAATCATCCAGTGCGAAGTGGCAGCCGCGTGCCTTGAGTTCACGCATGAAATACACCACATTGCCCAAGTTGGCGATTGCGGCGGTCTCCGTGATCTCAAAGCACATCGCGCCCGCGGCCAGCTCGTTGCTGCTGAGTTCTGCGATCAGATACTCGAGAAAGCGTTCATCGTTGAGTGAAGTCCCCGAGAGGTTCACGGCAATCGTGAACGGCTTCACCCCCGCCCCGATGCGATGCACCAGCCGATCGAGTGCCTGGCGAACCACCCACCGGTCGATCGATGGCATGACGTTGTAGCGCTCCGCCGCCGGAATGAATTCCGCCGGCGTCACCAGGGCACCCGATTCGTCCCGCAAGCGCAGCATCAGCTCGAAGTGCTCGCGCTCGTGGTCGTGCGTGGTGGCACCGGGCACCATGGGCGGACCGATGGGCACGATGGGCTGGTAGAAGAGCTCGAACCGGCTTTCATCGCAGGCCCGCGCCAACTTCGAGACCCAATGCATTTCGCGATGCCGCTCGGGCACGTCGTCGGGCTTGTAGAGCTGAACGCGATTGCGGCCGAGATCCTTCGCCGAATAGCAGGCGACATCGGCGGCGCTCATGACATTGGCGACTGTCGGCGTATCGTTGGTGATTTCAACGATGCCGACGCTGACGCCCACTTCGAGCACGCCGTCCTGCCAGATGAATCGAAAATCGCGAATCGCCTGACGGAGGGTTTCCGCGATGCGCATCGCCTGGTCCAGCGAACAGCTCTGCAGCAGAATGCCGAACTCGTCCCCGCCCAAGCGCGCCAGGGTGTCGCCGCTGCGCACCCGCGATTGCAGCACGCCGGTGATCTGCTTCAGCAACTGATCGCCCGCCGGGTGCCCGCAGGTGTCGTTCACCAGTTTGAATTGGTCCAAATCGAGATACAGCAATGCATGACGGCTGCCGGTGTCTTGTCTTGCGTTCTCAACGGCGGCGGTCAGGCGATTTTCGAATTCACGGCGGTTGATCAATCCCGTCAGGGCATCGTGGCTGGCCTGATAGTGCAGCGCGCGGTGCAGACGGCGCTCCTTGCTCACATCGTGGAACACCATGACCGCGCCGATGAGATTGCCGGCGCGATCGCGGATCGGCGCTGCAGAATCCTGGATGGCCAGCTCCTGGCCGCGGCGGTTCACGAGCACGGTGTGTTCCGAAAGGCCGAGCACACGTCCTTCGCGTAGACAGCGCATGATCGGGCTTTCGCTGGCGACCCTCGTTGCTTCATCGACGACGGTGAGCACGTCGCCGATGAGCTGCCCCTGCGCTTCGCGGTTTTCCCACCCGGTCAGGCTTTCGGCGACCGGGTTCATGTAGTCGATGCGCCCTTCGGAGTCGGTGGTGATGACCGCGTCGCCGATCGATTGCAAGGTGACCTGGGCACGCTCCTTGGCTTGAAAGATCGCGGTTTCCGCCTTCTTGCGTTCGGTGATATCGGTGAGCGTCCCCTCGTAGCCCGTGACGCGGCCGTGCGCTTCGCGCACCACCCGGCTGGACTCCATGACCACGAGCATGGTGCCGTCCTTGCGGCGGAAGATGTATTCCTCGTTGCGCAGCTCGCCTTCGCTCTCCACTCGCCGTACGAAGGTTTCGCGGTCGCTCGGGTACCAATACAGCGCGGCTGCGGGGACTTGATAGAGCTCCTCGGCCGAGGCGTAGCCCATCAGGTTCACGAATGCCGGATTGGCGACGAGAATGCGGCCGTCGCATGACGTCTGGTACACGCCTTCCATCATGGTTTCGAACAGCCCGCGAAATTTCACTTCGCTGTTGCGCAACGCATCTTCGGCGCCGCGGCGCTCGATGGCGATCCCGGCGATCTGCGCCATGCGCGACATCAGGTCATGATCCCTCGCCGATGGAATGCCCGGATGGCACCGGTAGACCGCAAAGGTACCCACCACCCCCCCGTCCGAGGCGACGATGGGCGTGGACCAGGCGGCTCTCAAGCCCGCATGCAGCGCCGCTTCGCGCCGAAATTCCCACAGCGCATCCGTCTCGATGTCGGCGACGGTGATTTGACGCGCCAAGTACACGGCGGCGGCGCAGGAACCGTAGCGGATGCCGACGGGCGCGCTGTCCATCGCCGCCACGAACTCGCGCGGCAAATTCGGCGCGACGCCGAAATTCAACGCCTGCCGCTCGGGATCCAGCAGGTTGATCGCGCAATAGCTCCCCGCCATGACGCGCTCGATCAGTTCGCAGATGGACCTGAGGGCCGAGCTCAACGGCGCATTGGCGGCGATCTTCTCGAATACCCGGCGCTCGCCCGCCGCGATTGCATCCGCGCGCTTGCGCTCGGTGATGTCGGTGATGCTGGCGCGAATCAGCCGGCGATTGGAGCTCGGTAAGCGCACGAACCGCACCTCGCAAGGCATGACCTGCCCCGAGGCATCGCAGTGCACCCATTCGAACACCGGCGCTTCTCCCGCCAGCGCGCCTTCTATGAAGCCGCGCGGCGGCCCGAAGGACGGCCTGCCGTCGGGTTGGTACACGGGACTGATCTTGTCCGGGCCGCTGGCAAGCAGGTCCTCACGCGGCATCTTGAAAAAGCGGCAGGCGTTGTCGTTGACATCGACGAACTTGCCCTGGTCGACATCGAATACCACGATCACTTCGGGGGCGTGCTCCACCAGCGTTCGGTAGCGCGCTTCGCTTTCGCGCATCGATTGCTCGGCGAGATGTCTTTCGGTGATGTCGCGGATGCTGACGATGTAGCCGTCGCGCCAATTGAGCTTGGCCTTGCTGACGGCGATCTCCACCGCGACGCGATTGCCGCCCTTCGTGCGACCCCAGGCCTGGTGTGCCGCGAGATCGACGTGGGTGTCGTCGATCTTGGTGGCGAGGCGCTCGAGAAAGTCGCTGGCGCCGCGCGCGATGTCCGGGAGCAGGAACTCGAGCGAGCGGCCGAGGATTTCCGCCTGGGCGTAGCCGAAAATGCGCTCGCCGGTGGGATTGAAGGTTTCGATGTGGCCGGCATCGTCGACCGTGACGATGGCGTCTTTGACGTTGTCCAGAATGGCCTGCAGGTGCGAGGCGGTCTGCTCGCGAATCTCGCGTGTGAGCGCCTGGGCCTCATCGGACATGAGCTGCATGGAGCGCACGATGCCGCGCCGTTCGCCGTCGATCCGATCGTAGTGGGCGCTGACCGTTTTGAGCAGCGTCTCGACATCCAGCTCGCCGTCCCGGCCTCGTGCCTCCGCGATCTGGCGCTCGAGCAGTTGGTTCAGGTTGGGGGCAGGCTCAGGCGCCTCGCTACGAACTGCGGCCGCGATATCGCGTGACACTCCTGAGATCTCCCGCACATGAATCTACGGCGCGCGACTGCGCCCTATGCGCTAGATGTTAGGGAGATCCCGCAATGGGGGTGTGACGGGTGTCTCGGTTCGGGCAATAATCGGTTAAATTCTAGTGTCCTGTCCCATCAATACCTTGCTCGATCCGCCCGCGGATTTTCGTGCCGGGCAAGGCGCGCCGACGAGTCATGGCGGGCACCATGGCGAGGAGGCGCAACGCCGCCCGGCGCGAAAAGACGCGGCGCCGCGAGTAAGGTATTGATGGGACAGGACACTATGATCCTTGGTCGGCCGTTTCGCGCTCTGAGCGTTTGCGGTCGTTTTCACGCAGATTGCGCTTGCGCAGGCGAATGGAATGGGGGGTCACTTCGATGAGCTCGTCGTCGTCGATGAACTCCATCGCCTGTTCCAGGGAGAAGCGGATCGGCGGCGTCAAGACCACATTTTCGTCCTTGCCCGCGGCGCGCATGTTGGTCAGTTTCTTCCCCTTGAGCGGGTTCACGACCAGATCATTGTCGCGGTTGTTGAGGCCGATGATCATCCCTTCGTACACCTCTTCGCCGGGACCGATGCACAGCCTGCCGCGTTCCTGCAGACTGAACAGCGAGTACGCCAATGCCGTACCCTGGCCGTTCGCAATCAACACCCCGTTCGGACGCTGGCCCAGTTCGCGCTGCACCACCGGGCCGTAGTGATCGAACACGTGGTGCAGCAGTCCCGTGCCGCGGGTCATGGTGCGAAACTCGGTTTGAAATCCGATCAAGCCGCGCGACGGCACCATGTAGTCCAGGCGGATGCGGCCGCGGCCATCCGCCTGCATATCCTTGAGCTCGGCGCCGCGGCTGCCGAGCGCCGACATGATGTCGCCCTGCGCGTCGGCGTCGGCGTCGACGGTGACCTGCTCGTACGGCTCGTGCGCGGCGCCGTCGATTTGCTTGATGACCACGCGCGGCCGGGAAACCGCCATTTCATAGCCTTCGCGGCGCATGTTCTCCAGCAATACGCCGAGATGCAATTCGCCGCGGCCGAACACGACGAACTTGTCCGGATCCGCGGTCGGTTCGACCCGCAATGCCACGTTGTGGATGGCCTCGCGCTCCAAGCGCTCGCGGATCTGACGGCTGGTGACGAATTTGCCTTCCCTGCCCAGGAAGGGCGAGGTGTTGACTTCGAACGTCATGCTGATGGTCGGTTCGTCGACGGTGAGACTCGGCAGCGGCTCAGGCGTAGCGGGATCGCATAGCGTGTCCGATACCTTGGGCTCGGCGATTCCGGCAAAGGCCACGATGTCGCCGGCGCTTGCCGACTCGACCTCGACCCGGGTCAATCCATGGAAGCCCAATATTTGGGTAATCCTCTCCGAGCGCTGCTTGCCCTCGCGGCTGACCACCGTGACCGCCATGCCGCGCTTGATGGTGCCGCGCTTGATGCGCCCGATGCCGATGGCGCCGACGTAACTCGAGTAGTCGAGCAGCGTGACTTGAAGCTGCAGGGGGCCGTCCGCATCCACATCGGGCGGCGGGCAATGCTCGACGACGGTCTTGAACAAGGGCTGCATGTCGCCGTCGCGAACCGTCGCATCGAGACCGGAAAAGCCGCGCAGTGCGGATGCATACACCACCGGGAAGTCCAGTTGCTCATCGGTCGCTCCCAACCGATCGAACAAATCGAAGGTTTGATCCAAGACCCAGCCCGGACGCGCTTCGTCACGGTCGATCTTGTTGATGACGACGATGGGACGCAATCCGTGCTTGAACGCCTTTTGCGTCACGAACCGGGTCTGCGGCATGGGTCCGTCGACGGCGTCGACCAGCAGCAGCACGCAATCGACCATGGCGAGCACGCGCTCCACTTCACCGCCGAAATCCGCGTGTCCGGGCGTATCGACGATATTGATGCGGTAGTCGCCCCAGGTGATCGCCGTATTCTTCGCCAGGATGGTGATGCCGCGCTCGCGCTCCAGATCATTCGAGTCCATGACCCGCTCTTGCAGATCCTTGCGGGCGTCCAGCGTTCCGGATTGCCGCAGCAGCTGATCGACGAGAGTGGTCTTGCCGTGATCGACGTGCGCGATGATGGCGATGTTGCGAAGTTTCTGAGTCACGGTGAGGCCCTGAGGGAAACCGCCCATTATAGGGCCTCGGGGAGGTTCGCGCCTTAAGTATTCAGCGCTCGACGATCAGGGGAATGGAAAACGCCCGCGATTCGGTCGTTTCGTCATGCTTGAGCGATACGGTCAAGCCCAGCAACAGCACGCCGTCCGCCGTGGGCGTCACTGTGACGCTTTGGCGATACACCTGCCCCGCCTCGACGGCGGGAAAATCGATTTGATTCGGGCCCTGCGCAACGGTCAACCCGTCCCCGCCGGTCACTTGGACGTTCGCCGGACTGGCGTCGATTTGCGGCACGACCGCGATGTCGATGTCGAGCGCTTGCCCCAGCGCCGGCCGTTGCTTGAGATCGAACTTCAGTTCGACGGGCAATTGAGATTTGCCCTGGCTCGCCGCTTCTACCATGCCGGCCGTCAAATCCGCCGCACTCGGCCCTTTTTTCGCGATCACGGGTGCGCTGCTGACGCGCGGTTTGGGTGCGGGCTGGGGAGGGGGCCCTGAATCTTGGTGACAGGCGCTTAGCAAGCCCACGGTGACCAGCATCAGGACTCTTGCGGTCTTCATCCGCCTATGATCACCAAATACGCCGCCGATCACAACTCGAGAGGCGGACCGGTGACCGCGGCGAGCTGATCTTCGAGCGACCGGTAGTGCTGCTCCCAGTACCGCGGTTCGGCAAACCAGGGAAAGGCCTGGGGAAAAGCAGGGTCATGCCAGCGGCGTGCCAGCCAGGCCGAATAATGGATCATCCGCAATGCCCGCAGGGGCTCGATGAGTGCGATCTCGCCCCGATCGAAGGGGAGGAATTGCTCGTACCCCTTGAGTAGATCGTGCAACTCCGTGCGCATGTCCTGCCGGCCTCCCGACAGCAACATCCAGATATCCTGGACGGCGGGTCCGGTCAAACAATCGTCGAGGTCGACGAAGTGCGGCCCCAAGTCCGTCCATAGAATATTGCCGCGGTGGCAATCGCCGAGAATGCGCCCGAGGACCGCCCCGCCCCAATCGGCCGCACGCGCTTCCACCTCGTCCAACAGTTCATCGGTGACATCGGCGTACTTGGTCGCCAGGTAGTCGGGCATCCAGGCGCCATCCAGGACGAAATCGCGCGCCTTGCGGCCCAGATCTTCCATGGACAGACGCGTCCTCTCGGCAAAGCGCGCAGCCCGGCCCACCGCGTGAATGCGGCCCAAGAATCGGCCTACCCACTCCCGATCGTCGCTGACCCCGAGCTCCGGCCAGCGCCCGCCGCGGCGTGGAAAGACGGCATAGCGAAATCCTCGATGCACATGCAGCGATACACCGTCCCGAAGCAGCGGCGCCACCACCGGAATCTCCTGCGCGGCCAATTCGCCGGCAAACGCGTGCTCTTCGCGAATGGCGGCATCCGACCACCGGGCCGGGCGGTAGAACTTGGCGACCACCGGCTGGTCCTCTTCGATCCCGATCTGGTACACCCGATTTTCGTAGCTATTGAGCGCCAGGACCCTGCCGTCGCAGCGGTGGCCCACCGCCTCGATGGCGTCCAGCACGGTCTGCGGAGACAGCTCGCTATAAGGTGCTTCACTACTGTTCATATCCCGAATTCTACAGGTACGATGCGATCACTCCTTTGGCGAATCACGCTGCTAGAATGCCCGCCATGCGATTTCCTCGACCTAAGTCATTGAGCGGCCTCATGCTGATCGGCTTCACGATCGTGGCTGCCCCGTTGCTGTTCGCGATCGTGAACGCCGCAGTCCAAATGAATCATCTGTCGGCCCGCAGCGAAGAGCTGGTGCTGCACGGCGTTCGCGGGACCCGCAGCAATCAGCGCATGTTCGAGGAAATCGGCGCACTCGAGCGTACCGCGCGCCTGTATCAGATCATCGGCAGCGCGGATCTGCTCGATGTCTATGCACGCAACCAGGAGCGCCTGGTCGCCACGCTCAACGAGCTGCTTGCCATGCCGCTCGACGCCGGATCGCACAGCGACGCCGTCGCGCTCCAGGCCGAAGCCGACCGGCTGGCAGGGGAATTGAAGCGCAGCGCCCCCAACTCGGCTCGGATGACGGACCTGATCAACACGTTCCCGCAGGTCTCGGAAATGGCATCCAATGTGTCGAACCGCGTCAGCGCACAGATAGACCGCGAATTGACGAGCCTGCAGCTCGCGACTCAGCGTGCGCAGCGCAATCTGTTCTGGGAGACGCTGCTGCTCGTACCCTTGACACTGGCGGTGGTGGGCGTATTCACCTACCTGTTCGGCCGGCCCATCCGCGCCATCGACCGCGCCATCAGCGAACTTGGGCGCGGGACTTTTTCCAGGCCCATTTCCATTCGCGGACCGGCGGACCTCGAGCGCCTGGCGGCTCAATTGGAATGGCTCCGGGGCCGCTTGTTGGATTTGGCGCAGGAAAAGAACCGATTTCTGCGACATATGTCGCATGAGCTCAAAACTCCGCTGGCAAATATACGGGAAGGGACCGAACTCTTGATGGACGGTGCGGTCGGCGAGCTGCAGAGCAGCCAGCGCGAGGTGACGGCAATATTGCGCGAGAACGGAATGAAGCTACAGCGGCTCATTGAAAATTTGCTGTCGTTCAGCGCCTGGCAGGCCAAGAGCGTCGGCTTGGAGGTCACCGAATTCAAATTGCGGCCCCTGGTCAAGAGCGTGTTGGAAAATCAGCAGCTCACGCTCGTCGCGCAGCGCGTGCGGCTCGACGTTCACATCGAAGATCTCGCGCCTCTCGCCGACCGCGGCAAAGTGCGCCTGATCCTCGACAATTTGCTGTCGAATGCCATCAAGTTCACTCCGCGCGGCGGCACCATATCGATTCATGCGCGCGCTGAACGCGAACAGCTGGTGATGGATGTCATCGACAGCGGGCCGGGAATTCCAGCAGAGGAACGCAATCGGATATTCGAGGCTTTTTACCAGGGAAAGACGCCGCAGGGAGGCCATGTCAAGGGAACGGGAATCGGGTTGTCCGTGGTAACCGAATTCGTCAACGCACACAGCGGCAGCATTGAAATTCTCGAGGCCAAGGCGGGAGGAGCCCATTTCCGCGTGCGCCTCCCCATGCGGCAGGCGGCCGTATCCCGCGAAAAAGCTCATGCCGCATAAATGGTTGCGCTTTGCAGCATGGCTCTTCGTCGCCTGCTGGATCACCGCCTGCAGCCTGGTTGGGCCCTTTTCCCGGCAAAAGCCGGCCGCTCCCACCGAACCGGACCACGCGTCTCAGGACCTGAGCCCGATCGCCCCCCTACTCCAAATGATGAGCAGCCTGCCGCAGGGCGATCCGGCGCGCCAGGCGGAATTGTTCCAATCGGCCAAGGATGCCGCCGAACTGACCCCTACCACCAGCAACAAGCTGCGGTTTGCCCTCGCGCTGGCGACCCCCGGCTACAGCGGGAGCGACCCCGTCGCGGCGCAGCGACAGTTGTCGGAACTACTGGCCAGGCCTGAGACTCTGCTGCCGATAGAACGCTTATTGGCCCTGGTCGAGCTCAAAGAAGTCGAACAAAGGCTGATACTGCAGGCTGAGAACAAGCGCATGCGCGATGATGCCCAGCATGACGAATCGCGCGATAAGTTGCTGGCGATCAACCGTCGCCTGGCCGCGGAGTCGGATGAAAATGTGAGGTTGCGCAAGGCCTTGGACGAGGCTCGAGCCAAACTCGAGGCGATCACGCATATTGAGCGATCGATTAACGACCGCAAAACGAACGGATCGCACACGCCGTGAAAGTCACCGGAGACACCGAATTGAACGCCTACTCGATCGCCGCCACGACCCCCCTCTCGTTCGGCCTGCATTCCAGCACCCGGGAGACGCAGGCGCCGCAAAAGCGCAAAGCGCGGATTCTGGTGGTGGACGATGATCCGGGACTGCTGCGCCTGCTGACCATCCGCCTGCGCGCCGAGAACTACGAAGTGGAAGCGGTCGAGAGTGCGGCGGCGGCCCTGTCCGCCTGTGTGCGCTTTCGGCCGGATCTCGTGATCACGGACTTGCGCATGGATCAGATGGACGGGATTGGCCTGCTCAAGGAGCTGCAGAGCCGGTGGCCGGGGCTGCGGGTGATCATCCTGACGGCGCATGGCACGATCCCGGACGCCGTGCATGCCACGCAGAGCGGCGCCTTCGGCTTTCTGACCAAACCGGTGGACAAGCAGGAGTTGCTCGATCACGTGCAAAAGGCCCTGAAGGTGTCCGGGTTCGCGCATGTGGACGAAGATTGGCGCTCGAACATCATCACACGCAATCAACTGATGGAAGACAAGCTCGCGCAGGCCAACATGGTGGCCGGCACCGATGCGCGGGTATTGCTGACCGGCGAGAGCGGCACGGGCAAGGAACTGCTGGCGCGCGCCATTCACGAAGCGAGTCCCCGGCGCAACAAGCCGTTCATCACCATCAATTGCAGCGCGATGGCGGAAAACCTGCTCGAATCGGAACTCTTCGGCCACGAAAAGGGCGCCTTCCCGGGCGCGACGCGCTCGCAGAAAGGACTGTTCGAAACCGCCGACGGCGGCACCTTGCTGCTGGACGAAGTCGGCGACATGCCGATGCGATTGCAGGTGAAATTGCTGCGCGTGCTGCAGGAGAACCAAATACGCCCGGTGGGGGCGGCCGAAACGGTGCCGATCAACGTTCGGATCATTTCCTCAACCCATCGCGACTTGCATGAATTGATGGTCGGCGGCCAATTTCGCGAGGATTTGTATTACCGGCTGAATGTCGTGCACATCGAGATGCCCGCCTTGGGAAAGCGCCGCGAGGACATTCCGCTGCTGGTCGCGCATTTCCTGGAGCAGATCGCCAAGGAGAGCGGCCAGCGAAAGATTTACGCCCCCGAGGCAGTGGAGCTCCTGGCGACCGCCGAATGGCCCGGCAACGTGCGCCAGTTGTACAACGTGGTGCGCCAGAACGTCGCGCTGTCGCATGGCGCCATCATTACCGCCGAACTCGTACAGCAATCCCTGGGCGGCAACCCCACGCGGCTGCCGTCGTTCGACGAAGCGCGCGATGAGTTCACGCGAAATTACCTGTCGCAGATATTGCAGATCACCGGCGGCAACGTCAGCCAGGCGGCACGCCTGGCCAGGCGCAACCGCACAGACTTCTACAAGCTGCTGTCGCGCCACCAATTGCTGCCCGATGATTTCAAAAAGAGCTGAGACCCGGTTCGCGGGCCGCGCTCTCATTTCTCAGGCGTAGAACTCGGCGATCGTTGCAACGACGTACGCCAATTGCGCCTCGTTGAGTTCCGGATAGATGGGCAGCGCCAGGGTTTCCGCAGCGGCCCGTTCCGATTGGGGAAAATCCCCGGCGCGGTGGTTCAAGTAGGCGAAGCACTTCTGCAAATGCAGGGGCATGGGATAGTAGATCTCGCTGCCGATGCCGCGCTCGGTGAGCCTTGCCCGGAGCGCGTCCCGGTTCTGCGCCCGTACGACGTATTGGTTGAAGATGTGACGATAGCCGGGAACGGCGGGCGGCGTGCGCAGTTTTTCCCCCAGCCCGGCATCGGCAAAAGCAGCGTCGTAATACGCCGCGTTGCGCTGCCTCCCTTCCGTCCATCCGTCCAGGTATTTCAATTTCACGCGCAGCACGGCGGCCTGCAATTCGTCGATGCGGAAGTTGCCGCCGACCACTGCATGAAAATACTTGGGTTTGCCGCCGTGCACGCGCAGCACCCGCAAGCGTTCGGCAAGCTCCGCATCATTGGTCGTACACAAGCCGGCATCGCCGAACGCACCCAAATTCTTGCTGGGAAAGAACGAAAAGCACCCAACGTCGCCAATCGAGCCGGCGCGAACACCGTTCTTGTACTCCGTGCCGATGGCCTGCGCGGCGTCTTCGATGACCTTCAATCGATGCCGCCGCGCGATGGCCATCAACGGGTCCATATCGGCGGATTGACCGTACAGGTGGACCGGCATCAATGCCTTGATACGGCCGCCGGTGGCGCGATTGATCAAGCCCTCGCGTTCCGCACACTGTTCGTGAATGAAGGTTTGCACTGCAGCGGGCGACAAATTGAAGGTCACGGGGTCGATATCGCAAAATATGGGCCGCGCGCCGGTGCGGGCGATCGTTCCCGCCGTTGCGAAAAACGTAAAAGGAGAAGTGATAACCTCGTCCCCCGCCCCGATGCCGAGAGCCATGAGCGCGAGCAACAGGGCGTCCGTGCCCGAGGAGACGCCGATGCCGGCCGACGCCCCGCAATAGCGCGCGACCTCTTCCTCCAGAGCGCGCACGTGTTCGCCCAGAATGAAATGCTGGCTGGCGCACACTTGGTCGATGGCCGGCATCACCTCGGCGCGAATTTGGGCAAATTGGGCCTTAAGATCCAGTAATGGGACGTTTGTCATAGTCCGATAGAATAGCATTGGCCGGCGGGACGGCCACCCCTCGGACGCGATCGAGCATTGGCGGAGACGATTTGACATTGGCGCAGACGATTTAACATTGGCGCAGACGATTTAACATTGGCGGAGACGATTTAACATTTGGCGGATAGGTCACGCACGAATCGATGGATTTGGCTGATAATGTGCACTGATTTTGCCGCACTTTTGCCACGCGCGAGCATCGCGGATGCCGTCCGCGGCGCAACGGATACCCGATGACCCAGCCGGTCCTATTTAAGCAGAGCTTTCTCATCGCCGTATTGGCCGGAATTCAGGCGGTGATGCCGGCAGTCGTCGCCGTAGCCTCCCTGTATGCGACGATCATATTTTTCGGCATCGCGTTCAACCGGTCTTCCCAGGCCATCATCATCGTCGCCGTACTGTGTTTGATCCTGGTTCAGCCGCCGCGCGAGGTGAACACTCAGTTGACTTCGGCACGCATATCGGCGGTCGCGGACGTGATCTTTCGCTGGCTGCTGCTCCTCGCGGTCATGCTGGCGATCGGCTACGTCACGCATTCTCTCGCTGAATATCCGCGCCGAATATTCATCACCTGGGCGGTGGTCACGCCGGTGGCGCTGGTCTTCTCCACGCTGGCCATGCAGGAAATCATGCATCGCTTCTTGATGAACGCCTTCGACAACCGCAGCGCCATCTTCGCCGGCTACAACAACAGCAGCCTCGAGCTCGCGCGCCGGCTGAAGAACAACCCCGCAATGCGCCTGAAGGTCTCCGGCTTCTTCGACGACCGCAGCAGCGACCGGCTCGGCTTGGAGCCCGACGCCACACTCGTCGGCAGCTTGAGCGATCTGTCCACCTACGTGAAGGAACACGGGACTGATGTCATTTTCATCGCGTTGCCCATCCGGCATGTGAAGCGCGTCATGAACCTGCTCGACGATTTGCGCGACACCACGGCGTCGATTTACTACGTTCCGGATATCTTCGTGTTCGACCTCATCCAAGCGCGTTCCGGCGAGATTCACGGCATTCCCGTGGTCGCCATGTGTGAAACCCCCTTCTACGGATACCGCGGCGTCACCAAACGGTTGACCGATATCGGTCTGTCACTCGTGATCCTGCTGCTGTTCCTGCCCCTGCTGCTGCTGATCGCTGTCCTGGTGAAAATGTCATCGCCCGGACCCGTCATATTCAAACAGCGCCGCTATGGCCTGGATGGGCGCGAGATTGCGGTGTACAAATTCAGGACCATGAGCGTCACCGAAGACGGCGAGCATATCCGGCAGGCGTCGAAGTCCGACAGCCGTATCACCCGCATCGGCCGCATACTCAGACGGACCTCGGCGGATGAGCTGCCGCAGCTCATCAACGTCCTGCAGGGCCGTATGAGCCTGGTGGGCCCACGGCCCCACGCCGTGGCTCACAACGAGGAATACCGCAAGCTCATCAAGGGCTACATGGTGCGTCACAAAGTATTGCCCGGCATCACCGGCCTTGCGCAGGTCAACGGTTGCCGGGGAGAGACCTCGCAGCTGGAAGAGATGGAGGCGCGGGTGAACTACGACCTCGACTACCTCAGGCATTGGACGCCCATGCTGGACATCAAAATCATTTTACTCACCGCGATCAAGGTGTTTCGCGACGATAAGGCCTACTGAGCCGCACCAGAGCCGCTCACGCCGGCGGCGACGTGGAAAGCGAGCTGCCTCATCGTATCAGGCAGGGTCTGAACCGGCAGCGGCCGGTATGGCGATACCGGCCGTCACCTCTTCGTCGTAAAATAGATACCGACCTCGCAGGGGCATGATCGCGTGATCTTCCAAGGCGATGCGCCGGGTGGACCGGATGCTGAATGTGCCCTTCGAGAAGGGCTGCGTCACCCCGTCCACCACCGCGTCGAGAAAATTCAAGCGCTCGCGAGTCAAGGGATATTGGCACTTGTAGAAAGCTTCCTTGGCAGAGAAGATCACGGTGGCCGCGGCGGCCTGCTCCGATGGGGGCAGTGAGCGCAGCCAGGCGATCTCACTCATGGTGCAGATGGTCGCCCAAAGCGACGCCTTGACCTGCCCGACAATCTCGCTGTCGAGCCCCAGCGCGCACATGCGCCGGCGTTCTGCCACCACCGCGGCGCCGTACCCTTCCGTGTGGGTAATGCTCCCGACGAAGGAATCAGGCCAGATCGGTTGCCGGTCATCGGCCACCCTGATGGGGAAATCGACGATGCCGAATTCGGCCAAGGCCCGTCTCGCGCACAAGCGCCCGGCCGCAAATTCCCGGACGCGCTTGGGGACCGCTCGTCCCACATACAGGGCCTCCGCCGGCAACAGCAAGTCGGGATTACCCGGCCCGCGGAGGTCAGCGGCGACGGTGCCCGGCGGGAACAGCGCGCCCAATGGGGTCGACAAGGTTGCGGGATTCATGTCAAGACGGCGCGCTTCGTGTGATCCAGAAGAAGGAGAGTTTGACAGAATGGCGTTCGCGCTTGCCGCAGGTTTGCGCCATGGACGATAATGGCCAATGCAAAATGTCATCGTCACCGGCGGCAGCCGAGGACTCGGACTCGCCATGGCCCGCACCCTCGCGGCCGCGGGCTACCGCATCATCGCGCTGGCGCGCGGCAGCACGGAAGAACTGATGGCGGCGAGCCGTGCGGCAGCGGACAGCGGCCGCGGCGCGATCGAGTTCCGCGCCTGCGACTTGTCCGATCTGGACCGGATTGCACCGACCGTGAAAGCGCTGCGCGCGGACTTCGGTCCGCTGTACGCCCTCGTCAATAACGCGGGCCTCGGCACCAGCGGTATTTTGAGCAACATGCGCGATCAGAATATCCAGCGGCTGATTCAACTCAATACCGTCTCGCCGATTCTGCTGTCGAAGTACGTGGTTCGATCGATGATGACGCAGCGTGAAGGCCGAATCGTCAACATCGCCTCGATCGTGGCATCCACCGGCTACAGCGGACTCTCTGTCTACAGCGCCACCAAGGCCTCGTTGATCGGATTCACGCGCTCGCTGGCGCGTGAGGTCGGGCAACTCGGCATCACGGTAAACGCTATCGCCCCCGGCTTCATCGCCACCGAAATGACGCACGAGCTCGACGAGCCGCAGCGCCTCAAGATCGCGCGGCGCAGCGCCCTCAAGCGCATGGCCGATCCCATCGACGTGGCGCGCAGCGTCGAGTTTTTGCTCGGAGATGGGGGCCGCAACGTGACCGGCGCCACGCTGACTGTCGACGCCGGGAATACGGCGTAGTCCAAACCGCTTCGTGCGGCCTCGCAATGGTGGGAGCACCCGGGTCACATCATTGGTCTCGGACTCCCGCGCACGTCATTTAGCTTGGTTCGACTTCTGGGACGTCGATCCTGCGTCGTCGCTCACAGACAAATTAACGATTTCCCGGTATTTCTTCTCGGTATTTCTAGTCCCTGTAACCCGATTGTAAAAATTTCACCTGCATCGTACTGCACACAATGTCTTTCGCAGCGAATTGGTGAACGAACATCGCTGTAAATAAATTCGGTGGCGCCGTTTGGAGACAATGGCATCGCTCCGAATTTGCGGCTACAAAGTCCGCCTGGCTAGATTTTAGTCAATCGCGGCCAGCAGTAACCCTACTGTCCGTCGCTAATTTTCGTCCCCACGGGCGTAGCTGCTCGTCAAACAGAATCTGAGGTGAAGTGGATGAATCCACATCTGAAGGCATTTCCTGCAATTTCTCTGTCGTTGATTTCCCTGGCGCTAATTTTCTTCGGCGCTACCTTGAGCGGTGGTGCCGTGGCGAACGCAGCCGTTACATCCGCGGGCACGATATCGATGGCCTCGGCGACGGCCGGCACCGTGCAGAACCTAGGAGTCAAACGAATCGGCGTGAATCGCCTGGGCGGATCGCTCGGCGCAGCGAGTGTACTTTGCAGCACCGCTAACAACACCGCAGTAGCGGGGAAAGACTACACGGCAATGAGCCGCGTGATCACCTGGGCGAGCGGTGACGCGACGGAGAAATGGTGTGACGTGGCGATCAGCGACGCGACGCCCTACACCGGCCAAAAAACGTTTTACGTGAAGTTGAGCGGCCCGACCGGCGCGCCTTTAGGCACGTATACCACGACCAAAGTCACGATCTACGGCAATTACGGAGCGGGCCTGGTGTCGCTATCTGCGCCAACCTACACCGTCGCACAGAATGCAGGTTCTGTGACGATTACCGTGAATCGTTACGGCGGTTCGGCCGGCGCGGCATCCCTGAATTACGCCACGGCCAACAGCACCGCCATAGCCGGGACCGACTACACGTCTCAACGCGGCACGCTCGGGTGGGTTAACGGCGACATGACGCCCAAGAAGATCGTGATTCCGATCAGCAAGGCGACACCGTTTACGGGCACCAAAAAGCTGGCGATCGCGATCGCAGGGGCGGAAAACGTGTCTTTGGGTACGACCACCTCAGCCATCGTGACGATCAACGGTGCAGCCGGCCAGCCTAGTGTCTCCTTGAGCGCCACTCCGTCCGGCGTCGCCAGCGGCGAAAGCTCGACCTTGACCTGGTCGTCGACCAATGCCACCGCCTGTACCGCGTCGGGCGCCTGGACGGGCTCCATGGCGATCAGAGGTTCGGAAGCCACAGGCCCGGTAACGGCGACCAAGACCTATACGCTGAGCTGCACCGGGACCGGGGGCTCGGCGACCCGGAGCGCGACGGTATCGGTGACATCGGGTGCACCGACCGGCGGCACGGTCTCGCGCCCCTCCTACAACACCGGCAACGGCTTCTTCGTCCTGAACGGCAGGCTGTACGACCCGAACGGCAATGAGTTTCGCATCCGCGGCGTGAATCGAAACCACTACGATTCGAACTCCTCGGCCG
>Ga0137409_10000504_pt2 | contig 19781 bp, 18 predicted proteins | sample CZODoug1_16funga_FD_122059 | JGI IMG/M metagenome (GOLD analysis project Ga0137409, IMG submission 122059) | Vadose zone soil fungal communities from Angelo Coast Range Reserve, California, USA - CZODoug1_16fungal (Hybrid Assembly) | ecosystem: Environmental > Terrestrial > Soil > Vadose zone... | reverse complement strand
GTGCAGCGGCGTTGGCTTCCTCGCGCATCGCCAGGAAACGGCCGATCTCCACATCCGCGGTCAGGTAGAAATGCGGAATGGTCTGCTTGGCCTGGATGAGGCGGGCCGCGATGGTCTTGCGCATGCCGTCGAGCGGCACCTCGACAAACGCCGCATCACGATAGAGCGCCATCACTTCGCCGGCGCCGGCGGCCGGCACCAATGCGCGCCCAGCATGTGACGCAGACTCACGCGACGCGGATTGAACGTCGCGCGCCACGATCCGGCCATGCGGACCGGACCCCGTCACGCGGGCGAGGTCGATCCCGGCATCGGCCGCCAGCCGCCGTGCCAATGGCGTCACCACGGCGCCACCGGGCAGCTTCGCCGGGCCATAGTTGCGGTCGGGCGTGCGCACCTCGAAGAACGGATCGAGCTTGATGGGCGCGGCGGTCGCCGCCGCAGTGGGCGACGGGCTCGTCCGCGGTGCGATGTCCTGCTTCGGCGGCGTTGTGGCCGCTGGAGCAGGCGCGGCAGCACCACCTTCACCCGCGATCACCGCCACGATGGCGCCGACCGGCGCCACCTCGCCCACGCCGACGCGGATTTCCGACAGCACGCCGGCTGACGTTGATGGCACCTCCATCGACACCTTGTCGGTCTCGATCTCGAACAGATTGTCGCCCGGCTTCACGGCGTCGCCGGCCGATTTGAACCACTTGGTGATTTTGCCTTCCGAGACGGTCTCGCCGAGCTGCGGCATCAGGATGTTCATCGGAATTTCGCTCCTGAAACTGTCCTGAGTGCCGCATATCCTCCGTTCGTCCCCGCGAAAGCGGGGACCCAGAGCCAAACACGCCGGAAGCAAGATGTCTGGGTCCCCGCTTTCGCGGGGACGAACGGAGAGCAACTGCGCTGCCTTTGGTCCACGCAGCTCACCAATTCACCGAAACGTATTGCGTCTCGAGGAACTCCATCAGCCCCTCGTGCGCGCCCTCGCGGCCGATGCCGGATTGCTTCATGCCGCCGAACGGCGCCGCCGGATCAGAGACGAGGCCACGGTTGAGCCCGATCATGCCGAAGTCGAGCTTCTCGGAGACGCGCATGCCACGGCTCAGATCCTTGGTGTAGAGATAGGCGACGAGGCCGTATTCGGTGTCGTTGGCACGGCGGATGACCTCGTCCTCGGACTTGAAGGTCTGCAGCGAGGCGACCGGCCCGAAGATTTCCTCGTTCAGCATCTTGGCATTGTCCGGCACATTGGCGAGCACGGTCGCGGGATAGAAGAAACCCTTGCCGCCGGGCGCCTTGCCGCCGGTCAGGATCTTGGCGCCTTTGCCGACCGCGTCGTCGACCAGCTCGACGACCTTGTCGAGGCCTTCCTTGTTGACCAGCGGCCCGAGGCTTACACCCTCGTCGAGGCCATTGCCCATCTTGAGCGAGCCCATCTTGGCGGTGAGCTTCTTGGCGAATTCGTCGTGCACCTTCTCGTGCACGTAGAAGCGATTCGCCGCCGTGCAGGCCTCGCCCATGTTGCGCATCTTGGCAATCATGGCGCCCTCGATGGCGGCATCGATGTCGGCGTCATCGAACACGATGAAGGGCGCATTGCCGCCGAGCTCCATCGCAGGCTTCACCACGTTGTCGGCGGCTTCGTGCAAGAGCTTGCGGCCCACTTCAGTGGAGCCGGTGAACGACACGACCCGCACACGCGGGTCATGCAGCATTGCGCTCACCACCGTGCCGGACGAGCGCGACGGAATGACGTTGACGACACCCGCCGGCACCCCCGCCTCCTGCAGGATCGGCATCAGCGCCAGCATGGTGAGCGGCGTATCGGAGGCGGGCTTGAGCACGACCGTGCAGCCGGCCGCAAGCGCCGGACCGATTTTGCGGGTCGCCATCGCGGCCGGGAAATTCCACGGCGTCACCAGCACCGCGACGCCCGCAGGCCTGTGCTGCACCACGACCCGCGCGCCCGACGATGGCGCGTTGTAGAGCTGCCCGAGATTGCGCACCGCCTCCTCGGCGTTCCAGCGGAAGAACTCGGCCGCATAGGCGACCTCGCCGCGCGAGTCGGAGAGCGCCTTGCCGTTCTCGAGCGTGATCAGCTTGGCGAGCCGCTCGGCGTCGCGCATGATCAGATCGAACGCCTTGCGCAGGATCTCGCCGCGCTCGCGCGGCTTCTTGGCGGCCCAGGCCGGAAAGGCCGCGCCCGCTGCATCGACCGCCGCCTTGGCGTCCTCCACCGTGGCGCTGGCAACCGAGGCGACCATGTTCTCGGTCGCCGGATCGATGACGTCGAAGCGTTTGCCGTCGGACGCCTTGCGCCATTGGCCGCCGATCCAGAGATCGGTCGGGACATTGGCGAGGAGATTTTCGTACATGAGACTAGTCCTATGAGTGCCTTTCGGCTGTCGTCAATTAACTTTGCATCGATCGCCTCACCCGCTCCACGATGCGATCCACGGTCGGCAGCGCGATATCCTCCAGAATGTCCGCCGCCGGCAGCGGGATATGTGGCGTGGTGATCCGCACCGGCGGGCCGTCAAGATCGTAGAACGCTTCGTCGGCCACGATCGACACGATTTCGGCGCCCCAGCCACACAGCCGCGGATTCTCCTCGACCGTGAACAAACGATGCGTGCGCGCGACCGAGCCGAGGATCGTCTGGGTGTCGAGCGGCACCAGCGAGCGCACATCGACAACCTCGCAATCGATGCCATGTTCCGCCTTGAGCCGCTCGGCGGCCACGAGCGCGCGCGGCACCATCAAGGCGAGCGCCAGGATGGTGGCGTCCTTTCCGGGCCGGGCGATCGAGGCGGCGCCGAGCCGGTCGACGATCTCGCCGTCAGGAACCTCGCCCTTGGTCGCATAGAGCGACTTGTGCTCGAAGAAGATCACCGGATCGGGATCGCGCACCGCCGCCGCCATCAAGCCGATGACATCGCGCGGGTTCGAGGGCGCCACCACCTTGAGGCCGGGGATCATCATGCACCAGTTCTCGACGCTCTGCGAATGCTGCGCGCCGAAGCGCGAGCCGGCACCGTTGCCGGTGCGCACCACCAGCGGGCACTTGAGCTGCCCGTTCGACATGTAGCGGCTCTTAGCGAACTCGTTGGCGATATAGTCGAAGCACACCGCGAAGAAGTCCGAGAACATGATCTCGGCGATCGGCTTGAGGCCGGTCATGGCCGCCCCCATGGCGGCGCCGAGGATCGCCTGCTCGGAGATCGGCGTGTCGCGCACGCGCAACGGGCCGAACTGCTCGTAGAGCCCGACCGTTGCCTTGAACACGCCGCCCGCCTTGCCCACGTCCTCGCCCAGGAACACCACGTCAGGATCGCGCGTCATTTCCTGCGCGATGCCGCGGGCAACCGCATCGCGATAGGTCAGTTCCGCCATGCGAAGCCCCCGTCGGCGTAGACATCGGTGGTCAGGATATCGAGTGGCGGCATCGGCGCCGCCTTGCAGGCTTCGGTCGCCGCATCGACGATGCGCAGCACATCGGTCTCGATCGCCGTGATGGCGCTCTCCGCAATGCCGAACTGCTTGAGCCGCTCACGGTAGATCTTGACCGGATCGCGCTCCTTCCATTTCTCGAGCTCGCCCTCGGGGCGATATTTGGCCGGATCGGCGCGCGAGTGCCCGCTGTGGCGATAGGTCAGGCATTCGACCAGCGAGGGACCGCCGCCGGCACGCGCCTTCTCGTAAGCCGCCATGGCGGCGCGGTAGACCGCGTCGGCGTCGTTGCCGTCGATCAGGATGCGCTCGAGCCCATAGGCGGCAGCACGGTCGGCGGCCGGATGCTTGACCGCGGTCACGTCGCTGATCGGCGTATACTCCATATAGAGATTGTTCTCGCACACGAAGATCACCGGCAGCTTCCACACCGCGGCGAAATTGAGCGACTCATGGAAGGCGCCGATATTGGTGGTGCCGTCGCCGAAGAAGCAGACCGATACGTCCTTGTGGCCTTTATATTGCGCGCGCCAGGCTGCCCCGCAGGCGATCGGCAGATGCGCGCCGATAATGGCGTAGGAGCCCATCACGCCGTGCTCGACGGAGGTCAGGTGCATCGAGCCACCCTTGCCGCGCATCAACCCGTTGTCGCGCTGCATCAGCTCGCCCAGCACCTTCTCGACCGGCACGCCGCGGGCGAGCGTATGGGCGTGGCCGCGATAGGTGCAGAACGACAGGTCGCCGGGCTTCATGGCGCAGGCAAAACCCGCCGCCACGGCTTCCTGCCCGAGCGACAGGTGGCTCGTGCCCTTGACCAGGTTCTGCAGAAACAGGTCGAAGGCGCGCTGCTCGGCCTGGCGCAGCAGCACCTGACTGCGGAACAGTTGTAACCGCATCTCCTCGCCGATGTCGTCGTTGAGGCCGGACGCTGCCACCTTCGATCGGGTGGCGCGATCCTCGATCTTTGCCATGAGATTCCTCGATAATACTCGATAATGCTTGATATCCCTGGGGGTCGGGCGGACCTTACCCCTTCCGTCGAAGCCTCGGCAACACTCCCATTTGCCTACCCTGACAGCCAGCAGACGCCGAATGTGGCGACTACTCCTGCATCGCCGCCTCGCGCTTGGCGCGCAGCGTTGGGAGCGCGATCACCACCAGCAGCGCCACCGACGCAATCAGGAAGGCTGCCGAGATCGGCCGCGTCACGAACACCGTCACGTCGCCGAACGCGATCATCAGGGCTCGCCGCAGATTCTCCTCCATCAGCGGGCCGAGAATGAAACCAAGAATGAGCGGCGCCGGCTCGCAGTCGAGCTTGAGCAGCACATAGGCCAGCGCGCTCAGCACCACGATCGCATAGACGTCGAAGATCTTGCCGTCGACCGTATAGACGCCGATGCAGCAGAACACGAAGATCGCCGGAAACAGCAGCCGGTAAGGCACCGCGAGAAGCCTGATCCAGAGCCCGACCATCGGCAGGTTGAGGATGAGCAGCATCAGATTGCCCACCCACATGCTGGCAATGAGGCCCCAGAACAGCTCGGGCCGCTCGGTCATCACCTGCGGACCAGGCGCGATGCCCTGGATGGTGAGCGCCCCGATCATCAGCGCCATGGTGGGATTCGACGGGATGCCGAGCGTGAGCATCGGAATGAACGAGGTCTGGGCGCCGGCATTGTTCGCCGATTCAGGCGCCGCCACGCCGCGGATGTCGCCTTCGCCAAACATGCGCGGCGGCTTGGCGACTTTCTTTTCGACCATGTAGGCAGCAAACGACGCGAGCAGCGCGCCGCCACCCGGCAGAATGCCGAGCACCGAGCCCAGGCCGGTGCCGCGCATGATTGCCCAGAATGACTGGCGCAGGTCATCGAGGGTCGGCAGCACGCTGCCGATGCTCGAGGTGAAGATCTCCTGCTTGTCGCTGCGCTCGAGGTTAATCACCACATCGGCGATGCCGAAGAACGCCATCGCGATCGCCACAAAGCCGATGCCATCGCTGAGCTCCGGCTGGCCGAAGGCAAAGCGCACGGTGCCAGAATTGACATCGGTGCCGACGAGCCCGAGCAGAATGCCGAGGCAGACCATGGCGATCGCCTTGATGAGCGAGCCGCGCGCCAGCACCACCGCCGCGATGAGGCCGAACACCATGAGCGAGAAATATTCGGCCGGGCTGAACTTGAGCGCGACCTCCGCCAGCAGCGGCGCGAAATAGGCAATGACCAGCGTGGCGATGCAGCCGGCCGCGAACGAGCCGATCGCGGCGATCCCCAGCGCGGGGCCGGCGCGGCCGCGCCGCGCCATCTGGTGGCCGTCGATCGTGGTCACGACCGATGAGGTTTCGCCCGGAATGTTGATCAGGATCGCGGTGGTCGAGCCGCCGTACTGGGCGCCGTAGTAGATGCCGGCGAGCATGATCAGCGCCGGCGCGGGCCCGAGATGAAACGTGAATGGCAGCAGCATCGCCACCGTCGCGACCGGTCCGATCCCCGGCAGGACGCCGACGACGGTGCCCAGAATGCAGCCGATCAGGCAGTAGAGAAGGTTCTGCCAGGAGAGCGCAACGCCGAGACCGAAGACGAGATTGCCAAGCGTTTCCATGACCGGCTTATCCCGACGGCCACAATGGCAGCGGCAGGCCCAGGAGCCACACGAAGATCGCAACCGAGAACACGATCAGGAACGCCGCGAGCGCCAGCACCTGCCAGATGCGCACGTCACGCGACGCATAGGCTCCGACCAGGACCAGCACCGCGATGGCGGCAACAACGCCGAGCCACTGCAGCGCGAGCGCGAACAGCAGGATCGCCGCGAGGCTGACGAGCAGCGGGCGGAAATGGATGCGCTCGATGGAGGGGCCCACGAGCACAAGCGCGCGGCCCGCAACGATCAGCCCAAGACCGACCAGCAAGCTGCCGATCAGCGTCGGAAACAGTCCCGGCCCGATGCGATGCAGGTCGCCCAGCCGGTATTGCAGCGCCAAGGCGACGAACGCCGCTCCGAGCGCGACAAAGATCAGGCCCGACCAGAAGTCTTTCGGGGAACGGATGTGCATGTCGACGGATGGTACCAGACTTGCCGCTAAAGCGGGTTTCTGTTCATTTCGACGCAGGCCTTCGTGATGAGCACGGACTCTATTTGCGGCACGGCGGGACTCCCTCTCCCCAACGGGGAGAGGGTGGGGGTGAGGGGGAACCGCGCTATCGATAGTTCGTAACCCCCTCACCCCACCCCTCTCCCCTGCGGGGAGAGGGAGCAGGCCGTGCTCGCGGCATGCCCGTGACTCCATTCGACCGAGACTTGCTCTAGTTAAATGCAGCCAGCATACGCGCTTCAGCTTCGGGCTGCGGCATTGGCGAAGCCAGTAGTTGCTCCAGCGACCAGTGCTCATGATCGAGAAAGAACGCCACCAGCAATCGATAGCGCAGGTAGAGACCGGAGCGCTTCGGATCAAGCTCTGGATCGTCTGCGCGCAGGCGTTCGATCAAATTCTCGAAATCAACCGTCTCCGCCTGGCCAATGTAATCCGCCACCCCTTCCCGGATCCAGGTCGGCAGCGAATGATAGGTCAACGGGCCGACCGCTTCGCCGGCGAGACTATGTGCGATCTCATGCGCCGCGTAGTAGGTAAACGTGCGTGGCGGAGCCACCGGTCCGGCCGCGCGCAAGACGCGATCGTTGTCGATGTCGGATTCACGGATGAAGACGTTGCGGGTCAGCGGATAATAATTGACGCCGCCAGCGCCGAAATTCCACAGGAACACGAGGCGCGCACGCCAGTACGAATTCGCCACAAAGATACGGTGCTCGCCATCGCTGTGGTAAAGCGACGCGAGACGCAGGCGGCGATACACGTCCGCAAGCAGACGTTTTGATTGCTCCATATCGAACGGCTTGTCGGAAAACAACGACAGGCGCCCCAATTGAACATGATAGGCAAAGGCGGGCTGCGGATGCACCAACGCGACCACAACGGTCGCGACCGGCGCCAGAACCGCCAGGAAGACAGCAGTCACGATGTGACGAATTCTCATGACGTTCTTCCTCGTTGCGAGGCCCGCAAAGTCAGTCAGCGCAGACGATCTCTCTCGTCATCAATCCGGCTTCATGTTGGCCTTTTCGACGATCTGCTTGAGCCGCTCAGTGTCAGCGCGGACGCGCGTATCGAGCGCCGCACTGGTCATGGTGAGGGTCTCGGCGCCGCCCGCCGCGAAGCGCTCCTTGAGGTCAGGCATGGCCAGGATCTTGGCGACCTCGGCGTTGAGCTTGTCGACGATCGGCTGTGGCGTGCCCTTCGGGGCGAACATGCCGACCCAGTTGGACGCGTCGACGTCCGGGATGCCGAGCTGCTGCAGCGTCTTCCATTCGGGATTGAAGGACGAGCTCTTGGCAGTCGTGAGCGCCAGCACGCGCATGCGTCCCGCTTTCACATGCGGCAGTGCCGAGGAGATCGCAAGCGTGCCAAGCGGCACATCGCCCGCCGCCACCGCCGCGCCCGCTGGCGCGCCGCCGCGATAGGGAATGTGCTGAAACTTGGTGCCAGTGCCGATTCCGATCCATTCAATGGCAACGTGATTCATCGTGCCATTGCCAGGCGACGCGACCGAGATGCGTCCAGGCTGCGCCTTGGCGGCCGCAATCACCTCGGCCACTGAGTTGAACGGCGAACTAGCATGGGCGGCAAGTACGATGGGCGTGTCGCTGAGCATGGCCACCGGCACCAGATCGCGCTGGACGTTGTAGGGAATGTCCTTGAACAACGCCGGATTGATCGTGATCTCGCCCACGGTCGGGACCAGGAGCGTGTAGCCATCGGGGGGCGCCTTCATCACCGCGGTGACGGCGATGAAGCCGTTGCCGCCGGTGCGGTTCTCTACCACGACCTGCTGGCCGAGCGCCTCCGTGAGCTTCGCCCCCACCAGGCGCGCCGCGATGTCGGCGACGCCGCCCGGCGCATAGGGCACGATCAGGTGGATCGGCTTGTTCGGGTAGGTCTGGGCCAGCGCGGGCGCCGCCCAAAGGGCGACCAGCGCCGCGACCCCGTTCACGATCCAAAGCCTGCACCAAGGCTTGCTCAAAGTCATACCAACCCTCCGCTCACGAACGACATCCAAACTGCCCCGAGACCCCGCCCCCGGGCAAGGCGCGTCTTGGCGCAGTTTCTGCGCAGCCTCACGCCTCGCGGCTGACGGCGCTTTCGTGCCAGCGGCGCAGCAGCAGGTGCGACAGCAACGACAGCGCGAAGTAGATGAGAATGCCGACGACCGACAGCAGCACCAGCGCCGCGAACATGCGCGGAATGTTGAGGCGATAGCCCGACTCGGAGATGCGATAGGCGAGCCCCGAGCCGGCACCGGCCGCGCCCGCCGCAATCTCGGCAACGACCGCGCCGATCAGCGACAGCCCGCCGGCAATTTTCAAGCCGCCGAAAATGTAGGGCAGCGCCGAGGGCAACTTCAGCCGCCACAGCACCTGCGTGCGCGAGGCGCCGTAGAGGCGAAAGAGATCGACCAGGTTGTGGTCGACCGAATTGAGGCCGAGCGTCGTGTTGGCGAGCACCGGAAAGAACGCCACGATCCAGGCACAGGCAAGCACCGCTGCCTGCTGCGGCAGATAGATCAGCAACAGCGGCGCGATCGCAACGACCGGCGTCACCTGCAGGACCACCGCATAAGGATAGAGCGAATACTCGACGAGGCGCGAGAGATTGAACAGCAGCGCAAGGCCAACGCCGCCGATCAAGGCCAGCACAAACCCTTCGAGCGTGGTGACGAGCGTCACCGCCAGCGATTCGGAGAGGAGTGACCAGTCGGAGACGAGCGTCGCAAACACCAGGCTGGGCGCCGGCAGCACATAGGGCGGGATGCCCTTGAGGCGCACGACAAGCTCCCAGGCCACAACGCCGAGCCCCAGCAGCACAATCGGCAGCGCGAGGCGCAGCACATCCTCGGCACGGTCCTGCGCTCTGATCGGCTCCTCGCTCATGGTCTTGCTGCTGGCTTTGCTTCCGCCGCCGCGGCGAGTGCCTCCGACGCCTGTCGGCAGAAGGCGCCATACTCGGCGGAGGTCCGGAAGCGCTGATCACGCGGGTACGGAGCGTCGATGCGAAGCTCGGTGAAGACACGTCCCGGTCGCGGCGTCATCACCACGATGCGGCTGGAGAGATAGACCGACTCGAACACCGAATGGGTGACGAACACCACGGTCTTGCGAAGGCTCTGCCACAATGACAGCAGATCGTCGTTGAGCTTGAACCGTGTGATCTCATCAAGTGCGGCAAACGGCTCGTCCATAAGAAGGAGCATGGACTCGGTGACCAGCGCGCGCGCAATCGAGACCCGCATCTTCATCCCGCCGGACAGCTCGCGCGGATAGACGTCGGCGAAATCCGTCAGCCCAACCCGCGCCAGCGCGGCCATGACGCGCGGAGCCGCGGCCTCGATGCGCTGCAGATCAAGCGGCAGACGAACATTGCCGGCGACCGTCGTCCACGGCATCAGGGTCGGCTCCTGGAACACGAAACCGATCTCGCGCTCACTTCGAGACGCGTCAGCGCGCGGCCAGACCACGGCGCCGCTGGTCGGCTCGCTCAACCCGGCGATAATGCGCAATGCCGTCGACTTGCCGCAGCCCGACGGGCCGAGCAGCGACACGAACTCACCCGGACGAACATCAAGGTCGAGCCGATCGAGCGCGACGACGCCGTTCGCGTAACGCTTGCCGACGGCGCGCAGCGACACCGCGCAATCAGTTGCGGCCGTGGTGGACATGCGCCGTCAGTTCCTCGGCCGCAGGTCGATGCCCACCTTCTTGTTCACGAACTGCAACGTATAGGCCTTGCCGGGATCGACTGAGCGCTTGACCACACCGGCGCGCACCATCTTGTCATAGAAGCTCTTCATGCGCGCGTCGGTCATGGCGCCGACGCCAAGCGTCGTGGTATCGCCGGAGTCGACGATGCCATGTTCCTTCATGCTGGCGACCGAATAGCCGAGCAGGTCGTCGGTCATCTCGCGATTGTGCTGCTTGATAAGCGCGTTCGCGGGTTTGTTGTCACCATAAAGGTAGTTGTACCAGCCGATGATCGAGGCATCGACAAAGCGCTGCACCAGCGCGGGTTTGCGCTCGACCAGATCGCGGCGCGTCTCGATCAAGGTCGAATAGCTGTCAAAGCCGTAGTCGGCGAGCAGGAACATCTTCGGCTTGAAGCCAGCGATCTTCTCGACCGCATAGGGCTCCGATGTGACGTATCCTTGCATGCCGCTGCGCTTGTCGGCCAGGAACGGCTGCGGATTGAAGGTGTAAGGCTTCACCTTCGCCTCGTCGAAACCGTAGTCGGCCTTGAGCCATTGATAGTAACCGGCGATGCCTTCCTTGGAGATGTACAGCGTCAGCCGTTTGAGGTCCTCGAATTTCTCGATGCCCTGGTCGGGATGCGCCATGATGACCTGGGGCTCCTTCTGGAACATAGCCGCGACCGCCAGCGTCGGAATGTTGTTCTCGACCGCATCGAAGGATTGCAAAGAATTGGCGCTCATGAAGCCGTCGATGCGGCCTACCGGCAGGAGCAGACGGTTGTTGATGTTTGGCCCACCCTGAACAATGGTCACATCAAGGCCGTGACGGCGATAGGTGCCGTCCGCCAGCGCCTGATAGAAGCCGCCGTGCTCGGCTTGCGCCACCCAGTTGGTGCCGAACGCAAACTTCTCCAGAAGTTGCGCCCCCGCGGGAGCCGTGAGCAGCCCGCCTGCGACCGCCAAAACGACGCCGAGCAATCGCCGCATTCTCATTGCTGCCTCCTGGATCATCCAGAGGGTATAGTACGGATCTGGCAGCATTGGGAGGGTTACGATGGACACAGACACCAAAAGCGATGGCGCCAACAGGCGCCTCAATGACCTGGTCGCCGTCACCGTCGTGATCTTGACCGTGTTCGCGGCGATCTCGAAGGTCAAGGACGACAACATCAACCAGGCCATGCAGAAGGCAAAATCGGAATCGGTCGACGCCTGGGCCGAGTATCAGGCCGCGCGCATCAAGCTGCATGTGGACGAGAACGGGCTTTCGACGCTGCGCCTGCTCGAGACAACCGGACAGATCGACAAGACGCTCGCCGCCAAACAAGCGGCCGAATACGAGTCCGACATCAAGAAATATACCGCCCGCTCCACCGAAACGATGGCCAAGGCCAAGGCACTCGAAGCCGAATACGACCGCCTCAACTTCCGCGATGACCAGTTCGATATGTCGGACGCCTTCCTCTCCATTGCGGTGGCGCTCTCGGCGGTGGCGGCGTTGGTCGACTCGTTCGTGCTGCTTTACATCGCCTGGGGCTCGGGCGCGTTCGGATTGTTTGTGGGCATCGCCGGCTTCCTCGGCCTCAGTGTGCGGCCGGAATGGCTCGCGAGCTTGCTGGGGACCTAGTCGCCCGTGACGGTACTCATTAATTTGGGAGCAAGCCGGAAAAGATTTGCTCAGTCTGAGTTCTTCGCTTTTGACCCAAACCGGAAGTGCCCATGCGCCCAGCACTTTGAAACGCAAGACGCTTTGCGACCAACTTCGAAGCGGCTCGGCTCGCAGATATATTCCCGCACTTCAGAGCAGGTTCTCACAGCTGCCGACTACATCTTCGTAGCATCATCTGAAAGGCGCTGAAGACCTTGTGCATCTGCGGGCGTTTGTAGGGGAACAGGTCGGGGTGGTCCATCGCGTGAACGATCATGCCATTGCCGACTTCAAATATCAGCAGCCTGCCGTCTGGCATTTCGGCGCAATCCATCGTGACGTATTCAAGGCCGATCCGTTCGGCGATGGCCCTGAGTGCCTTGTCATGTCGGATCGCGAAGTCATCGAAATGGGCCATGAAATGCGCCTCTTCGGCGCGACGCTCGGCGTTCTTGTACATGTCGGCGTTGACGTAATGAATCATCCAATGCTGCGAGATTCCCATATGGCACGCGTAGGGATGTCCTTCGATCAAAGCTATGCGGTATTTCCGAAAGAGACCATCACTCCCGCGGTAATCGACAAAAGTTGAGATAAAAAATTCCATTTCCGGTCGTCCGGCAAGGTAGCTATCGAGGGCAGCGTGAATATCCAGCTTGGCAAGACCCTCGCCAGCATGTGAGTCGAGAGGGCGCGCAATGATTGGAAATGCGCTGTTTTCAAGTATGGCTTCGATCTTCAGTTTGCCACTGGCAATCTGCATGAGGTTCGACCGCTCGACTCGCGCGGTCATCGGCATGGCGACCCCCGCTGCCGAATGGAGCAGCGCCCAGGCTCCATCACGGGTGAGCCGAGCGATCCGATCGGGAGGATTGACCACCGGCCGCGGCCACGATGGAACAAGGGCTGCGATCTCCTGGAGTACAGCTTGATTCTGCTCCAATTCGGTGATCGCGACTAGCGCTACGTCGTGCTCGGGCAAGGGATGTGGCAACGGCTGTCCAGGCAGGACGTAGACCATGTCCAAGGTGACGCTCGAACCGCCGAGCAGAAATTCGAGCGGCGTATTTGCCAGAAAATTGCCCGGAACCATGATGGCAAGCAGCCGGATGCCATCCGGAGCGGATATCTCGGGTAGCTGGCGATAAACCCGTTGCAGCTCCAGAGCAGCGCTCTGGAGCGCGATCCGGTCACCGGGTCTGCCGATAATGTGGGCAATCGTCGAGAGGTCGATCAGCGCAGCGGCATCATACGGGTCACTCCTTACGCGATCGACCAACGTATTCCAAACCGAGGTCAGATCGGCGCCGTCGAAAGCCATCTTGACGAGTATCGGAAGCCCTATCGGTATGGCTGGCTGCACCCTCTGTAACGGGTCCACGGCATCGAGGGTCAAGGAATGCATTTTCGAGTCTCCTGGGCTGCGTCACTCGAAACGCCATGCGACCGCACGCTAGTACGCCATCGATCAGCTCATCGATGTCGCGACGCTCCGTACGATGATTCACAATCGCGGCGCGGATCGCGAGATTTGGGCCGATCATGGTCGTCGATGGTGCACAAACTCCGGACTCTTGCAGATCGATCACAATCTTTGCATTCAGTCGGTTCGCATCTCTGCCGCGGTAGCGAAAGCAGACGATGTTGAGCTGGACCGGCGCCAGAAGCTCAAGCTCCGGCGTTTCCAGGATTCGACTTTCCAGGTATTTCGCCAAGGCGCATGTACGCGAGATCACCGCACCCAGCGCATCGGTGCCGTAGACCTTAAGCGTGAACCATGTCTTCAGCGCCCGGAAGCCACGAGAAAGATCGGGACCGAAGTCGCACGGCCACGGCGATCCAGCGGCAAGGCCGCGGGCCTCGCGACGCAAATAGGCGGCGGGCGAAGCGAACGTGTCTTGATGAAGACTTCCGTCGCGAACGATTATGAAGCCGGCATCGTAGGGAACCTGCGCCCATTTGTGAAAATCTAGGGCAATCGAATCCGCCCGCTCGATCCCAGCGAGACGCGGCGCCAAATTCGGCGCCAAGATCGCCAGGGCTCCGAAGGCGCCGTCAACGTGGAACCACAGCTTTTCCCGATGCGCGATGTCGGCAAGCCCCGCAAGATTGTCGATGGCGCCGATATCGACCGTTCCGGCCGTTCCGATGATAAGAAACGGCGTGAAGCCCGCGCGTCGATCCGCCGCAATGGCAGTCCCAAGCGCGTTGAGGTCGATCTGATGGCGCTCATTCGTGGGGACAACACGAAGGGCGTCGAAACCGAGGCCGGAGATATCCATAGCCTGGGCAATGCAGGCATGGGCTGCAGACGACACATAGGCGACGAGCCGCTGCTGGCTCTGGGCAACGCCTCTGTGGCGAACTGCAATACCCAACGCGGCAGTGCGAGCGACCAGCACACCCAGCAGGTTCGCCATCGATGTTCCGGTGACGAAGAGACCGGTCGCGTTCACCGGAAATCCAAACAGCTTGCCCACCCACCGGACGATCTGTCGCTCTACCTCGATCGGCACGTGATCGCGTCCACCGAGATTGGCATTGAGGCCGGCAGCGAGCATCTCCGCCAGCATGCCAGCTGGATTTACGCCGCCATGCACCCAACCCATAAAAGCCGGATGGGAATTCCCGGTGGAATAGGGAAGGATATCGCGCATGAACTCTTGATGGACTGCGGCAAGATCGGCCGGCGCCGTGGGTAGCGGTGCACTAAAACGAGCGCGCACGGGATCTGGGATTGGTTGCCATACCGGGCGCTCGCGGATTAGCTCGACGTAGTCGAGAATATCGTCGAGCATCCGATGCCCTTGGGCACGAAGGCTGCGCCAATTCAAAGGGTCGAGATTGCCGCCAGAATTGGGGTGAGGCTCTTCGTTCATCGCGCCTATGTGGTTTGATCAATCTGTCAACGACAGTGGTAGCCCCGACTCGAACGCTAGGTTGAAGGCAAGAATTATTTGTTAATTGCTTTTATCTTGACTGTGATCACGAAGTGAATTCTGTTTGTTGATAAGTGTATCCTGACAAACATCTGACAGACACCTGACAGGAAGATAGAATTCGTGGTTCTAAAACTTGCAAACCGACAATAAAGCGCCCGAATCCGCCTTCACAGGAAAACGCTGGTCGAATGTTTGTGGGGGCAAATCCAGGACTACGAAATCCAGAACACACATCCAAGCGCATACGTTCGAGCGCAACAAATCGAAATCGAAGAGCAAGACATCCAAGGCATCTGAGGGGGCAAGATGATGCTGAGCGTGACTCGATGCGTCCCGGCTTTGGGGGCGCTGGTCTTTTGTCTGCAGCCGTCCTTCGCGGGAGATCTTGTGCCTGCCGCGGATGTCTCGACACCGCGGGCGGCAGCGGTGAGCCCCTTGTGTGGCGCGCTGCCGACTCAGCAATGTGATCCAAGCATTGCGCGCGGGCGCGCCGCGGGCTGGCCGCAGGTCTGGGGTTATCTCGACATGGCTGGGGTCATTGTCGGGGAGCGCATGGCCCCCAACGGGGTGCCGTTCGATCCGTTGTTCGTGACCAGCCTCAATCTGAATATCGGTCTCATGCCGAACAAGAAGCTCTATGTCTTCACCGAGACCAGGTTCTGGGCGCAGGAACCGGGGCTCGGCATTACCAACCCGCATCAGGGCAACTTTGATTTCAGCAAGCGCGAATTCGATTTCAATGTCGGCCTCGCTTGGAACTACTGGGATCGTTTCGAGCTGCGGACGTCCGCATACTCTGCCGGCAATCTCAATCGCGGAGTATCGCTGACGTCGCCGTCCGGCTTCAAGGATGGCGTCCTGCTGGAGAACCGCTACTACTTCGGATCGGCCAACGTCTACGATGTCAGCCGGCTGAGCTTCATCAGTGTCGGCTACTACCCGACCAAGAGCCTGGTCGGGGGCGACGGGGCGGAGTTTCACCCGGGTCTGTTTGCCCGCGGCTACGCAACCTACGACATCCCGATCGTGCGATCTTATGTGTATGGCGATGTGCAGTTCATCGCCGTGCGCTACGCCAAACCGAAGTTGCTGGAGTTCGATGCCGGATTTGCAACCCGCCCCTTCAGCCAATTGGAGAATCTCGAATTCCGGGTTGGAAACGACGTCACCGTGGACGTCGAGTCGAACACCACCCGGGATCTCGTCTATGGCGCGGTTCGCATCGGCTATTAGGTTACGGGGTGGCAACGTTCGCCGGTCCAGGTTCTGCGCAAGCCTGAGAAATCGTTGGGGCATTCCGGCGGCTCGGACCTATTGAGCCGGATCAACAACCGTCAACAGGAATGATGGATGCTTGTCAGGCTCGAGTCAGGAATCGTGTCCAATTTGCCATGATCGGCTAGAATGCTCGCTGTTCGAGGACGGTGAACCCAGCAGGGTTGTCTATCTTTGATCCTGCTGGTCTTATCTCGCTTTTCCCACCAGGCCTCGCCCTCCGTAATATGGCTGGGCTCCTCCAACGACTCGATGTGCCATGCAAATTCTGCTGTTTGAAGATCATGATCGGCTGGCCATGTTCATCGTCAAGGGGTTGGCCGATTTTGGTTTCGGGGTTGATATCTTCGCCAGCGCGGCGGACGGGCTCAGCGCCATGAAGTCGGTCGCGTATGACGGCATCGTCCTCGATCTCGGTCTGCCAGACCGCGACGGGATCGATGTCCTGCGCGAATTGCGCGGCCTTGACACCCGCACGCCGATCCTCATCCTGACCGCGCGCGACGGCGTTGACGATCGGGTTGCGGCACTGGACGCAGGCGCCGACGACTACGTTCTCAAGCCGTGTGACATGAAGGAATTGGCGGCTCGCCTGCGGGCACTCCTGCGACGGCCCGGGCAGTCGCTGGGTACCATGCTCACGATCGGGAACGTGCATCTCGACGTCGCGTCGCGGGAGGTGGCCGTCAACAATTCCGTCGTTCGCTTCACGCCGCGCGAGATCGGCGCGTTGGAATTGCTGATACGCCGGCAAGGCCAAGTTGTGTCAAGGGCCGCGCTCGAGGACGGGCTCTATGGCTTGAGCAAGGATGTCAGCGCTAACGCCATCGAGGTTCTGATCTCGCGGGTGCGCCGCCGCCTTGAAATGGCCGGTGCCAGCAGCTCGATTCACACGCTCCATGGTATCGGCTATTTGCTGAAGGAATGAGGGGCCTTGCTCATGCGGATTGGCGATACTGGCGCTGTCATGGGCAACGGCCTGCCCGGCGGAAACGCTCCCGCCGGCTGACAGGCCCGCCCCGAAGATTGGTGACTCCGGCGTTCAGGAAATCTCGACGTGCGGACCGGCGAGAAGCGCCACACCTCGAACCTCTGCTCGAGCCGATGCCAGAGATGTTCACCAAGCGCCGGCTCAAGTGGGAAAAGCCACTCGACGTCCCGCAATTTTCCAGCATGCCCGGTTGACGCATCTCCCCAGACTACCAGGCGGCAAGACGGAGCCTCGGGGCTGCTCAGCCCAACTCTAAGAACCGTTCAACCTCGAAATGAAAATTCCGATCCGGCCGAATGTAGGCGAGCCGATCACAATGAAAAGACCCACCCTGTGTGGACCGTCGCAGCTCCGTGAGCAGGTCCTGTGACACTGGCACGCTGGAAAGCCCCTCGGTAATGGTCATATGCGGCACGAAATCCTTGTGGAGCGCTCTTGCGAAGAGTCCCGTTGCCAGCAACGACGATCTGAGATCATCCAGGCGTTCGAGGGGATGAACCTCAAGATAAATCACTGAGAGCCCAAAGGCGCTGACCGGACCGAGGGCGATATCGAATCGCGCGTGACCAGCCGCAGTCCTCCGCAACGTCACCCAATCTTGCTCGCTGGGTGCATGCAGGAAGGGCGGGGTGAGTGAAACATGGGCCTCCGCATAGGATTGCGACACCGGATCGTACTTTGCACGAAGCGCATTGATCTGCGACCTGATTTCGTCAGGCGGCCAAATCAGCACAACGCCGTGCAAGTAATCCTTTTGCCACTCGGCCCAACCATTCATTCGCTCATGCCAGGCTTCTACTGCTCGAAGCGCTCGGTGAACCACTTGAGCAACTTCGTCCAGATCTCGTCCTTGCCGACCTGATCCTCGATGCCGTGCTCGAGATTGGGATTGTCGTTGACTTCCATCACCACGATGCCGCGGTCGGTCTGCTTGAGGTCGACGCCATAGAAACCATCGCCGATCGGGCGCGCGCACCGCGATGTCGATCACCTCGGGCGGCGCGGATCAGCAGGCCGTCGTCCGGGCACGCCACGGCTTGTGCGCGCTTTCTGCCCGCCTGTGCGGGCACGGATGAGCTTGTAGCCCGGGCTGACGCTGTCGGTCATCCGCGCGTCACTCCTCGCGCGTAAAGTGGGCTGCGCAGTCAACCACCGTGGGGGAGGATAAGATGAAGACGTGGTTTCTTGTCCGCGGCGTCGTGCTCGCCGCTGTAATCTTGGCTCTTTGTCCAGCGTACTCGAGCGCGCGCGACGATAGCGATTTCCGCAAGCCGCTCGTCATCGGTCACCGCGGCGCGCACGGCTATCTGCCGGCGCACACGCTGGAGGGCTACGCCCTCGCCATCGAGCTGGGCGCCGACTTCATCGAGCCGGACCTGGTGGCGACCCGGGACGGTCACCTCATCGCCAGCCACGAGCCCAACCTCGTCGCAACCACCGACGTGGCGAGCCGGCCGGAGTTCGCCGCGCGCCGGCGCACCGCCGTAATCGACGGCGCGGCCGAAAGCGGATTCTTCGCCTCCGATTTCACGCTGGCCGAGATCAAGCGGCTGCGCCGCGTGCAGGACTTCGCCGACCGGCCGCAGCAGTTCAACGGCAAGTTCGAGGTGCCCACGCTTGAGGAGATAATCGCGCTCGTCAAGCGCAAGAGCAAGGAGAAGGGCCGTACCATCGGCATCTACCCGGAGACCAAGCACCCGACCTACCACAAGTCGATCAACCTGCCGCTCGAGCAGCGGCTGGTGCACGCGCTGACAGCGGCCGGCTGGAACCGCCGCGACGCGCCAGTTTTCATCCAGTCCTTCGAGCAGGGCAGCCTGATCGAGCTGCGCAAGCTGACGCCGATCCGCCTGATCCAGCTGGTCGACGCGAACGATGTGAATCCTGACGGCAGCCTCGATTTCACCGCGCCGTTCGACCGGCCCTACGACTGGACCGCTTCGGGCAATCCGCGCCTGCTCAAGCGCACCTTCGGCTTCTTCGTCACCGACGTCGGGCTGAAGGAGATCAAAACCTACGCCGACGGCATCGGTCCGTGGAAGCGCTACATCGTCAGCTCGACGGCCGCCGGCCTGCCCGGTCCGGGCGAGGCGAGCCGCAAGCTCCTGCCGGCGGGCGACCTGATCGAGCGCGCGCACAAGGTCGGCCTGCTGGTGCACACGTGGACCTTCCGCAACGAGCAGAAGCGCCTGGTCTCGGACTACGAAGGCAACCCGGTGAACGAATATCTACAGTTCTACCGGCTCGGCATCGACGGCGTGTTCTCCGACTTCGCCGACACCGCGGTCGCGGCCCGCGTCCTGTTCAGACTTGAGAGTGACCCCGATGCCGGGCGCTGCCTCGTCACAGGCGACCGCGACGATCAGCGGCGCTCGCAGCCGGACTGCGATTGAAAAGAGGCGCGAGCCGCTCGCGCGCCTCGGCTCGCGCACCACGCCTTCCCCGCAGATGACTGCATCGTCGAATCGGTGCGGTTCGATGCGCGTGGCTCGCCGCCAGCCCCGTGTGTATCGATCATTGCGACAATGGTATTACTGCTCGAAGCGCTCGGTGAACCACTTGAGCAACTTCGTCCAGATCTCGTCCTTGCCGACCTGATCCTCGATGCCGTGCTCGAGATTGGGATTGTCGTTGACTTCCATCACCACGATGCCGCGGTCGGTCTGCTTGAGGTCGACGCCATAGAA
>Ga0137409_10002470_pt1 | contig 19797 bp, 18 predicted proteins | sample CZODoug1_16funga_FD_122059 | JGI IMG/M metagenome (GOLD analysis project Ga0137409, IMG submission 122059) | Vadose zone soil fungal communities from Angelo Coast Range Reserve, California, USA - CZODoug1_16fungal (Hybrid Assembly) | ecosystem: Environmental > Terrestrial > Soil > Vadose zone... | reverse complement strand
TTGCCGTTGGTCTCGAGGTTGCGGAACGCGGGCTGCAGCTCGGCCGGGAAGCGCGACTCGGTGAGCACCAGCCAGCGGCGCATGTCCACGATCTTCGGCACGTGCTCGATGAACACCGGGCAGGCGTCCACGCACCAGCGGCAGGTCGTGCAGGCCCACAGCACGTTGTCGTGGATGACGTCACCCACCAGCGCCTTCTCGGGCGCGCGCGCCCCGGGCTGACCGAGAAGGACCGGCGCCTCCTCGAAGAGCTGGTGTCGCAGGTTGAGAATGAGCCACTTCGGGTCGAGCTCCTTGCCGCTCATGTTGGCCGGGCAGCGCGAGGTGCAGCGCCCGCACTCGGTGCAGTTGTAGGTGTCGAAGAGATCCTTCCAGGCCAGGTCCGCGAGGCTGCCGACCCCGAAGGTCTCCGAGTTCTCGAGATCCACGTTGCGGGCCTGGCCCTTGGGCTCGAGGGGGGAGAAGAACACGTTGAGCGGCGAGACCAGGATGTGCAGGTGCTTGGAGTACGGCAGCAGGACCAGGAAGCCCAGCAGGGTGGCCGCGTGCAGCCACCAGGCGGCGTGGAAGATCACGGTGACCGCGGCCGGGGGCAGCGCGGCGAGGACGCGCGCGATGGCCTGCCCCGCGAACTGCCAGTGGTCGGAGGGCGCGGGAGCGAGCACGATGCGGCCGGCGTCCGCCACCAGGTCCGTGACCATGAGGCCCAGGATCAGCAGGAGGATCACGTTGGCCTCGGTGGAGAGGTTCAGGCGCCGGGGCCGGGTGACGAGCCGGCGGAACATCGCGTAGCCCACCGCCAGGATCACCAGCACGCTGAACACGTCCTCGAGGATCAGGTAGGGCGCGGTGTCCGACATCAGCGGCAGGAAGAACGACTCGGTGACCGCCTTGCCGAAGAACTCGACGGTGCCGAGGGTCAGGATCACGAAGCCCCAGAAGATGGTGGCGTGCATCAGGCCCGGCCAGAAGTCGTTGGCGAGGAGCCGCGCCTGCCCGAACACGTACACGATCACCCGACCCACGCGCGCGGGGATCCGGTCCCAGCGCGCGAGCGGCTTGCCCTTCAGCAACAGCTGGAGCAGGTAGAAGGCCCTTCGCCCGAAGAGCACCGCGGCGGCCGCGATCAGCGCATAGAAGAGCAGCCCGCCCGGGATGATTCCGTACCACTGGTGAGAGGGCAGCATCAGGGACGCCTCATGGATTCGATAGTGTGGGGTCCACCCTCGGAGGAGTCAAGGCCGCTGGAGCGTCTGGGAGAGGATCTGAGCCACCGCGGAGTACGGGTCGAGGCGGCCCGCGGTCACCGCCTCGATCGTGGCGCCGAGCGCGGCGTCGGTCTGCACCCGCGCGGTGACCTGGGCGGTGAACTCCTCCACCAGCAGCGCCTCCAGCTCGGCGCGGCGGCGCGCCTGCCGGCGCGTCTCGAGCGCACCCGCCTGCTCCAGCACCGCGCGATGGCGCTTCACCTGGCCGATCAGCTCGTCGATCCCCACGTCGTTGGCCGCCTGGGCGGCCAGCACCGGCACCTCCCAGTCGACGTCCTTGGGGGCGCCGCCGCCCGTGTAGTGCAGGTGGACGCTGAAGCGCAGCTCGGCCATCAAGGCGTGCGCCCCGTCGCGGTCGGCCTTGTTGACCACGAAGACGTCCGCCACCTCCATGAGCCCCGCCTTCATGGCCTGGATGGAGTCGCCCGACTCCGGCACCAGGGCCACCACCGTGGTGTCGACCTGCCGGATGATGTCGAGCTCGGTCTGCCCCACCCCGACCGTCTCGATGATGATCCACGGGAAGCCGAACGCGTCCATCAGCTTGATGACGTCGCCGGTGGCGCGGGCGAGCCCGCCCAGGCTGCCGCGGGTCGCCATGCTGCGGATGAACACGTCGGGATCCAGGGTGTGGGTCTGCATGCGGATCCGGTCGCCCAGGACCGCGCCGCCGGTGAACGGGCTCGACGGGTCGACCGCGATCACGCCCACCGCCTGCTTCTCCGCGCGCAGCCGGGCGGTCACCCGGTCCACCAGCGTGGACTTGCCCGCGCCGGGCGGCCCGGTGATGCCGAGCACGTAGGCGCGGCCGGTGCGCGCGTGGATCGCGCGCATGATCTCGGGCACGTCGGACGCGCGGTTCTCGACCCGGGTGATCAGGCGCGCGAGGGCCAGACGGTCGCCGTCCAGCATGCGACGGACGAGATCGGTCACCGGCGGTGCCGCGCTCAGGCGCCCGGCCGCGGGGAGGCGGCGGACTCGGACGGCTCCGCGCTCAGCCGGGCCTCCATCACCAGGGCGTCCTCGCCGGTGTCGAAGTAGTAGCCCTTGCGACGACCGATCACCCGGAACCCGAAGCTCTCGTAGAGCCCGAGGGCCTCGGTATTGGTGGGGCGCACCTCGAGGAAGGCGAGGCTCACCGCGCGGGTCCTCGCGTCGCCCAGGACCGCGCCCAGGAGCGCGCGGGCCACCCCGCGGCGGCGCAGGTCCGGGTGCGCGGCCAGGTTCGTGACGTGGATCTCGTGACCGATCTCCCAGAGGCAGAGGTAGCCCAGCAGCCGCCGGCCCCGGCGCGCCACCAGGCAGCGGGCGACCCGGTTCTGGGTCAGCTCGTAGCGGAAGGCGCCGCGCGACCACGGGGTCTGGAACGATGCGCGCTCGATGACGAGCACGTCGTCCAGATCCTCGAGCGTCATCGGCTCGATGCTCAGCGGGTCTTCATCACGCAAGATCGGGTCACGCATGCCGGGCCTTCAGCTCGGCCTCCGAGGGGCGGAGATAGAGCGGCTGCAGGCGCTCGGCCGGGATGCCCCCGCCCGCCCGCAGCATCGCGTGGCCGAGCGCGCCGACCACCGCGGGCGAGGGCAGCGACTGGGCCGGCGGGGCCTCGCGCAGGCCCGCGCCGAGCCGGGCCAGGTGGGGCCGGCAGGCCGCGACGCCGTCGCCCACCACGATGACCGGCGCCTCGAGGCGCGCGGCCGCCTCGGCGGGGGGCAGCGCGAGGTAGTCCCACACCCGGACCATCTCGACGCCGCTCCACCGGTAGAGCGAGCAGTAGATCTCGCCCTTGCGCGCGTCGAGCAGCGGGCACACCGGCGCGTCGGCGAACGGCAGCGTGGCGGCGAGGGCGTCGAGCGTCGGGACCGGCGCGATGGGCAGGTCGAGGGCCAGGGCCAGGCCCTTGGCGGTGGCCGCGCCCACGCGAAGGCCGGTGAAGGAGCCGGGCCCGATGGACACCGCGAGACCGCGCACGCTCGACATCTCCCACCCGCAGTCCTGGAGCAGCCGGTCCACCACCGCCATCAGCAGCGCATGCAGCAAGCGCGACGACTGGTAAGCAAGATCAAGCAAGGGACAACCTGGGCAGAATTAGAGAAATTGTTTCCAGAGGAAGATGGTGGACTTATGGGCCCAGGAAGCACGCGTTATTATCTCGGGTCTGAAGTGATGGTGGAAGTTTCGTACGATCAGACTGGAGGATCCTGGAAACCGCAGAATAAATTGAATGGGCCAATCATGGTCTACCGTAGACTGAAACATTCGGATTAGAAGAGAACGGTCAGGTGGAGAGCAATGGATCCAATTTTTGAGGCAGTCCTCGGGAGTGACGAAGCAGTAGATCAACTCCTGAGAAGATCGCCTGATTTGTCGCAAGCACGGGTCGGGCAGGATCACTTGGTCGAAACGATTCCGCATTGGCTCTACGTGGGGGACACGCCCTTACACTTGGCGGCAGCCGCCCTGCGAACAGGGGCCGCGAAGCTTCTTCTTGAGAGCGGAGCGAGCGCGAATGCAGAAAATCGTCGAGGGGCTACTCCGCTGCACTACGCTTGCGATCCCCGCCCGAAGTCGGGCGGGACTTGGGATCCAGCAAAGCAAGGAGAGCTCATTGAGCTCCTGGTTCAACATGGAGCGAAACTTGAGCAAGTCGATCGTGGCGGCGCGTCCGCCCTCCATCGCGCGGTGCGTGCGCGAAGCCCTGCAGCTGTACGTCAGCTTCTCAAAGCTGGCGCGAGAGTTGACATCCGACTCGGAAAACATGGGTCGACACCGATCCATCTAGCAGTTCAGTCGACGGGCGCAAGTGGAACTGCTGGCGCGGTAAGCGAGCAACTCGAGATTATCGTGATGCTCCTTCAGCACGGGGCTGATCCTGCAGCAAAGGACGCCCGTGGCCGAAGCGCGCTTGACTGGGCAACAAACGAACGAGTCTCAGCAGCGCTTCAGAAAAGTCCTGACCAATTGCTTGGTCGGGAAGGTAGTTCCTCGAAAGTCGGACGGGCTGGCCGAAGGGGCCGCCCAATTTCGGGGTGAAACGGATGAGCTGTGCTCGCCGCTTAACGGCTCGTGGGTTGTTCCTTAGATGCAGTGGTAGCAACACCTACTTTGTCCCTGGTGACACGAATGTTGATACTGCTGGCGAATTCGCCATAGAGGCACATGGCTGAAAGGTTGACAGAATAATCCGAGACCTCCAGAGTGCACAACGACGCACAAGCCAACAAAGTCTTGAACAAGATTTTTTCTGCCACCACAGAGGAGGAACAGGATGTCACTATTGCCACAAGTAGTCTATTTCGTGCCGGAAGAAACAGCGCGTGTCGCGCGGGCAGCTTTTCCCCGCAGTAATCCTTATCTCAGGCTGGCTGATACGCTGGGGACGATCTATCAGGATGGGGACTTCGCGGAGTTATATCCGCTACGGGGTCAGCCCGCTGCTTCGCCTGTGCGCCTGGCTCTAACCACCATCTCTGTGCCGGCTACACGGGCGCGAATCTTTTCAAAAGCTGTTTCTCTCGACGTGGAGGTATCATCTCCGAACGGAGAGAACCCGCAATCGTCAGTACTGCCCAACTGGTTGAGCGGAATATATTCAGCCGCCTCCAAGACTCGACCCCTTACTTCTTCCAACACTTCGGTGCTGTCCCCGACTCGCATCACGGGACGGACTTCAGGATAGAGTTTCTGAAACTGTCGCAGGAGTTCCGGCACGAGATACGCGCCCGGCGTGCTGGAGTCGGCTATGTGATCACGAACGCGGAGGCGAAGAAGAAAAGCGAACGAATCACAACATCCAATCGCGAAGGTCTGGTTCAATATGATCGGCGGGAATATGCTTCGAGACTCAAGGTCGTCGCCAAAGAGGTCGGCGTCACTAGCGACGATGATTCATTAGGCTGGCAACCAAAAGTGTTTAAACGGAGAGGAATCGTGCATTCACGAGATTCCTTGAGAGAGAAATCGAAAGAAGTCCGCTGGTGTTCCGATCTGCAATCCTGTCCGCTTCGCCACTTGCTGCGTGAAGTGCTTCGTGTTGTGAGTCAGCAACCAGTCCGGCTTCGACTGCATGGCTGATAGCAGTACTGGAACATCGGCGGCATGAGCGATCAACCGTCGCGAGGCGGCTACATCCCTCGCCGACGGCAGGGGAACGATTTCCGGTCGAGCCAGCTTAACCAAGCTTGCGTAACTCTCAATCAGTCGGTCCGCCTCTTCCGGCGAAAAGGCGGCGGCGCGGGTGAGCAGATTGTTCTCGACCTCCTCACGCACATATTCTGCTAACACCATCCGGCAGATTCGCGCCGCGCATAACGACAACACGGCTCTATCCAGCCCCCAATCCGACAAGATGCCGCCTGTTAGCACGTTGGAATCAAGAAACAGCCGTAGCGGTTTCTTCCTGCTCATGCGGTTTTTCTCTTCCTGGGCTTTTTGGAGAGAACCTTTTCAGCTTTGGCAAGTTCCGGGTAATGGCGCTCAAAGACGCGTCTGCGCGCCTCCGGTAGCGAGGCCAGCAACTCAGCCTCCGTCACTCCGTGGCTGGCGAAAATATCGGCGATCCGATCACACAATTGGCGGAATCGCGCCTGCTCCGGGATCAACAATAACCCCGCGCCCAGTCGCAGCACCGCCATCGGCGCGCCGGTCTCTAACTTCAGCGCATCGCGGTACCTCTTCGGGACAGTCACTTGCCCCTTCTCACCCATCTGGGTGGTAGTTACGAATTCAACGGGCATCATCGCTTCCACTGACATAGGCGGCGCCTCCACAAGGAAAATAAAATAAGATCATTTCCGATAATTTTCGGACTGATGTAGGAATATCCTACCATATCGATTTTAGGCTCCACAATGCCGCAATCTTTGATGCTGGAGATGTACGATTGCGCCTTGAGCGATCGCGCGCTGTAATACACATCCGCTGAGTTTGATTTGCAAGCATGATCTTTATGCTGATCCAGATCAATGCAGGCGCCAGCAAAATTGCAATATTGCGAATAGGAGTTCTAGGGTCTAGGATTTTTCAGCGCCTATATGCTTGAATCGAAAGTGTCGTTGAAAGTGTCGTAAAAAGAAAAGCTTCCTGAAAAGGAAGCTGTAATTTATTGATTTTATTGATCGGGGCGATAGGATTTGAACCTACGACCTCTCGGTCCCGAACCGAGCGCTCTACCAGGCTGAGCCACGCCCCGTTGACCGTCCCTGGCGATCATAAATTATGCCCGCCAAAGACGAAAGGGCATATTACTGGTCGCTCTTTTGCTTGTCAATCGCCGCGTCAATGACTTTCAATTGACAACTTTCACGGCCACCCCACTTGTTGATCTCCAGACGGCACATCAGGCTGATCTGGTTCGCGCCGGCGAATGCCGGCTGACGCTCGGCGGCGTTCCACCAGAGGGCTTCTATTTCAGTCCTTCCCCTTCCGATCAGAAACTTCAGGTGCTTGTCTTTGAGCCTCTGGACGGAGCGCAGCGGCGCTTGCCGCAGCAGGAAGAGCGGCTGTGGGTTGCCAATGCCGTGCGGTTCGAGCCGGGCAAGCGCTCTGGCGCATTCAACCGTCGCGTCTTCGAGCGTGATCTCGGCGTCGGCGTTCAAACCACGCCCGAGGTCGTCATCGCTCAGTATTTCCGCCGCGTGGCGGTTGAGCCGGTAGCGCACCTCTTCGATTTTGGCGGCCACTAGAGTGAACCCTGCCGCCATCGGATGGCCGCCGTATTTGACCAGCGCGTCAGAAACCGAGTCGAGGGCTTCGACCAGGTGAAACCCGTGGATCGAACGCGCGCTGCCGTGCGCGATTCCCTCTTCGTCTATCGAGCAGATGAAGGTCGGACGCCCGGTCATCTCGACTATTTTTGAACAGACAATGCCGATCACGCCGCGGTGAAACCCATCTGCCTCGGCGCCGGCGAAGACCAGGACGCGGTCGAGATCCAAATCAGAATCCGGGTCGGAATCTGGCCGGCTGCTATCGATCGAAGCCTTCAGTTTGTCGAGCAGGACGCTCTGGACGTGTTGGCGCTGGGCGTTCATCGCGTCGAGCTTGAAGGCGATCTTCATCGCCTCGTCGTCGGTCTTCGCGTCGAACAGCGCCAGGACCGAATCGGCGTGAGCAATGCGCCCGGCGGCGTTGATTCGCGGCCCGATCCTGAACCCCACGTCGAATGCCGTGATGGGAGAATTGACCTGGGAGAGTTTGAGCAGCGCGCGGAGTCCCGGATTGTTGCTGCGTTGATTCAGAGTTCGCAGCCCGTGGGCCACGATGGCGCGGTTTTCGCTCGCCGACAGATCGACCATGTCGGCGATGGTTCCGATGGCGGTAAGTTTGGCCAATGAGGACAGGATCGCGTCTCGCTTCTCGCGCCCTGTGAGCAGCGCGTCGGCCAGTTTCAGCGAGACCCCGCAGGCGGCCAGATGCTTGTTCGGGTAATCTACGCCCGACGAGCCTTTCGGACACAGCACGGCGAAGGCTTCGGCGGGAACGTCTTCGCCGTCCGGCAAATGATGGTCGCAGATGATGAGGTCGATTCCCAGTTCGCGCGCCAATCTGGCTTCGGCGTGCGATTTGATCCCGATGTCGGCGGTGACGATGATCTGAAACCCCTCGGCGGCGGCGCGTTCGACAATCTCGCGCGAAAGTCCGTAGCCTTCGGTGAACCGGTCGGGGATGTAACACGAGATCAGATCGCCCGCCCCCAAAAGTCTCAACGTGTGTGACAGAATCACGCTCGAAGTCGTGCCGTCCACGTCGAAATCAGTGACGATCATTATCCGCTCGCGGTCGTGAATGGCGCGGCGCAATCTCTCGGCGGCCCGCCCCATGTCGCGCAGCAGAAAAGGCGAATGCAGATCATCAATGAATTCGGGCGCCAGGAACTTCCGAACCTCTTCCGCGCTCGTAAGGCCGCGATTGAGCAGGCAGCGAAGCAATATCCGATTCTCGCCAGTCTCCGATTGCAGACGATCCAGTGTCCCTGACGCCGCCGCCGCGACCGGGTCACACGGCGCATGCCAGCGCGCGCCAGTGAGCCCACGCGTGATTTTGGTCAGAGATGGCGTCATGATGTCGCGAACAGACTAAAGTCTATCCCACTCCTGATGTCGGGACACTTTTTTAGAGGCTGGCGCAAGTATGTGCGACCCGACAGCTAAATGACAAGCATCACTGATATTTACTACTCCGTAAACGAAGTATGTGTATTTTTTTCTAAATCAGAACAACTGATATTGACACATCGAATGAAATTACAGCCATCGAAGGCGAGCGTTTGTGGTTAAACTGAATGGCTCCAATGCCGGTTGTTTCGATGTAGGAAAAACGCTAAACAACTTAGTTTCCGGAGTATTTACAAAATTTCCCCGAAATTTCTGGAACCGTGTCTCCTGAAAGGCGTTAAAAAGGCGTGTGTGTAGTTTGTGTGAGGTGACCAGCCACGCTGGAGCGGGAGGGTCACCTCGATTTTTTTATTTGCAATTTCAGCGATTCCGGTCCGGCTCTCACAACAACAACAAAAGACGCTGTTTTGCCCGTCTGACCTTTGGTGCTATAGTTTGGCTTCGCTCGTCGCCCCACTCCTCAGTTCCGTTGCGAACTATCATGAAAGCATAGGCAAAAAGCCAGGCATGAAAGCGCAATTATGAGACCTCTTGTTAATTTATCGAGTCGACCATTTCGCAACCGCCGGCTGTTTTGGCTGGCAATTCTGCTGCTCTTAGTCGTCCCGTCCTATTTCGGCATCGACGCCATTGGGATGCTGGCCCGGCGCCAGGCCGAACTCGACGCGCTCGACGCCGAAATTCAAAGACTGCAAGGCGCAATTAAACCGGTCGATAAACCGGCGGCCGCCAACGTCACGATCTCGGCCGATCGGAACCTTCAACTCGTGGCCGCCAGTGAACTGATCGCGCGCCGCGCCTTCTCCTGGTCGCAGCTTCTGGACGACATCGAACGCAATCTGCCGGCGGGTGTCCGGGTGCTGCGCGTCGGGGTGGTCCAGATTCAGCCCAACGAACGCAACGGCTCCGCCGGCGAAATTGAAAACGCCGCGACTCTGACCATGAGCGTCATCGGCAAAAGCAACGCTGACGTGACCGCGATGATCAACAAATTCCTCGAGTCGCGCCGGTTCAAGGTCGCCCCCGTCTCGAAGAAGGCGGTTGAAGGAACCGAGGAGATCGAATTCGAGCTGAAGGTCGAATACCTGGGGCCGACGCCCGCTCCACGCGCCGGCTTGAACAATCAGATCGCGGAGAAGAAGCAATGAATTTGAAGATCGCCATGCGCGAGACTTTCAGCCGATTGCGCGACGCCATCGGCCGCGCGCGTTTAAGCCGCGTCGAAATCGTGTTCCTGGGGGCCGCGATACTCTTCGCTTCCGCCGTCGCGCTCTTCTACTCCTACAAGGTCGCGCCGCTCGGCTTCGCGCTCACGGCCCGCCATCGACAGATACAAGACATGAAAGCGCAAATCGAAGTGGATAACACCAATGAGAAGAAGCGCCTCGATCAGGCATCCAACGCCGAAAAGATTCTGAAAAGCCTGCGCAACTTCGATAGTAGCCTGACCCCAGACGAACGCGGAATGACGCAGATCATCAACGAAATCGATGCCCTCAGCGTCACTCACAAGATTGTCGCCAACGACTCCACCTACCGCCCGGAAGAGGCCGACGAACCGAAACTCGATCAGAACGGCAATCGGAAGCCGCAACCAAACCGGGACAAGAGGCCTAAAATCTATCCGAACCTCGGCGTCGAAACGACGGTCGTCGGCGATTATCCGAATCTGCGCCGGTTTCTTTCAGACCTCGAGCGCAGCAAACAATTTCTGATCATCAATTCGCTGTCGTTCCAGGGCGGCGATGAACGGATCGCCCGCCAGTTAACGAAGGGCGGAAAACAAATTCAGTTAAGCAGCCCGGAAGCCGTCCCCGTCTCGCTCAAAATCGAGCTCGACACTTATTTCCAGCCTCCGTCAGTTGGCGTCGCGACCGCGCAATATACGCCGGTTGCGCCGAAGAACCCGCGATAACTGATTCGAGACTTAAAATTTGGAATCGGACATGAGCCAGGAAAATCCTACACCGGAAAAGACAACAGAGATCAAAAAGAAGCTGTTTCTCGGCGGATTGCTTCTCACGCTGGTGGGTGTAATCTACTATCAATTCTTCTCGGGAAGCGACGCGCCAAATTCCTCGCCGGGGGTCGCCGCGGCCAAAGCCAAAACAACTCCCAGCCCGACGCCGCAGCGCCAGACGAGCGGAACGCCGGCGCCGATTATTTCAGAACCGCTCGACCTGGCTTCGATACAGGGAGGAAGTCATTCAAGCGGCGGAACCGGGCGCAACATCTTCGTCTATCCGACGCCAACGCCACCGCCACCGCCGCCGCCGGTGACGCCGACGCCCGCGCCGACGCCGTGGCCAATCCCGGTGTTTTCAGCTAATCCGGGCGGCGTGATTGCGCGGACGGCTGCTTTCACTCTGACGGTCTTCGGAGAAAAGATGCCGCAGGACGCGCAGGGCTTCGTTAACGGGCGCGCCTACCCGACGACTTTCGTCAGCGTCACACAGGTCAAGATCAGTGTTCCGGCTGAAGCGATCAGATCGCCTGGCGTCCTCGGCGTTATGGTCAACAGTCAAAGCAACGCGCTGCTCGTCTCCAATACGATTTCGCTCAACGTCGCCGCTCCGCCCGAACCGCCGTACAAGTACATCGGCCTGATCACCCTCAAGAACACCCCGAGGGCGGTGCTCGTATCCCAGGGCAACGATGACGATGTCTACAACGTGAAAAAAGGCGATGTGGTCGGCGGCAAATGGAAAATAATCAACGTCACGCCACAAAAAGTGGAGATTGAAGACACCAACATCAAGGTTTCGCACATTATCAATTACACCAGCGAGGCCAAATGATTGAGAGTGGTCCTCTTATGAATGCCAACGAGCAGATGAATAAAAACCGGCGGAACGCAAATCAGGGACAAAATGGAGAAAGAGGCTACGTGTTGGTCGGACTGATGGCTGTGATGATGTTCGCGTTGATCCTGACGACCGCCGCCGCGCCCACGCTCCAGCGAGAGATGCAGCGCGAAAAAGAGGAGGAGATGCTCTGGCGCGGCCAGCAGGTCGTCGTGGCGATAACTCGTTACCGCGGGTTTCGAGGCGGGGCGTTTCCGACCAGCCTCAAAGAATTGGTCGAAGGCGTCAACGATCCGGTCGGGAGGAAGATCCATCTGATGCGGCCTTCGGCGATATGCGACCCGATGACCCCCTGCGAGGGCGAAACCAACTGGCGGACGGTCAATCCCGGCGACCCGCTTACCAAGGAATTGCTGGAGGCCATCATCATCTCTCAGGAGAAGAACCGACTGCCCATCAATCCTCAGGGCATCCAGGAACTCGCGAGAATCGCTCAGGTTGGGACAGTAACGCTCCCCGGGCAGGCCGCCGACACCCAACTCGACGGCGTCATCGGCCGGCCCGAGAATCAGGAGGGCGGCTCCGCATCCGGCGACAACGAGCAGGGAGCGCCGATCGTCGGCGTGGTCAGCAGGAAAAGCGGCAAGATGTTCCGGTCTTATTACGGCATTGAGGAATATGACCACGCGCTTTTCTTTCCGAACGTGCCTGTCCTGGCCGGCGGTTTCATCAGTCCGTTCGTCCGACTTGGCCTGGCTGTCGGCGGCGTGCCAGGACAAGGCGTGCCAGGTAGCGCAGGACAGAACTCGCCCAGCCCTCCTGTGAATAAATAAGGCAATCATGAAGGTTCTGGTCACCGGCGGAGCCGGGTACATCGGCAGTGTGGTCGTCGAACAATTGGTCAAACATGGTCACGAAGCCGTCGTATACGACAATCTGAGCAAAGGCCACGCGGCCGCCATAGCGCCCGAAGCCACATTCGTCAAAGCCGATTTGCTTGATCGCGAAACGCTAGCCCGCGCGTTGGACCGAAACAGGATCGAGGCCGTAATCCACCTGGCCGCGTCTAGTTTGGTCGGCGAAGCGATCGAAAATCCCCATCCATACTTCACCAACAACATCAGCGCCGGCGTTTCCCTGCTCGACGCGATGCTGACTGTGGGCGTGAAGAAACTCGTCTTCTCTTCGACCGCCGCCGTCTACGGCGCGCCCGAAACGATGCCGATCACCGAAGAAGCGCCGCAAAATCCGACTAATCCCTACGGAGAATCGAAGCTCGCGTTTGAAAGAATGCTGCGCTGGTACGACAAGGCTTACCGGCTGCGCTACGTCAGCCTGCGATACTTCAACGCGGCCGGCGCGAGCGAGCGCTTCGGTGAAGACCACGCCCCCGAAACACATCTGATCCCGAACACGCTGCGCGTCGCAGCCGCCGGAGCCGGCCACGTCGACATCTTCGGCGAAGATTACGACACGCCCGACGGCACATGTGTCCGCGACTACATTCACGTCATCGACCTGGCCGGCGCGCATGTGTTGGCCTTGAACGCTGTGGAAAAAGGCAGCGAGATTTACAACCTCGGCTATGGCAGCGGCTATTCGGTGGCTGAGGTGGTCGAGATGGCGCGACAGATCACCAAACAATGGATTTCAACCGAAGCCGCGCCGCGCCGCGCCGGCGACCCGCCAATCCTGATCGCAAGCCCCGACAAAATTATGCGCGACCTGGGCTGGAACCCGCGCCACAGCGAACTCGACACCATCATCGAATCCGCCTGGCGCTGGCGTCTGGCGCATCCGAATGGATATTCGTGATTGCGGATTGCGGATTGATAAAACTTTCAATCTCGATTTCGATTCCGCGGTTGAACAGACTCATAAATCCGCAATCCGCAATCCGCAATCCGCAATCCGCAATCCCACTGCCTATGCGCGTCATCGCCGGAATCTACAAAGGTCGCCGCTTGAAAACGCTCGAAGGGCTTAGCGTGCGCCCGACTTCGGACCGTTTGCGCGAGACGATCTTTAACATCCTGACGCCGCGAATCGAAGGGGCGCGTTTCGCCGACGTTTGCGCGGGGTCGGGCGCAATCGGCGTCGAGGCGTTGTCGCGCGGCGCCCGTCATGTAACCTTCATCGAATCATCGCTCAAAGCCGTTCGAATCATCAGCGAGAACCTGCGCAGTTGCGGGATAAGAAAGGATTACAGAGTGATCAATCGCGACGCGATTCGGGCGTTGAAGAACCTCGCTTCCGAAAAGGCTCAATTCGACATCATCTATTTCGACCCGCCTTACAATTCCGAGCTCTACGCGCCCGTCATGTGGGTGATCGCCAAGCATGACCTGCTCGCCGAAGACGGCGTCGTAATCGTCGAACACCGCCGCCAATCGCCGTTGCAGCCGAATTACGACCGGCTGCGCCCCTACCGCCAGCTCGCGCAGGGCGAATCCCACCTGACTTTTTTTGGAGTCGAAGCCGTGACGCCGGATGCCGAGAGCGACTCGGCGCCCGAGGATCGAGGATCGAGGATCGAGGGTTGAGGATCGCGTCATCGCGCATGTGGCTGAAATGAGGCGGCTTTTCCCATCGCCTCGCGCCATGCTACCATCCGTATTCTTCATATTTTTAGGGAGTTTTCGAAAATCGTAAGCGGAATAGAACACTGACGCGACGGATCAAATGCGATCTTCGATCCTCGATCTTCTATCCTCGACCGTCTTCGCGATCTTCGTTTCTTCGTGGCTCACTTCTGAGGAGGATCCTATGGCTCGTCGCGCGATCTATCCCGGATCATTCGACCCATTGACCAACGGACACGTAGACATCATCGAGCGCGCCTGCCACATCTTTGACGAGGTCATCGTGGCGATTCTGATCAACCCCGACAAACATCCCATGTTCACGGTCGCCGAGCGCATAGAGATGTTGGCCGAAGTTACCGCGCCGTACTCTTCGCAGGTCAAGATAGAGACATTCGAGGGCCTGCTGGTCGAATACGCGCGCCGCCGCCAGGCGCATGCGATAATTCGCGGCGTCCGCTCGATCAAAGATTACGAGTACGAATTGCCGATGGTGTTGATGAACCGCCGTCTCAACCCGCAGGTCGAGACCGTTCTTCTGATCGCCTCCGAAGAGAATTCCTACGTCAGCTCGAGCCTGATCAAAGAGGTCTTCCTGCTCGGCGGCTCGATTGAAGGTCTCGTTCCCCATTCCGTGATCGAACGTATGAAAGAGAGGCTGATATAAAATGAGCACAACCGCATCGCAAGCAGCGACATTCCCAGTCTCAACGCGCGCGCAGCTCACAAAGCTGTCGTCATTGGCCGCGGTCGTGATGGCCGCCGAAAAGCTGCGCTCGCAAGGGGTCAAAGTCATTGATCTCGGCGTCGGCGAGCCGGACTTCTCAACGCCTGAGCACATCAAACAGGCGGCGAAACAGGCGCTCGATGAAAACTTCACCAAATACACAACGGCCAGCGGCATTGCGCCATTGCGCCAGGCCGTATGCGATTACATGAATTCGAACTTCGGCTCGGATTACACGCCCGAACAGTGCTGCGTCGTGGTGGGGGGCAAACAGGGGCTGTTCAACGCCGTGGTCGCTCTGATCAATCCCGGCGACGAAGCGTTGCTGGAAAAGCCCTGCTGGGTCTCTTTCCCGGAGATAGTTCTTTTCGCGGAGGGCAAGGTTTCCTGGGTTGACACGGAATCAACCGACTTCCATCTGAAGGCTGACCGGGTCAAAGCCGCGATCACGCCGAAATCGAAGCTGCTGATCGTCAATTCACCGTCGAACCCGACTGGCCGGGTGATTGACCCGGTGGAATACAGGAAGATCATCGAGCTGGCGGTCGAAAAAGGGCTGTGGGTGATCTCGGACGAGTGTTATCTGCAATTCGTCTATCCGCCGCACAAGGTCAATTCGGCCGCGACCCTGCCGCCTGAACTGCGCGCGCGGGTGTTGATCGCCGGCTCCCTCTCGAAAACTTACGCGATGACCGGCTGGCGCATCGGATTCACGCTCGGGCCGCGTGAATGGGTGAACGAGATCATCAAGATTCAAAGCCAGTCGGCCACGCACGCGGCGTCAATCGCCCAGAAGGCCGCCGTCGCCGCGCTGACCGGGTCGCAGGAGCCGGTCAAAGAGATGCTGGCTGAATTTCAGCGCCGGGGCGATTGGCTGATACCAGCCCTCAATGAAATTCCCGGCGTGGCCTGTGGCAAACCCGAGGGCGCGTTCTACGCCTTCCCGAACATCAAAGGGATGATGAAGAACTGCGGCTTTGCGACTTCGAAAGAGGCGGCCGATGAGCTGTTGTGGAAACACGGCGTCGTGATTCAATCAAGGCGCTCCTCCGGTTCCAAAAACCGCCACTTCCCCTCAGGCAAATTGCCCAGTTTGATCTTACCTATTCGCACGCGCTTCAACCCGACGACCTTCAAACCTACCAGATCACACATTCGCCGGATCTGCCGCTTGCGCCCTTCTCTCAACACGAACCGCAATTGATCGCTGTTGATCCATTCGACCTGCGCCGGTTTGAGCAACCTGCCGTCGAGCGCCAGCCCGCCACGCAGCAATTTAAGATTATCATCCGGCAATGAGCCACGAACGCGCACGATGTACTCCTTTTCGACGAGGCGCTCTTCCCCGATGATCTTTTTCGCCAGGCGCCCGTCCTGCGTGAAAAGCAGCAGCCCCTGCGAATCGATGTCGAGACGCCCGGCAACAGCCAGGCCTTTCAGATGTTCCGGCCTCAAACGTTTATTCCCTTTGCCGAATTGATTCGATGCAGTGATGAGGTTGATCGCGGGAGCATAACCGGGCTCGGGTTGGGCGGAGACGTACCCGACCGGCTTGTTCAGAACAATCGTAATAAGGTTCTTCTGTTTTTTGACGGCTTGAGGGGCGAGCGTGATTTCAACGTCGGGCGCGACTTTGGTCCCGAGTTGATCGACCACAACGCCGTTAACCGAAACCAGGCCCTGCTCGATAAAGGCGTCCGCCTCGCGGCGTGAACAGACGCCACGCTGAGCCATTAGCTTCGATAAACGCACCACCTCATCAGTCATAAATCGCCCCTCCGTGAAGCATGTTTAATAGCCGCGATCGAGATAAACGGGCAACTGCGTAACGGCCCTTATTATCTAAGGGACACGGGTGAACCTCCTGTTGAGCGTAACCTTGTGGAGGGTAAAATCTCCACAAGGTTACGCTCTTTTTTTATTAAACAGCCGCCCATAGGCCGGGGAACGGTTCCTTCCATTATTTCGTCCATATACGCCTTCGCAAATACGCTTGTTGCACGGCACGTGCGTTATTCACCCCTTCACCTACAAACAATGTTTGATTTCGAATCGCGACTGAAGCGTTCGAGTAGAGGGTAATAACGATGAATTGCGCCAAAAGCCTGAAATTACTAAGCGAATATCATGACGGATCGTTGAACGTTATAGAGGCGGTGCGGATGCGAATGCATTTGATGATATGCCCTTCATGTCGTGGAATTTTTCATGACCTGGAGCGGATCATCTCGATGGCCGCGGAGTTGCGCGATAAAAGCCTTGCCGCCTGTCCCGACGACAAGGCCGTTTGGCGGCGGGTTGAATCGAACGCGTGGCATATCAGGCCAACAGTTTTTCGATCACCAGGCCGTGAACGTCCGTTAACCTGAAATCTCTTCCCTGAAAACGATAGGTCAATTTGGTGTGATCGAAGCCGAGCAAATGCAAGATGGTCGCGTGCAGGTCGTGGACGTGCGCGGGATCTTTGGCCACGTTGAACCCGAATTCGTCGGTCTCGCCATAGGTGACGCCCGCCTTGACGCCGCCGCCCGCAAGCCACATCGAGAAGGCCTTGTTGTGATGATCGCGGCCCAGGCTGCGGCCCGCGTCCGCGTTGCTCTCGACCATCGGCGTGCGCCCGAATTCCCCGCCCCAGACGACGATCGTCTCTTCGAGCAATCCGCGCCGCTTCAGATCCTTGATCAAAGCCGCCGCCGCCTGATCGGTCTGTTGGCATTGGCTGCGAACGCCTTTCGCCACCTCGCTGTGGTGATCCCAGGCTTCGTGGAAGAGCTGCACGAAGCGCACGCCGCGCTCGATGAGCCGCCGCGCCAGCAGACAGTTCATCGCGAACGAAGCGCGCCCCGGAGTCACGCCGTACATCTCCAGCGTCTCTTTCGACTCTTTCGAGACGTCCATCAGTTCAGGCGCCGAGGTCTGCATTCGGTAAGCCATCTCGAAAGAGTTTATGCGCGTCGCGATCTCCGGGTCGCCCGTCAATTCCAGATGACGCTCGTTCAAGGCGTTCAGCGCGTCGAGCGATTTGCGCTGCATTTCGGGCGTCACGCCGCGCGGGTTCGAAAGCGAGAGGATGGGGTCGCCGCTTTTGCGAAAGGCCACGCCCTGATAGATCGTGGGCAGAAAGCCGCTTCCGAAATTCGAACTGCCTCCGCTCAAGCCCCCCGCCGACGACATCACGACGAAGGCCGGCAAATCCCGCGACTCGCTGCCGAGCCCGTAAGTCACCCACGCGCCGACGCTCGGACGCCCGTACTGCGTCGAGCCGGTATTCATGAAAATCTGCGCCGGCGCGTGATTGATCGCGTCAGTCTGCGCCGATCTGACGACGGCTATCTCGTCAACGATCTGCGCCGTGTAAGGCAGCGCCTCGGACATCCACGTCCCCGATTGCCCCTGCTGCGCGAATTTCAGCTCCGAAGCGTACAAGCCCGCATCCGGCCTGATGAACGCATAATTGAGGTCTTTGACGAACTCCTGCGGGACGGGCTTGCCATTGTATTTGGCGAGCGACGGCTTGTAATCAAAGGTCTCGAACTGCGAAGGCCCGCCGGCCATAAACAGATAGATCACGCGTTTGGCCTTCGGTTTGAAATGCGGCTGCTTCGGCGCAAGCGGATTGGCGATTGCGGATTGCGCGGAGGATTTTTCATTCAGCAACGAGGCAAGCGCCAGTGAACCTAAGCCGATTCCGCATCCTTTGAAGAACCACCGGCGGGTCAGAAGCTTATTCGTTTCCATTTTGATTTCTTCGTTGTAGTTCATATCCATCTCAGCTATTTGCTGCGACATTGGTCTGAGCCGGAAGCCCAGGAAACATCGACAAAGGCGATTCCCAGAACCGCGATCGGTTTTCCATCAACTTCAACCGGCTTGAAAGTCCATTTCTTCAGCGCATCCAGCGCAGGTTGTTTTATCACCGGATGAACTTTGGTGAGAGCCTCCGCACACTCGATTCCGCCTTCTGCATTTATAACTACCTGATACATTATCTTGCCTTTACCACACCATTGCCCTGGCAGTTTAAGCGCTTCGCAATGTATCCGGCGTTTCTCCAATTCCTTGCCGGCCAATCTAAACGGCTTTCCTTGCGCATCGCGCCAGAGCGATTGGTGATCGCGGCAGACGCCTTGCTTTTCCTGTCCTGAAACGGTTGAACAAATCAGACAAGCCACAACCGCGGGCAAAAGGAGAAGAGTTTTTTTCAAAGCGTTTTTCATATGCTTTCATCCTTTAACCGCTCAGGTTTTATTGCCACTTTAGCGGCGCTTGAATTTAGCCGTGGATTTATGGTGTTTGAAAAATAATGCAACACCTTACTTCCCGGTCGCGGAGCGACCACATGAGCCAAGCCCGGCGTTTTAACGCCGGGACAATCGCGCGCCAGATCATCAGTCGCGTCAGCGACGGTTGAGATTGCCGATCAGGTTCAACCGTCGCTAACGCGACTGATGCGGACATCTAACCGCTCCCCCGGCGTTAAAACGCCAGGCTAAGATCAAAAGTCGCTCCGCGACTGAGGAAGTGTTTGCATTTATTTTTCAAACACCAAAGTTCTTCATTCCCTGGTGATCGTCTCATCCATATTCAACAGCGCGCGCGCGACCATCGTCCACGGCGCGACCTTGCCGAGGTCTATGCCTTCGGGAATCCTGTTCAGGTCCGTCGTCGTCACATAAACGGCGGCGGCCGTATTCCCTTCAAAATACTTCTTCTGATCTTCGAGCAGTTCCAACAATTTTTGAGTCTCGAATTGATCAGGCTCGCGGCTCACGCAGAGTCTGAACGCGTAGATCAGCTTCGAGCGGTCGTCCGCGCCGCCATTTTTCCAGACCCGCAGGGCCAGCGCCTGCGCCGCTTCGACGAAGACCGTATCGTTCAAAGTCGTCAGCGCCTGCAGCGGCGTGTTCGATCTGACCCGGCGCGTGCAGGAGAAATCGCCGTTCGGCGAATCAAAGGCCAACATCGAAGGATAGGGCACGGTGCGCTTCCAGAAAGTGTACATTCCTCGGCGGTAGCGATCTTCGCCCGATGCGTTATCCCACTTGAAGCCTCCATAAGCCAGGTCCATCACGCCGGGCGGCAGCGGAGGAAAAACGCTCGGCCCGCCGATCTTTTCGCTGAGCAAGCCGCTCGCAGCCAGGGCCACGTCGCGCACGATCTCGGATTCGACGCGAATTCGCGGCGCCCGCGCCAGCCAGCGGTTGTATGGATCGGCTTCCAACAGCTTAGGAGTGATTTTTGACGATTGCCTGTAAACGGCGGAGTTCACAATCAACCGGTGAATGTGTTTTATGCTCCAGC
>Ga0137409_10002469_pt1 | contig 19811 bp, 24 predicted proteins | sample CZODoug1_16funga_FD_122059 | JGI IMG/M metagenome (GOLD analysis project Ga0137409, IMG submission 122059) | Vadose zone soil fungal communities from Angelo Coast Range Reserve, California, USA - CZODoug1_16fungal (Hybrid Assembly) | ecosystem: Environmental > Terrestrial > Soil > Vadose zone... | reverse complement strand
CAGTTCGACGGCGCCAAGGCGGCCGGGGAGATCCATCCCACGGGGCAGGATCTCTACGAGCTGATCCGGATCCAGTCGGCGCATTATGGCTCGCTGATCCGCTCGGCCTACGGGGAGCCGTTCTTCTGCCACGAGACGCTCGCGGTCGACGACGTGCTGCAGCTTGGCGTGCAGTCCCTCTAGCTTCTAGATTTCTCCGCATGCCCAAGCGCCTGGTCTACCTCGACAACGCCGCCACCACGCCGGTGCGCCCGGAGGTGCTCGAGGCGATGCTGCCCTATCTGGGGCGCGACGCCTTCGGTAACCCCTCCTCGCCCCATCGCTTCGGGCGCGCAGCGCGGGCCGGCGTCGAGGAGGCGAAGCGCAGCATCGCCGAAGCGCTCGGGGCGGAGCCGGGGCAGGTGATCTTCACGTCCGGCGGGACGGAGGCGGACAACCTGGCGGTGATCGGATGCGCCCTGGCGGCGCGCGAACACGGAGGACCGTTCCGCGTCGCGGTGTCGGCCATCGAGCACAAGGCCGTCCTGGCGGCGGCGCACGCAGTGGCACGTCTCGGTGGCGAGGAGATCGTCCTGCCGGTGGACGGCGCCGGTCTGGTGGCGGAGGACGCGCTGGACCGGGCGCTCGCGCGCGGAATGGCGGTGGTGAGCGTGATGTGGGTGAACAACGAGATCGGCGTGGTACAGCCTGTGGCCCGGCTCGCGACGCGATGTCGCGAGGCCGGCGTCCCGTTCCACGTGGACGGGGTGCAGGCCTTCGGTAAAATCCCCGTGTCGTTACGCGACGTCGCATGCACGCTCCTGACCATTTCCGGCCATAAGATCGGCGCACCCAAGGGGATCGGCGCGCTGGTGGTGCGGGACCGCCACGTCATCGAAGCGATCATCCACGGCGGCGGCCAGCAGTTCGGGATCCGGCCGGGCACGGAAAACGTGCCGGGGATCGTGGGGCTCGGCGCGGCTGTCGCGCTCGCAGCGCGCGAGCAGGCGGAGTTCGCGGCCACCGTGGCGGCGCTGCGCGACGAGCTCGAGCGCCGATTGCTTGCCGTCGTCCCGGACGCCGTGATCAACGCCGCGCACGGCCGGAGGGCCCCACACGTCACCAGCGTGTCGATCCCCGGAACGGACAGCGAGGCGCTGCTGATGCACCTGGACCTCGCGGGGATCGCCTGCTCCTCGGGCTCGGCGTGCTCGACCGGCGCCGTGGAACCGTCGCACGTGCTCACGGCCATGGGCGTGTCGCGCGAGCTGGGCGTCGCGGCGCTGCGGTTCTCGTTCGGCAAGGAGAACACGCTGGAGGACGTGGAGGCGACGGTCGCAGTGCTCCCCAAGATTGTCGAGAAGGTGCGAGCGCTGAGCGCGGTGCTGCACCGGTGAGGGAGCGCGTGCTCGTGGCGATGTCGGGCGGCGTGGATTCGTCCGTCGCCGCCGCGCTGCTCGTCGAGCAGGGCTACGACGTCGTCGGTGCCACCATGAAGCTGTTCTGCTATGGCGACTCGGTCCCCGACCGTCCGTGCTGCTCGCTCGATTCGATCGCCGACGCCCGGCTCGTGGCCCACAAGCTGGGTATCCCGCACTACGTGCTGAACTTCGAGGACCGCTTCGGCCGCGACGTGATCGCGAATTTCGTCTCCGAGTACGCCAGCGGCCGCACACCGATCCCCTGCGTGCGCTGCAATTCGTTCACCAAGTTCCGCGACTTTCTGTATCACGCGGACGCGCTCGACTGCGCCTCCATCGCCACCGGCCATTACGCGATCGCGCGCGATGGTGCGTTGTTCCGCGGGCGCGACCCGCGGAAGGATCAGTCGTACTTCCTCTGGGGCATAGACCGGGCCGTGGTGGCGCGGATGCGGACGCCCGTCGGAGACCTGACCAAGCGCGAGACGAGGGACGTCGCGCGACGTCTCGGTCTCGTCACCGCCGAGAAGGTGGAGTCGGTGGAGATCTGCTTCGTTCCCGACGACGACTACGTGAGCGTGCTCGAGCGCCATCTCCCCGCCGAGGCGCCGGCCCTGAGCCCGGGGCCGCTGGTAACCGCCGGCGGCGCGGTGGTGGGCGAGCACGCGGGTTTCGCGCGCTACACCATCGGCCAGCGCCGCGGGCTCCCCGGCGGATTCCGCGAGCCGATGTACGTCGTGGCGATCCGCCCGGATACGCGCGAGGTCGTGATCGGTCCCGGGGACCAGCTGTTCGGCCACACGGTGACGCTCGCCGAGGTGAATTGGCTCGCCGACCCGCTGGCGCCGGGTGATTCGGTCCTGGTTCAATGCCGCTACCGCGCCGCCGCCGTTCCCGGCCGGGTTCGGGAGCTCGGCGCCGGGACGATCGCTCTCGATCTCGCCCAGCCGGTGCGGGCGATCACCCCCGGGCAGTCGGGCGCCCTGTACGACGGGGACGGCCGCCTGCTCGGCGGCGGCGTCATCACCTAACTCCCGGCCCCGCAAGCCTCTTCCCTACCTCCAGTCTGCATGTAGGGCAAGCGTGCGCCCGGTCACGGCCCGATCTGGTGACTCGGGGGTACGTTGCAATTTGGACGAGGCGCGAGCGCCCAGCCCCTGCCCGCCCAACGCCCTCACTTCGGAGGAGCAGTATGCCAGCACACCATCGTCGCCCCTGGTGGGGCCTCGCGGTCGTCGCCGCATTCGTCGCGGCGGCCTGCAGCGACACCACCGGCCCGCAGGCTCACCTGACCGACCCCGCGGCGCTCAGCAGCGATCTGCAGACCGTGTCCGGCGTACTGCTCTCGCCCACGTTCCACAGTTTCAGCAAGGTGAGCGATACGGCGACGGGCTCCCCAGCAGCCGCCCCGAGCCGGATCGGCATGCTGCTTCGCGCCGCTCCCTTCAACCCGCCGGCCATTTCGAGCGCACTCCGGACGAACGCGGCGGCGCGGATGCAGGCGCTGCGCGCTGGCGCGGCGACCTTCTCCAGCGGTATCAATGCCAGCGTCGTCCCGCCGGCCTTGCTGGGCACGACGTGGGTATGGAACCCCACCACCCATAAGTACGAGCAGGACGGCACCTTCACACCAGCGGCTCCGACCGACCGGGTGCGCATCATTCTGTATGCCGTCGACCCGACCACCGATCAGATCGTCGAGAATCCGCTCACGTCCACCGGCTTCGTCGATCTGGTGGACGAGAGTACCACGTCACCGGCCGTCGACAAGCTCCACGTCATCGTCAGCGGCGGAACGCCGACCAGCCCCGGCACCGTGTACGTCAATTACACGGTCAGTGGCCAGGTCACCGGCAACCCGGCGACGGCGTTCACTGCGACGGCCGCCGGCTTTGTAAGCGACGGCACGCACACCCTCACGTTCAGCGCCACGTTTGCGGCAACGCAGCTCAACACGAACAATCCGGACGCCCAAATCGATATCACCTGGGACCTGGACAATCCGGTGATTCACGTCGCGCTCCACGAGGCGTTGGTGCTGGCGGACCCGAACCATATCACGCTCACGATCACGGAGTTCAGCATCACGCACGGTACCCAGACGGTGAACATGCACGGCACGGTCGTCATCACGATCTTGTCGCCGACGACGGAGACGGTGACGTTGAATTTGACGATCGACGTGAACGACGTGCCCTGGGTCCGGGTCAGCGGGACCGACAATGGGATCACGGTGCGCCATAACGACGGCAGCCAGCTCTCGCAGGCGGAGAGCCAGGCGTTCCTGGATCTATTGGGGCTGCCCGGGGCTATTGAGTTCGTGATTCTGAGTCTGTTCAACCCGTGTGAGACGTTGATGGGCGCCTGAACGGCGCGACGGCTGCGCGAACCCCTGCCGGACCTGGTCCGGCGGGGGTTTTCGTCGTATAAGGGGAGCTTGAAGATGGTCTACCGTGTCCTGGCCGATTGTGTCGTCATGGTCCACGTGACGTTCGTGGCGTTCGTCGTCCTGGGCGGGTTCCTCGCGTGGCGCTGGCGCGCGGTCGTGCTGCTGCACGTCCCGTGCGCCCTGTGGGGGATCGCCATCGAGTACGGCGGTCGGGTCTGTCCGCTCACCCCCCTGGAAAACCTGTTGCGCGAGCGCGCGGGGCTGGAAGGGTACCGCGGCGGATTCATCGAGCACTACGTGATTCCGGCATTGTACCCGGCGGGGCTCGCCCGGCCCACTCAGGCAGTGCTGGGCACGCTCGTGCTGGCCGTGAATCTCGTCGCCTACGGGGTGCTGATCCGCCGGCTCAAGGGGACGTAGTCACTACCGCACCCTCCGCCAACACCGCGACGATGCGCAGCGGCCCCCCGCTGCCGCCACGGATCTTCATGGGCAGGGCGATCACGAACGCCCCGGTCGCGGGGACGGCGGACAGGTGCGCCACGTTCTCGAACGCCGGGATGTTTGCGGCGAACAAGGTCTGGTGCGTGTCGAACGTGGTGGATTGTCCGTAGTCGATACTCGGCGTGTCGATGCCCACGGCGCGCACTTTGTGTGTCACCAACCAGCGGGCCGCGTCGGGGTGAATTCCCGGGAAATGGAGCTCGGCAACCGCCGCAGGCCCAGTCTTGGTGGTACCGAGATAGCGCGCTCGATCGGGCCAACGGCTGCCCCACCCCGTCCGAATCAGGACGATGCTCCCTTCGGCAATCCGCGTGTGACCCAGCTCCCAAGCCTCGAGGTCGGCCGGCTGCACGCGAAAGTCGCGATCCGCATCCGCCTGGCTACTCACATCGATCACGACGGCCGGGCCCGTCAACCGCGCAAGAGGAATCTGGTCGGTCGAGAGCCTGCCCTCCGCGAAGTGCACGGGCGCGTCGAGGTGGGTTCCCCCGTGTTCGGCGGCCGCGAAATTGTTCGCGGCGTAGTAGTAACCTGCAGCGGTGCGCTGAGCCGAGACCACGTCGAGGCGAAACGGCTTGGCCGTGGGCCAGTAGATGGTGGTCGAGTCGAATGGGTAGGTCAGGTCGACCCACGTCGCCCGGGCGAGCTGATCGGTGACGGAAGAGCGGGCGCACGCGCCCACGGCGACCAACAGGACACATAACCGGTTCACGAAGCGAGCCTCCGCAGAGGTAGGAGCGCAGCATACTGCGCCCCTCCATATTACGTCTTACGTCGGCCCACTTCGGAGGTCCAATGCGCGCCGGTTCGCTGACCATCGCCCTCGTCCTCCTCGCCGCCTGCTCCGGCGGCAAGGCCGCCAAGTCCGCCGCCGAAGGCGATTCGCTGACCGAGCGCCAGCGGGACTCGATCCTCGCGCAGTCGCGGATCCCCGGCGCGAGCGGCGTGGGGAAGGCGATGCGGGCGGCCGATTCCACGAACGCCCGGATTCGGGCCACGGACAGCGTCTCCCCGTGAGGTCTCGTTTCCTGGAGGCGCGATGGATCTCGCTCCTGCTGGGCCTGCTTGCCGCATGCGGCGCGATGGATCCGTGCCGCTCAGGGGAGATGCACCTGCGTACGCGCTTCTCGCAGAGCTACGTCGGCCACTGGGTAGTGGCGCGCGGCGACACCGTCACGCTGCCCGAGATGGGCGACCGTTTCAGGTTGACCGACGTGATTCTCGATACCGCCCGGGTCGCGGTCGGCGGCACGTGTCGCTTCAAGGGCGCCTTGGTGTTCGCCGTGCCGCGCGCTGAAACGCTCGCCGTCACCTGGTACGGCTCTCCGGAGCAGGCCCTGATCTACGGGTGGCCGGCCGACCTGGGCCCGTTCGCCGGCGTCGGCGCGGCGCGCGTGGGGGATTCGCTCGCGGGCGCCATTCTGTTCGACTCGCAGCTCGGCGTGAAGGTGCCGCCCGGAGTGACGGCCCGGTTCGTGGCCGGCCGGGCGCGGCGCTAGGCACCCGAGTATTTTGAACGCATGAAAGGGTTCTTCTTCCGCCTCGTGATCACGGGGCTTGGCTTGTGGGTGGCGGAGACCATCGTCCCCGGCGTGCGGATCGACGGCTGGGGCAACCTCGTCGTCGCGGCGCTGCTGCTGGGCATCGTGAACGCGGTGATCCGCCCGATCATCCTGATTCTCACCCTCCCGCTCACCGTGCTCACCCTAGGGCTTTTCATCCTGGTCGTGAACGGGATTTCGGTCGCCCTAGTCGCCTGGCTCATGCCGGGGTTCGCACTCGCGGGGCTGTGGGCCGCGATCCTCACGTCCATCGTTGTGGGCCTGACGAGCTGGTTCGCCTCCGCGTTCGTCGGAGGCTCGGGCCGCATCGAGCGCTACCGCCGCATCGAAGTGACGGGCCGCCGGCTCGACTGATGGCCCGAACGGCGGACCTGACGCCCCGGGCGCGGCGCATCCTGCTCGCGCTCGGCGGCTTGTATGCGGTCGTCAATGCGTTCATCGGCGTCAATTCAGGCGGCGACTTCGTGTTCCACCTCCGACTGGCCGAGCGCCTGCTGCACGGTCAGCCGCTGTACGTCGACTTCGATGGCGCGATTGGCGTCCCCTGGCCGCCGTTTGCGATCTTCGCCCTGACCCCGTTCGCCCTGCTGGCACGACTCAGCCTGCCCTTCACCAAGGCCCTGTGGGCGGTCGGCAACGTGGCGCTGTTCGGCTGGTGTCTGGTTCGGGGGTATCGTCACGCCGGCCGCTGGACGCCCGTGGTGCTCGCCGTCGCCGCCGTCGCCCAGCCGCTGCAGAGCAACTTCCAGCATTTGAACATCAACCTCGTACTGCTCGCGCTCGTAGTCCTCGCCATCGCCGACCTCGAGCAAGGACGGGAGATGCGTGCGGCACTCTGGATTGGCGTGGCCACGGCGCTCAAGGGCTATCCCGGTGCCATTTTTCTCTACTTTCTCATGCGGGGCCGCTGGCGTCCGCTGGTAGCGGGCGTGACGGCCGCGGTCGGGCTCACGTTTCTCGTGGTGATCCCCGCGGGATTCGGCGGCGCCGCCAACGTGTCGGACTATGTGCACTTGGCGCTGACCGCCCAGAGCACTCAGGCGCTGGCCGGCCAGTCGATCGGCGGACTCGTGGCGCGCTTGGGTGGGAACGTCATCACGGCCGCGATCTTGGATCTGCTCGCGATCGCCGGAGTGGCGGCGGTGCTGTGGCGCGGCCGTGCGGCCAGTGAACCGACGTACGAGGTCGGGACGACTGCGCTGCTCGCGGTTCTGCTCGCGCCGCTCGACCGACTCCACTATTACGTCCTCGCATTCCCGGCGTGGACGGATACTTTCAGCCGGCCCGCACCCGCGCGCGGACGAGCGGTGTGGTTCGCCGCGCTTGCCGCGGGCGCATTGCTGACATCCGGGATGCTGAGCCAATACCGCGGCGACCTCCCCGCGGTGCTGTGGACCGTGCGGCAGAACACGTACAATTTCGGCGCGCTCATCCTGCTCATCGTCTTGGTCGCTCGGCGCGTCGCGCTACCCCAACCTCTTCCGGTGTCTCGACCGACATGACCTTTGCCGCATTGGTACTCTCGATTGTCCTCGTGCAGGGAGCGCCCTCAGGCGGGACGCCCCACCTTACGTCGTTCCCCACGCGTCCACTCGGCACGCTGCGCGAGCAAGCCGCTGTCCAGCAGGAGTGGCTGCGCTATCGGCTCGACTCCGTGCTGCCGCGTCTGATGCGCCAGTATCAAGTCGCCATGTGGGTCGTGCCAATGCGCGAGTACAACGAGGACCCCGTGTTCTGGTCGCTGGTCTCCGCCACTTCTTTCTATGCACGACGCCGCACCATCTACGTCTTCTTCGACCGGGGGCTGGACCGCGGGGTCGAGCGTCTCGCGCTGGGCGGCGCCTCACAGGGCGGGTTATACGAGGCCTATCACGCGAGGGAGGTGATCGATCCGTCGATCGGCCGCCGCCCCGAGTTGGTGGGACAGGCACAGTGGGACCTGCTGCGCCGGGTAATCGAGGAACGGGACCCGCAGACCATCGCCGTGGACATCTCGCACACGCACGCGTTCTCCGACGGCCTGTCGGCGGGCGAGTGGGAGCAGCTTCAAGCCGCGCTCCCTGAGCGATACCGGGCCCGCATTGTGCGCGCCGAGAGCCTGCCGCTCGAGTATCAGGAGATCCGGGCGCCGGCGATGCTCGGCACCTACCGGCAGCTGATGCAGGTCGTCTGGAGAACCATCGATACCGCGTTCTCCAGCAAGGTCATCACGCCCGGCAAGACCACCACCGACGACGTCGCCTGGTGGATGCGGCAACGGGTAAACGACCTGGGATTCGGTACGTGGTTCCACACCGACGTGGACGTGCAGCGGCAGGGCGTCGATCTCTCGGACTCCGGCACCGTCGTGATCCAGCGCGGCGACGTGCTGCACTGCGACTTCGGCATCACGGCGCTGGGCCTGAACACCGATACGCAACATATGGGCTACGTGCTGCGGCCGGGCGAGCGGGACGTCCCGGACGGCTTGAAGCAAGCCCTCAAGAACTCGAACCGGCTCCAAGACATCCTGCTCGCCGAGATGCGGCCGGGGCGGACCGGGAACGACGTGCTCGCCGCCGCGCTGGCGCAAATGCGGGTGGCGGGGGTCACGGGCACGATCTACACGCACCCCATCGGCGATCGCGGGCACGGCGCCGGACCGCTCGTCGGCCTGTGGGATCACCAGGAGGGCGTGCCCGGGCGCGGGGACGTGCTCCTCCAGCCCAACACCTGGTTCTCCATCGAGCTCCAGGCCACGACGCCATTGCCGGAATGGGGCAACCAGCCGGTGCGCTCGGCGCAGGAGGAAGACGCGGAGCTCGGGGCCGACGGCCAGGTGCGTTGGATCCTGCGCCGGCAGACGGAGTTCCACGTGGTGCCATAGATGTACGATCTCGAGACCCCCGCGCTGCTGCTCCACCTGGACGCGGTCGAGCGGAACGTCCAACACATGGCGAAGCGCGCCAAGCAGCTGGGCGTGGCACTGCGGCCCCACGCTAAAACGCACAAGTGCGTGGAAGTCGCCCGCCTGCAGCGCGAGCAGGGGGCGCGCGGGCTCACGGTGTCGACGCTGGTCGAGGCGGAGGTATTCGCCCGCGTCGGGTTCAACGACCTCACCTGGGCGTTTCCCATCGATCCGAGCCACATCCCTCACGTGCGTCGCATCGCGGAAGCAACCGGCGCGACGCTGCGCGTTGCCGTCGACGACGAGCGCACGGCCCGCGCACTCGCGGGGTCGGGTTTGCACGTGTGGCTCAAGGTGGACAGCGGGTTACACCGGGCGGGCGTGGACCCGGCCGCGCCGTACGCGCTGCAGGTCGCGGCCGAATTGGGGAAGGAACGAGGACTGGTGTTCGACGGCATCCTGACCCACTCCGGTCATGCCTACCGGACGACGAGCAAGGCGGAGGCGGCCCGGGTGGCGGAGCAGGAGCGGAGTGTCATGGTCGGGTTCGCGGAGCGGGTCCGCAAAGCGGGCATTCCGTTGCGAGAGGTGAGCGTCGGCTCGACGCCGGCGATGGCGGCCGTGCAGGACCTCGCCGGTGTCACCGAGGCGCGCCCCGGCAACTATGTGTTCTACGATCGCACCATGGTGCTGATCGGGTGTTGCGAGCCGGCGGACGTAGGCGTGACGGTGCTCGCGACCGTCGTGTCCCATCAACCGGGCGGGGCCCATTTCATCGTGAACGCCGGGGCACTCGAGCTGTCGAAGGACCCGGGGCCGGCACACGTGGCCCCGCAGGCGATGGGTGCCGTGCGCGGGGCTCCCGAGCTCACGGTGGCGACGCTGTCACAGGAGCACGGTCTGATCAGTGCCGAATCGCCAGCTGCGCTCGACGACCGCTTCGCGGTGGGGACGCAGGTCGAGATCATCCCGAACCATTCCTGTCTGACCGTCCCCCTGTTCGACGAGTATCACGTCATCCGAGGGGCGGGAAACGGCGGGCGAGAGGTCGATCGCTGGAAGGTCGAGCGGGGGCGCTGACCCGACATGCGACCGCGGGGACTGTGAGCGCCGTCATCGAGCGGACAGCCGCGGAGCATTTTCTTGCTTCACGCCTGGCTTCGCCATGAAGACCTTTCTCCGTAACCTCGTCCTGTGCGCGCTGCCCGTCCTGTTCGGCTGGGGCGCAGGCTACGGCTTCACGTTCATTCAGGGATCGTGTGGCGCCATGGTGGGCGCGCTGTTTGCGGGCAAGTGCGCCGGGCGACAGCGCGAGTACCAGGCGAGGTTTCAGCTGGCGGGTGCGGCGGCTGGGACTGTGATCGCGGCGACGCTGGTCACGTGGCTGGAACATCGCCGCCGGCGCGCCGTACAAGGGACACCTTCTGAAGGAGAGCCGTCATGAAGCGAATGGCAATGATCGCCGCGTCGGCCCTGCTCCTCGGCCGGGGGCTCGCCGCTCAGGACTCCACGCAGGCCGCGGCGCCCGCCGCGGCCGCCGCGGCCGCCCCGCAAGTGAACGTCGTCGAGGCCATGGTGGCGCGGTCGATCCTGGATCGGCAGCCGCAGGACACCGGCACGGTGTTCCCGGCGGACGTAGCACAGTTGATCTGCTGGACCAAGGTGGAGGGGGCCGGCGGCGCGAGCATCCACCACGTGTGGTTGCACGGCGACACGCAAGTGGGCGACGTCGAGCTGCAGGTGGGCGGGTCACCCTGGCGCACCTGGAGCCGCAAGACGGTGCCGGCCGAGTGGACCGGAGCCTGGCACGTCGAGGTGAAAGACGCGGCGGGCACGGTGCTGAAGAGACTCGACTTTACGGTAGGGCAATAGTCGTTCGCCGACGGTACGACGCTACGTTGTACGCTGCTCGCGCGTGGGCACGTGCAACGTAGCGTCATGGCGTCGTACCACCTATTCTAGTCCCTCATGGATCTCGTCCACCAAGTTGCCGCGAATCTCGAAATCGAAGCCGGAAAAGCCGAGAAGGGGATCGGCGCCATTCTCATGGCGCTGCGCATGAACCTGGATAGCGACACATTCAACAAGGTGAAGCACGTGCTCCCCAACAGCGAGAGCCTGATGGGTCGCGCGCTCATGGGCGGCGCGCGCACCGGCGAGATGGCGGCGCTCGTCGGTCCCGCCGGGTTGTTGGCGGCGCTCGCGGCCGCGGGCTATCAGAAAGACGACATCCCGCGCCTGGGGCGCCTGGTGCTCGAGCACCTGCGGCCCGCTATCGGGAGGGAGAAGCTCGAGGAGTTCTTGCGAACGGCACCGATGCTGCAGTAGCTCGTCCCGCTTCGCCGCCTCAGTCCCACCACCCGACCTGCCGCAACCACTCTGCCATCCCGTCGCGGGCCAAGTCGTCGCGCAGGGCAAGGTCGGCGCGCGCCATTTCGAGCAGTCAGCGCCGCCGAGCACCGGTGCGCGTGACAGGGACACGCGCTTGGGCACCCTGGAATAGCGCGGGGGGCAGCGCGATCCCTTGGATTCGTCCTGTCGTCGCCGCCCCTTGCCCTCCGGAGCTGGCCTGACCGCCAGCCACCGCCAGTCCCCGTTCCCGGACCATCATGGGTGCGGTGACCTGCATGGCGACGGCCTCCCTCCGCGACACGGGCGGGCGCGCGCGTGGCGCAGCCTGAACCGGTGGTGGTGATACGGTCAGGCCGGTCAATACGATCGAGCCGCTGCTCCGAGGTGCTTCAGCGGGCTCTTCCCGCGCCCTGGTGGGGGTGAGCGTAAGGCTCGCCACGCGACCGGGCGCGGGTTCGGCCGGCGCATTCACGATACGCCGGCGGGTGGGGGCCGTGGCGGGCCCGAGCGGCACCGCCCGGATCGGGAGACTCGCCCGCTCCCGCGGGAGCACCAGCGGCGCTCGCGCGCGAGGCTCGATCGGCCAGCCGGCGGGAGTCGACGCCTTGCGTGCGAACCCGCTTCCGCCCCTGGCCCTGCCGTCGCGCGGGATCACGGCCGTGGCGGACGATCCGCGCATCGAGAGCGCGATCGTGCTGGTCGGCGCGGCCGCTGGTGTCTCGTGGCGCCGCCCGCCGTGATGGAACCGCCCGTCGCCGATGCAGGGAGAAAAGAACGGATCGCACAGCACCAGCGACTCGAACACGTTCTGTTGGACTCCGATGAACGTGCAGTCGGTGCAGGTCGGGTAGAGCGGATACTGCACTCCCGTGTCCTGCTGCATCGCGTAGACGGGCGGCGCGACCGTGTAGGTCGCGATGTCGTAGTTGAAATAGCCGTCGCCCAGCATCCGCTGCACGATGTCCGATAGGACGCCTTCGCCGTCCGAGCCGTCCCAGGACGGCGCGAGCGCATCGGGATCCCACGCCGCGGCCCGCACGAATTCGTCGAACCGATAGGCCTTCGGCGCCAGCGCCGCGAGCACGAGGCCCGAGCCGTCGGGCTCCGCGACCACGAAGGCGACGCGGCTCGGCGTCGCCTGGATCTCGTAAGTGCCCGCGCGGACGAACGGGTCCTCGCTGGGCTTGCTCGGGAACAGCACGTCGATGCGCCCGTCGGTGCGGCGGTGCAGGACGATCAGGTTACCGTCTTGCGTCGCCTGGACGTAGACACGGACGGGAGTACCGCGCGTGAGGACGCTGGTCGAGCCGAGCCACACGCGCACCGGCCTCGCGTCACGCGACGCCGGCTGGCCGTCGGCAACGGTCTGGAAGAGTGCTACAAACAGCAGAGGCAGCATGAGGCTCGCTTCACAACCGGTATCGAATACTAAGCCCGGGCGGCACAACGACGTCAAGGGGCCGTCTCACCGCGCATGGAAGTGCTTGATCATTTCGGCTGCGAGCGCTAGCACCAGCACGGCGCCACCTACGACGGCTGCGGTGGCGGGGGCCGAGAACCGACGCTCTTCTACGCGGGCGGCCGAGCGCTGTGGCAAGGCGACGTGTTGCCCCTCCCATTGCTCGATCCGCCCATTCACCCGCCTCATGTGGTACACCGCCAGTGCGATCGTATCCGGCGAGCTCGCGAGCACACGTCCGTCGAGGGTGTGTGCGCCGGGACCCAGAAGCCCGGACAGCTCTTCCCCGCCGTGTTGTGTCAGTGTGACGCTGACCGACGTGTTGGGCAACGGAGACGGATCGATGACGGCATGGTGGAAGTAGCAGCCGCTCGACACGGCCACGAGGGCGGTGACGGCAGTGAACCATCGATACATTGGGTCAGTCCTCCCGTGATTATCGCCGCCGGCCTCAAGCGTTCTCGATATCCGCGAGCACTTTCCTGGCCAACTCGGCGTCGCTCGCGTCCACGTGAAGCCTGATGGGGCCGGCGGCAATGTTGAAGCCTCCGGGGAACCGCCCCAGCCCGATCAAGTCCTGCAGTCCCTCGCCCTGCGTCACGAACGCTATGCCCTGGGATTCGAGCGCGGCCTTCGCGAGCGCTAGGGCCACGGGGTCTGCGGTCTGAAAGACTGTGACCATTTCGGGCTGCCTCATGTCCCGGGATACCTGCGGAGAAACAGCAGGAGAAAGCCGACCGTGTCCATGGTCCCATGTGCGACCACCGCCACCCAGAGATTGCGCCCGGTGGCCAGGTACAAGAGACCGAACACGAAACCGCCCAGCCCCGCGGCCATCATGCCCGACGCTCCCTGATAGCCGTGACCGAGCCCGAAGAGAATGCTCGTGACGATCAGGGCGCCGGTCCACGCGCGGGGGGTGTCCCCGAGCACGCGCGCGATCCGGGTGAGCAAGTAGCCGCGGTACACAAATTCCTCCCCGAGGGCCGCGAGCGTCCACGCGAGCGCGAGCGAGCCGAGCAGAAAGTGGACGTTGCCCGCGAGCGAGGCAAAGAGGCTGACGTCCGGGAGCCTGCCCGTCAGTCGGGCAAGCGCCGGCTCGGCAACGTACAGGCTGAAGGCTTGATAACCGGTGCCGGCCCCGATGCCCAGGAGCAGCGTGCGACCCCAATCCGGGCGGAAGGTCAAGCCGACCGCGCGAGCGCCTTCGCCACGCAGCCGGAGAGCGACCACGCCGAAGACCACGAGGAACGGAGTCGCGCTGAACGGTAGAATCCCGATGGAACCGGCGGCCAGTACCGCCGCCGCGCTCAGGAGCTCGGGAAGGAGGAGTCGCTGCGCCACGGGAACGGGCTTCGTCGAGAGCTGGGGCGGGAGGACTCGAACCTCCAACTTCCCGGTTAACAGCCGGGCGGTCTGCCAGTTGACCTACACCCCAAAGTGCCTCACCACCACCCCACCCCCGTGAACAGCCGACAGAGAACAGGCGCACAGGCGCACAGCGGTGAACAGATGTCAGCGCCCAGGTAATCAAAGGCCCCCGGACCTTTGCAGGGCCGGGGGCGCGTCGTTCACACAACCAGCAAACGCTACGCCGCCCGGTTCCCCAGATTCAGGAGATTGGGGTCGCGATTGCGATTTGCGCCCAGACCGGCGAACGTCCGCATAGGGCCTACACACTACCATGACCCCTTCCCCCGAGCAAGGGGCGAACGCACATCCACATGCCGCTCGACATCACACCCGCCGCTCCAGCTGATCTGCCCGGCATCATCGCGCTGCTCGACGCGAGCCAGCTGCCGCGCGCCGGCATCGAGGACCATGTCGCCAGCACGCTCGTGGCGCGCCAGGACGCGGGCGTCGTAGCGACCGCCGCGCTCGAGCTGTACGGCGGCGCCGCCCTCCTCCGCTCCGTCGCCGTGGCGACAGCGCTGCGCGGTCAGGGACTCGGGGCCGCGCTGACCGTGGCCGCGCTCGACCTCGCTCGGCGCTGCGGCGTGCAGACGGTGTATCTGCTCACCGAGACGGCGGGCCGCTTCTTTCCGAGGTTCGGCTTCCAAGCCACCAGCCGCGCCGAGGTGGACATCGCGGTGCGCGCCTCGACGGAGTTCACGACGGCCTGCCCGCAATCTGCGATGGTCATGGTGAAGCAGCTGTGAGCTAGTGCTTCATCCCACTCTTCTCGGCAAATTCCCGTACCGCGGCTTCCTGCTCGGGCGTGAGCTTCTCGGGAATCTGGACGTGGATCTCCACGTACTGATCGCCCCGCCGGCCGTTCCGCTCGATCCCCTGACCGGGGATCCGGAACTTCTGTCCGTGCTGGGTGCCGGGCGGCACCTTGAGCACCACGCGCTTCCCGTCCAGGGTGCGCACCTTGATCTTCGAGCCGAGCAGCGCCTGCGCCAGGTTGATCGGAACCACGCCGATCACGTCGAGTCCCTCGCGTCGGAAAAACCGGTCGGGCTCGACCTGAATCGCCACGACGACGTCGCCGCGCCCCTTGGCGCCCTGGCCCTTCAGTCGTAACCGCGTGCCGTCCTCCGTGCCGGGCGGAATGGTGATCGTGAGGTGCTTCTGGGCGCGGACTTCGCCCGAGCCCTGGCAGGTTGGGCAGGGCTGCGCCGGGACCTTCCCCCGCCCCCGGCACACCGGGCACGGCCGCTGCACGGCGAAACCACCCTGTCCGAACGAGATCGTGCCCCGGCCCTTGCACTCGGGACAGGTTGAGAAGGTCGTGCCGGGAGCCCCGCCCGAGCCGCTGCAGGTCGGGCAGACCTGGGGCAGCGTCAGCGTCACGGGCACTTTGCCGCCCAGCGCGGCGACCCGGAACGGGATCGAGATCGCCGTCTCGATCTCTTCCTCGTCGTCCAGCGGCGCACCGGCGCCGCGGCGACCGAAGATCGACGAGAACAGGTCGCCCAGCCCTCCGAACGAGCCCAGATCGGACAGATCGAAGTCGGCCTCGGGGCCCGATGCCGAGCCGCCGGCGCGCCCGTACCCCTGACCGGCGCCCGCGAACGCTCCATAGCGCCGCAGCTGGTCGTACTTCTTCCGTTTCTCCGCGTCGCTCAGGACGTCGTGCGCCTCATTGATCTCCTTGAAGCGCTCCGCAGCCTGATTGTTGGGATTACGATCGGGGTGGTACTGCTTGGCGAGACGGCGAAACGCCTTCTTGATCTCGTCGGTCGTCGCCGTCTCGGACACGCCGAGGATCTGGTAATAGTCTCTCTGCGAAGCCATCTACTTCCCGTCCCCGCTCCCCCGTCCTTCGCCTCCCTGCCATTGCAACACGATCACCCGGGCCGGCCGGATCAGCGCGTCGCCCATGCGATACCCCGGCTGCAAAATCGCCCCCACCGTGTGATCCTTTGCCGGGTGATCGGCGGGCCGCGTGGTGACCGCCTCGTGCACGTGGGGATCGAACGGGACTCCCACCTGATCAACCCGGGTAACCCCCGCCGCCTCGAGCACCTTCCACATTTTCCGTTCCACCATGTCCACACCGTCGTGGATCGTCTTGGCATCAGTCTGTGCCGGATCGACGTGGGCGAAGCGCGCCAGATCGTCCAGCGCATCGACCAGGCGCTGCACCAGATCGGCCTGGGCCCGCTGCCACGCCTCGGTGCGCTCCTTGACCGAGCGCTTCTTGAAATTGTCGTACTCCGCAGCCAGCCGCAGGTACTTGTCCTTCATGTCCGCGAGCTCACCCTCGAGACGGGCGATCGCCTCCTCCGACGGCTCGATCAGCGCGCCGGATTCGGGACCGGCCGGCTCGTCGGGCGGCTGTGGTTTCTCTGGCTTGTCGTTCATGGTCTTGCGCTTCATGAGCAATCGGTGTGCCGTCCGAGATGCGCCGTTTTGGCTGGCCTGCTCGGAGCTCGCGTCCGGAAATAGCGACCAGACAAGAACATAGCCGCGCGGGTAGGCCCTGTCGAGCGAGCGGGCGTTTACAGCCGGCCGGCGAGGAAGGTGACGACGTCGCCCAACGCCGCGTCGCGCTGCGGGTCGTGCAGCACCTCGTGGTACATCTCGGGATACCAGCGAACCAGCACGGGGCCTTTCAGGCTGTCCGCGAAGGCGCGTGCCAGGTGCGCATCGACCACGCGGTCCTCGCCCCCAAGCAGGAACAAGAGCGGCGATTCGATGCGGTAGCCGTCGGCCGGCACCGCGCGCTGCGCCCATTGGATCTCGTGCCAGGCGCCCGGCGTCATCACGCCGTGCACTGCCGGATCGGCCGCGTACGCGGCGTTCACCGCCGCGTCGCGACTCAGCGTGTCGGCATCCAGGCGAGCGGGGACCGGCAGCGTGGGCCAGAGATCGGCGCACAACCGGGCGACCAGGAGCTTCCAGGCGGGCGCACGGAACGCCAGGCCGAGCCACGGCGAGACCACCACGGTCCCGACGATGGGGTCGCTAGGCTGGGTCTCCAGGTAGCGCAGCGCCACGAGCCCGCCGAACGACATGCCGAGCAGCAGCTGCGGACGGTCGGTCCGGAGGCGGACGACGCGGCGGAACGCCTGGAGGTCGCCCAACAGCTGGCTGAACCGCGACAGATGGCCGCGGCGCCCTCCCGAGCGCCCGTGGCCGCGCAGGTCGAGGAAGTAGGTCGAGTACCCCGCCGCGCACAGCCGCTCGCCGACGTCGCGCCACCGTCCCGCGTGATCCGCCCAACCGTGCAGCGCCAATACGGCGGCGCGCGGCGCGGCGGCCTCGTACATGTCGTAGACCAGCAGGGTGCCGTCAGGGGCAGTGAGCGTGGGCATTTAGGTCTCCGCCAGCAGCCGGCGCAGCAGATCCAGGCCCGCCTGCGCCGCCCGGCGGCGCACGTCGTCGCGCTCGCCTGGAAGCACCCGGGTGAGGACCCGCGTGGTCGTGTGCTTCCGAGCCGCGAGCCACACCGTACCGACCGGCTTTTCCGGTGTGCCACCCCCCGGGCCGGCAATCCCGGTCACCGCGATGGTGCAGTCCGCCGAAAACAGGCGCTGCGCTCCCTCGGCCATCGCCCGTACGGTTGCTTCGGAGACCGCGCCGTACGCCTCGAGGGTCTCGAGCGGCACCTTGAGGGCGGCGGTCTTGATCACGTCGGCATACGCCACGACGCCGCCGATGAAGGTGTCCGACGCCCCGGGAATGTTGGTGATTCGCTCCCCGACCATCCCGCCGGTGCACGACTCGGCGACACCCAATCGGTGACGCCCCTTGCGCAGCACGTCGAGCAGCACCGCGGCGAGATCGGCACCGTCTTCTCCGTAGCCGTGCTCGCCGACCGCGGCTTTGAGCCGCTCCATAACCACGGCGAGCCGCGTCTGCGCGTCCTCGGGCTCGAGCTCCCACGCCGTGACTCGGAGGTCGACGCCGTCGACCGAAGGCAGGTAGGCGAGGGTGAGGGGCGCGATCTCGGGCTCGATCGGTCCGACGCGCTCGGCCAAGGCGGACTCCGACACGCCCGTCGTGCGCACGGTGCGCGACAGTACGACCCGGCGCGAGCCGCCCTGCCGCGCGACGATGCGCGGGAGCACCTCCTCTACCAACAGCCCGTGCATCTCCCGCGGCACCCCGGGGAGCAGCACGACCACGCGCCCGCCCGGGTCCTCCACCCAGAGCCCGGGCGCGGTGCCGCGCGGATTGGGGAGAATCACCGCCCCTTCGGGGACTTCCGCCTGCGTGCGGTTAACGGCGGGCATGGGACGACCCATCCGGTCGAAGCGGGCCTTTATGCTCGCCAGCAGTCGCTCGTCGAGCAGGAGCCGCTTACCGAGTAGTTGCGCGACCACGGTCTTGGTCATGTCGTCCCGCGTGGGCCCGAGACCGCCCGTGGTGATCACGAACCGCGAGCGGTCCAGGGCTTCCGCTACGGCGGCGCGGATCGCGTCGGGCCGGTCGGCGACGGTGGTGCGACGCGTGATTTCCGCGCCCGCCGCGGCGAGCGCCCGGCCCAGCTCGGCGGCGTTCGTATCCACGGTGTAGCCGAGCAGCAGCTCGGTCCCGATGGTGAGGACTTCGAGCTTCACCCGCCCCTGAGGAGCGTGCGGTAGCGATACAGGTACACGACCAGCGAGTACACGGTGAGGAGGATGGCGCCGGCGAGCGTCACCGCCACGACCGCGCCGTGGAACTTGTCCCAGAAGTTGCGGAACCACCCCACCCAGGGATGAGCGGCGAGGGCGTCCTTCCAGGCGAACCAGAACAACGTCGCCCCGATGAACACGTTCTGCACCACCGCCTTGAGCTTCCCCGCCCCCATCGCCGGAATCACGACGCCCCGCCGCTTGGCGAAAAAGCGGAACGCGGTAATGAGTAGCTCGCGCCCGACGAGCAGCAAGGCCACCCACACGGGGAGGCTGCCCCACCAGGGGATGCGGTAGTCGACCAGAATCGTGGGGTGCCGGGTGAGCCAGAAAATCGGGATGAGCGTCGCGAACAGCAGCAGCTTGTCGGCGATCGGATCCAGCAGCTGGCCCAGCTCACTCACCTGGTTGCGGCGCCGCGCGAGGTAGCCGTCCACCACGTCCGAGGCGCTGGCCGCGAGGAAGATCAGGAACGCGATGACCTTGGGCCAGTACCCCTGGATGAAGGGGAGCAGCGCGATGACCGGCGTGAGGCAGATGCGCGCCAGCGTGAGGATGTTGGGGAGCGTCCAGCGCATGGGACCGCCCTAGCTCAGCGTCTTCAAGACCAGCTTGCTCACCGTCTTCAAGGTGTCGAACACGCCGTCGCCGCGCACCGCCACAGCCTCGAGGTATGGCGCGCGGCCGACCCATTGGTTGTCGACCCTGTCCACCAGATTCTCACCCGGGTGCGACGCATCGGGCGTAACCTTCTGCTGCGCGCCGTCCTCGATGGGCCACCCGGGATTCAACGAGGCCTGGAGGTCGCGGATCGGAGAGGCGTTCGGCAGGTCGCGCTTGTTGTACTGGATGATGAACGGAATCTTGGTGAGGTCGTAGCCGTACTCCGACATGTTGTCGTACAGGTTCTGCATCGACTCGACGTTCGCCTCCATCCGCTCGATCTGGCTGTCGGCCACGAACACGATCCCGTCCACACCCTTCAGAATGAGCTTGCGACTCGCGTTGTAGTATACCTGGCCGGGCACCGTGTAGAGGTGGAACCGCGTCTTGAACCCGCGGATGGTGCCCAGGTCCACCGGCAGAAAATCGAAGAACAGCGTGCGCTCGGTCTCGGTGGCGAGCGAGATCATCTTGCCGCGCGTGTTGGGCGACACCTTGCCGTAAATGTGCTCGAGGTTGGTCGTCTT